>Ga0307487_1002693_pt1 | contig 11115 bp, 10 predicted proteins | sample CBIW12metaG_FD_203665 | JGI IMG/M metagenome (GOLD analysis project Ga0307487, IMG submission 203665) | Sea-ice brine microbial communities from Beaufort Sea near Barrow, Alaska, United States - CBIW 1.2 | ecosystem: Environmental > Aquatic > Marine > Coastal | place: USA: Alaska | collected... | reverse complement strand
GCGCAGATCCGCGATCGTGAACGCCTTGGCCAACCGCCGCACGCGACCGTTGGTTTGGAATCGCTTGAAGTGCATCAATTGCGCGAGTTCTCGTGGCTGAGGTAAGTGGCGTTCCTGTTTCACCGTAGTTGCTCCTTTGGGGTGTACTGCCGTACCGAGAAGGTCGTTCTCACGAGGTCCCGCATGCCTTCTAGAGTGTCACTAACTGCGCCTAGTGCGCGCGCCTGCACCAGGACGTTGCCAATGGCGCTCGCTTCCACCGGCCCGGCAATCACGGTTAGGCCGAGGCGGTCCGCTGTGCGCTGGCACAGTAGCTCGTTGAGCGAGCCACCTCCCACAATATGCACTGTGCTGACGTGTTTGTTGGCGAGCCCGCTGGCCGTCACGATCGCCAGTGCGAACGCATCGGCGAGGCTCTCGATGATGCTCCGGACAAACTCCGGTCGTGATGCGGGTGGCGCGATGTCGTTCTGGGCGCACCACTGAACGATCCGGGGGGTCATGGGTCCGGGGGCCAGGAAGCGCGCATCGTTGGCGTCGAAAATCGGCACCGGCCGCGTGACTGCGGCCGCCTGAGAGAGCACGGTCTGCAATTGCGGTGTGCCGCCTACTAAGTCCCATTCGCGCATCGTCTCGTTCAGCAGCCACAGCCCCATGACGTTGTGCAGAAATCGCGTCGTCCCATCGACGCCGCGCTCGTTCGTGAAGTTGGCCGTGCGGGCCTGCTCGCTCAGGACCGGGTTTACAAGCTCTAGACCCACGAGCCCCCACGTACCACAGGAGATATAAGCGGCATCGTCTCCGGACATGGGGGTGGCTACGACGGCAGATGCTGTGTCGTGTGAGCCCACTGCAATCACTTTCGTCGCGGCGTGTAGTCCGGTGCCAGTAGCGAGGTCGGGGATGAGTGTCCCCACCTCGTCGCCCGCGTTGATGAGCGGTGGCAGGATCTCGCTTGGAAGCCCAACGCGGCACATCAGATCCAGATCCCAATCGTCGGCGCTTACGGGAAGGAGCCCGGTGGTGGACGCGTTGGTGCGCTCAGCACGCTTGTTGCCGGTGAGCCAGAAGTTGATCAGATCGGGCACTAGCAACATCGTGTCCGCGCTGGCAAGTGCCGTCCCACCGAGTTCCGCCGCGAGTTGGTACACCGTGTTGAAGGGTAGAAACTGGAGGCCGTTCCGTGTGTAGAGGTCCGCAGGCGTGATAAGCGCATGGACGTGCTTGACGCCCGCGCCCGTGCGCTCGTCGCGGTAGTGGTACGGCTCGCCAAGCATCCGGTCGCCGCTGAGAAGGGCGTAGTCCACTGCCCAGGAATCGACGCCGATGCTCGCGATGTCAGGCTCCCGCGTGGCCGCCGCGCGTAGGCCCCCCACGACGTGTTCGAACAGCCCCGACGCGTTCCAGCGCAGGCTGTCATCATCGGCACCGTTACTGTCGGGTGTTGCGCCGTTGCTGTTGGGTGTTATCGCGCCGCCGTTTGGGAACCGCGCGACGGCCTCTAGCCGCAGCTCGTTCGGACCCACGTGGCCGACCATGACGCGCCCACTGGTGGCGCCCAGGTCCACCGCGGCGACGGAGTGAGTCATCGCAGGAATGCCGCCGCGACCCCGGCGTCGACGGGGATGTGCAGTCCTGTGGTGTGCGACATGTCGGGCCCCGTGAGGACGGCCGCGGCGTTCGCGACGTGCTCGGGTAGGACCTCACGCTTCAGGATGGTGCGTTGGGCGTAGAACTCGCCCAGGTCCTCCTCGTCGATGCCGTAGGTCTTGGCTCGGTTGGCGCCCCAGCCGCTGCTGAAGATACCGGATCCGCGGACCACACCATCGGGATTTATGCCGTTCACCTTGATCCCAAAGGCGCCTAACTCGACAGCGAGCAGTCGCACCTGGTGGGCCTGATCCGCCTTGGTGGCGGAGTAGGCGACATTGTTTGGGCCCGCGAAGACCGAGTTTTTAGAAGCGATGTAGATAATGTCGCCGCCCATGTCCTGATCAATCATCACGCGAGCTGCGGCCTGGGATACCAGGAATGAGCCCTTGGCCATGACGTCGTGCTGCAGGTCCCAGTCCGCCTCGGTGGTCTCGAGCAGCGGCTTGCTAAGCGATAGCCCTGCGTTGTTGACCACGAGGTCGATCCCGCCGAATGCCAACACGGCCTCGTTCATGGCGCGGGTCACGGCAGCGGCGTCAGCGACGTTGATCTGTACGCCAATGGCAACGTCCGTGGTGCCGAGCTCCGCGGCGGCGGCTTGAGCCTTGTCCAGGTCGAGGTCCGCGATGACGACGCACGCGCCATCTGCTGCGAGGCGGGTCGCGATGGCCTTGCCGATTCCCGATGCCGCACCCGTCACGAAGGCGACGCGGGTCGCGTGAGACTTGGGGGCGGGCATGCGCCGGAGTTTGGCCTCCTCGAGCGCCCAGTACTCGATTCGGAACTTTTCGTCATCGCCGATGGGGGAGTAGGTGGAGAGCGACTCGGCGCCGCGCATCACATTGATGGCGTTGACGTAGAACTCGCCTGCGACCCGGGCGGTCTGCTTGTTGGCGCCAAAGCTAAACATGCCGACGCCCGGAATAAGGACGATGAGCGGGTCGGCTCCGCGAATCGCGGGGGAGTCCTCCGTCGCGTACTTGTCGTAGTAGGCCTGATAGTCGGAGCGGTACTCGCCATGTAGCTCTTTGAGCCTAATGATCGAGTCCTCGACGGACGCGGCCGACGGCAGGTCAAGGAGCATTGGCTTGACCTTTGTGCGTAGGAAGTGGTCGGGGCAACTAGTGCCCAGCGCGGCCAGGCGAGCGTGCTCGGAGGCGGCGAGGAAGTCGAGCACCTCGGGGGCATCGGTGAAGTGGCCCACCATGGGGCGATCGACAGACGCGAGTCCGCGTATAGTCGGGGCGAGGGCCGTGGCTTTGGCCCGACGAGCATCGGCGTCGAGGGCCCCGTATCCGTCCAATGCCGGGCCGAACGGCTCGGACCCGCCGTTCTCTGCAATGTATGCGGAGGCGGCTTCAATGATGCGTAGTGAGTTCGCCTCCGCCTCGTCGGAGGAGTCGCCCCACGCGGTGATGCCGTGCCCGCCCAGGATGCAGCCGATGGCCTGTGGGTTGGCCTCCTTGATGGCCGCGATGTCGAGTCCAAGTTGGAAGCCCGGGCGTCGCCAAGGGACCCACACGACGGAGTTGCCAAAGATCCTCGCCGTCAGCGCCTCGCCATCGGCGGAGGTTGCGATCGCGATGCCGGAGTCGGGGTGGAGGTGGTCCACGTGCGCAGCGTCAACCAGGCCGTGCATCGCGGTGTCGATCGACGGCGCGGCACCACCGTTGCCGTGGGCGCAGTAGTCGAACGCCGCCACCATCTCGTCTTCACGCCCCACCCCGGGGTAGACGTCGACGAGTGCCCGCAGTCGGTCCAGGCGTAGCACGGCGAGGCCCTTTTCCTGCAAGGTACCTAGGTCGCCACCTGAACCCTTGACCCACATCAACTCAACGGGCTCGCCCGTGACCGGGTCCATTGCGGTGCCCTTGGCCGACGTGTTACCTCCCGCGTAGTTGGTGTTTCTTGGGTCGGCGCCGAGGCGATTGGAGCGGGCGATGAGGTCGGCAACTGTGGTATTCACTGGTAAGGCCTTTCGAAGGAGTGAAGAGTATTGAGGGAATGGAGAGGTGTGCGCTACGCGCCCCAACTGGCCTGGACTCCGCCAACGCGGTCGGCCGTGATGGTGTCCGCATAGCCGCTGGCCAAGTACGCCGCCATCGGATCAGCTGGCAGCCCGCGGGTCTCGCGGTAGGTGGCGAGGTCCCCGCGCACGTCGGTGTAGAAGGCGTCCATCATCAGCGTGTGTGCTGCGAGCACGTCGCCCGCGCGCTGGGCCTCGTCGAGCGTCTCGCGGTCCACGAGTAGCGCGCGCGCCGTCATCTCCTGGACGTTGAGCACGCTGCGGATCTGACCTGGGATTTTGTCCTCGATGTTGTGGCACTGGTCGAGCATGAACGCGGTGTCGCCTTCGTTGCCATAGCCGCCGCCACGGATCACCTCGACGATGATGCGGAACAGCTGGAACGGGTCCGCTGCGCCCACGATCAGGTCGTCGTCTGCATAGAACCGCGAGTTGAAGTCGAACGATCCGAGCTTGCCCAGGCGCAGCAACTGCATCACGATGAACTCGATGTTCGTGCCGAGGGCGTGGTGACCGGTGTCGAGGCAAACGGATGCGCGGTCACCTAGTGCAAGGCACTGCACCAGGCTGGTACCCCAGTCCGGGACGTCCATGTGATAGAACGCGGGTTCGAAGATCTTGTATTCGAGTACCAGTCGCTGGTCGTCGCCGATGCGCGCATAGATTTGCTGCAATGAATCTGCCAGGCGGTCCTGACGGCCGCGCATATCGTCCTGGCCCGGATAGTTCGTACCGTCAGCGAGCCAGATCTTGAGGTCTCGCGACCCGGTCTTGTCCATGACGTCGATGCACTCGAAGTGGTGGTCGATAGCCTTCTGACGGATGACAGGATTCGAGTGGGTGAGCGAGCCCAGCTTGTAGTCGTCGTCCTGGAATGTGTTGGAGTTGATGGTGCCCAATGCGACGCCGAGACCTTGGGCGTGCGCCGACAGCTCCGCGTAGTCGTCGACCTTGTCCCACGGGATGTGCAGCGCGACCGACGGGGACAGTCCCGTGTGCTTGTGCACTTGAGCTGCGTCGGCGATCTTCTCAAACGGGTCGCGTGGGCCACCGGGCTGGGTGAAGACCTTGAATCGCGTTCCGGAGTTGCCGAAGGCCCAGGAGGGCAGTTCGATGGCCTGCTCGTCGAGCCGCGGGGCGATCGAGTCGAAGGTAGTCATGTTGTTTCCTGTCGTTAAGAAGTGGAGAGAATTGGGTTCCCGGGAGGCGCATGCCCGGTCGGTGCCGGAGGAGGGTCCGGCCGGGCATGCGAGGGGGCGACTAGAAGTCGAAGTCGCCGATGTTGTCTGCGTTAAACACGTACGGGTCACCCAGCAGGACGGTGCCGTCGGCGCCTACCGTGTAACTGCCGAGCTTGCCAGCTTCAAAGGTGTCACCCTCGACACCGGTGATTTCGCCCTCGATGAGAGCCTTGTTTGCGAACGCGGCGAGGTAGCCGAGGTCTGCCGGGTTCCATAGCGCGAACGCGGTGACGGTGCCGTCCTCGACGTACGCACGCATCTGGTTCGGGGTGCCGAGTCCGGTGATCGCGACCTTGCCCTTCGACTCAGAGGTGGAGAGGTAACGCGCGGCGGCGGCGATTCCGACCGTGGTGGGGGACACGATGCCCTTGAGGTCCGGGTACGTCTGCAGCAGCGCAGCGGTCTTGTCGAACGACGTTTGGTCGTCGTCGTCGCCGTACACGACGTCGACAAGTTCGATGTTCGGGTGGTCCGCGGCCAGGATCGTCTTCATCGTCTCGATCCAGGCATTCTGGTTGGTCGCGTTCGCCGTGGCAGACAGGATCGCGATCTGACCAGAGTCGCCAATTTGGTCGGCAACCATGTCGACCTGCACCTGGGCGATGCCGTCGGCCGTGGCCTGGTTGATAAAGAGATCGCGGCAGTCCGGGTTGGTGTCGGAGTCGAATGTGACAACCTTGACGCCGGCGTCACGCGCGTCGTTGAGGGCCGAGCAGATCGCTTCGGGGTCATTCGCCGAGATGGCAATTCCGCCGACGCCCTGCTGGGTGAGCGTGTTGATGTAGCTCACCTGTGCATCGGGCGCTGCTTCCGCGGGGCCGACCTCAGCGTACGTGCCACCGAACTCAGCGATAGCTTCCGCGCCGCCCTTGTCCGACGTGTCAAAGTACGCGTTTCCGAGGTTCTTGGGAAGGAAGGTGATGGCGAGATTAGCGTCACTGGGAGCGTCGCTAGGGGCGGCGCTCTGGGTGCCACTGGTGGGCGCGGGGGCGCTTGGGCTGGTGGTGGGGTCTTCCGTGCTGCTGGAGCAGCCGGCCATGACGAGGGCCGCGGTCACCGCGAGAGCGGTGAAAGCACCTGTCTTGGTTTTCATTGAGAAACTCATGGCTATCCCTTACTTGTTGTTCGATGAGGTGGTATCGAAGTGGGTGGTGGTTGTTGGCGGCTCGGCAAGCTTAGTTACTGAGCCGGACCCCCTCTTTCCTCGTGAGCGCGTCCATTTTGACCGCGCCCAAGCGAAGAAACTCGGTGACACCACGGAGATCACTAGCAGCGTTCCCGTGATGATGTTGATGACGTCGGACGTCACGTTGGCAAGTCGAAGGGCACTGGCGAGTGCCCCGATGAGGAGCACGGCAGCGATGACGCCGTGAAGGGCGCCGCGACCGCCGAAGATCGATACTCCGCCGAGGAGCACAGCCGCGATGACCCCTAGCTCCAGGCCGGTGGCGTTGTCCCCGCGAGCGCTGCCGTAGCGCAGCGTGTAATAGACGCCAGCTAGTGCCGCGAGGACTCCACTGAGGATGAAGAGCTTCATCTTGGTACGCTCCACGCGCACTCCGGAGAATCGTGCTGTGACCGGAGACTGCCCGATTGCGTACACGCCGCGGCCAAAGGAGGTGGCGTGGAGCAGTAGCGCGAACAGCACCAACATGATCACGAAAATGATCATGATTGACGGAATGGGCGTGCCTGGAATCGTCGACGTCGCGAGATCAGACCAGGTCTCGGGAAAGCCTGTGACGGCAGTGGTGCCGAGAAAGCCCACGGCGAGACCACGGAACAGTGCCAAGGTACCGATGGTGACGGCGAGTGAGGGGAGCCCCACGACCGTGACCAGAAAGCCGTTGATGAACCCGGCGATCGCGCCTACCACGAGGCTGATCAAGATGCCCAAGGGGAGTGGGAAGCCCGCCTGGTAGGTGATGCCGAACATCACGCTCGACAGCCCAACGACACTGGCCACCGACAGATCGATTTCTCCTGTGATGATGATCATCGTCATCGGCAGCGCAATGAAGAGGACGCGGCGACATCAAGCAGCAGGTAGGTAATGGTGATGGGGGCGGAGAAGTTTGGGACCAAAATAACGGCGCCGATGTAGACCGCAATGAGGATACCGACAACGGCCATCTCGCGAGTGAAGAGCACTCGGCGCCACAGTGGCTGCGCGTAGTCGTGATAGGCCCGAGTCGCGGTCTTCACCATGGTTGCGTTAGACATTTTGCGGCTCCCTCCGCTCGACTTCTACATCCCGCATTTCCACGAGTTTTCGTTCCTGCCTGTTCGCCGCGAGTTTGTCTAGGACGATGGCGCCGATGATGAGCGCGCCGACCACGGCACGTTGCCAGAAGTCCTGGACTCCGAGCACGGGAAGTGCGCGGTTGATCGTGAGGAGTAGAAATGCGCCGATAGCGGCACCGAAGACGCTTCCGCTGCCGCCGAAGATTGCCACACCGCCAATGACCGCCGCGCCCACAGCCTCAAGCTCAAGGCCGGAACCGACCTGCGAATTGACGGTGCCGTAGCGCGCGGCATACAGCACGCCCGCGAGTCCCGCCAGCGCTCCCGACATGATGAATGCGGTGAGGATGCGGCGCGTGACCTTGAGGCCATACAAGTTGGCGGCCTCGGGATCCGAACCAATCGCATAGAACTCGCGCCCGCCTCGCTGCGAGTACATGTACCAACCGGCAACGACGAGCACAACCAACGCGATGATCGTGATGACTGGAATCTTCCACCAAGAACTCGTCCCGAGGGCCAGAAAGCTCGTGGGCATATCGGACGCGTTAATCCGGTCGCTTCCGGTCCACAGCACGTTGACGCCGCGGAATGCGTAAAGGGTTCCCAGCGTGATCACCAGCGAAGGCACCTTGGCGTAAGCGACGAGTGATCCGTTGACGAGGCCAAGCAGGGCGCCGAATACGATCCCAATGAGGAACACCATCGGCCAAGGTAGAGACGGGTAGTCGATGAACACGCGCCCAGTCAGGTAGGCGCTGAGCCCCACGACGGAGCCAACCGATAAGTCGACGTTGCGGGTAATGATCACGATGGCCTGCCCGACGGCGACGATCATGAGGATCGAGGGCGTCAGGAGCAGGTCGCGGAACCCGTCTGAGGAGAACAGGAAAGCAGGGTTCTGGATGGTGGTGACGGCGACGACGATGACAAACGCAAGAAAGATGCCGAGCTCGCGGGCTTTGCCAATACGGCCAAGGCGGGCGAGCACATTAGACTCGGCAAGGATGCTGGTTGAGGAGATGCTCATTACGCGGCCGCCTTCGCATGGGTTGCCGCATACATGACGGACTCAGGCGTGGCATCGGCGCGGCCAATCTCGGCGGTAATGCGGCCCTCGTGCACTACGAGGACACGGTCGGCCATTCCCAGCACCTCGGGCAGTTCGGAAGAGATCATGATGATGGCGAGACCCTGCCCCGCTAGCCGCGATAGATCGCGGTGAACCTCCGACTTGGTTCCGATGTCGATGCCGCGGGTGGGCTCGTCGACGATCAGCACGCGCGGATCGGTTGCGAGCCACTTGGCCAGCACCACCTTCTGCTGATTTCCACCGCTTAACGTGCCAGCGGTCGTGTTAAGCGCGTTGGTCTTAACCTCGAGCCGTCCCGCCCAGTGGCTCGCGGCGCGGTTCTCCGCGGCCGGCCAGAGCAGTCCCGCCTTGGTTAGCGTGTTGCGGATGGCGAGCGTGATATTGCGCGACACCGATGCGGCGAGCACCACCCCTTGCTTACGGCGATCCTCCGGCACGAGCGCGACGCCCAGCTTCATCGCCGACGCCGAAGATGGCTTGAGCGATTTCGCTGCGCCCGGCGCCGACGAGGCCAGCCAGCGCGACTATCTCCCCAGCGCGTACGGAGAACGAGACATCACGGAAGACGCCCGGCTCATTGAGATGCGAAACGACGAGGACCTCTTTGCCGATCTCGGCGTGTTCTTTGGGGAATAGCGTCGAAACCTCTCGCCCCACCATCTGCTGCACCATCTCGTCAACTGTGGTCTCCGCGATGGCGGAGGTGGCGACGTACTCCCCATCACGCATGACGGTGACCGTGTCGCATAACTCGAAGACCTCGTCGAAGCGGTGCGAAATGAACAGGAGCGCGCGACCCTCGTCGCGTAGCGAGCGTGCGACCTTGAAGAGGCGATCGACTTCTACGCCGCTCAGTGCCGCGGTGGGCTCGTCCATGATGAGCACGCGGGCATCGAGCGAGATCGCCTTGGCGATCTCAATAATCTGCTGGTCGGCAATTGACAGACCGCGCGTGGGGCGCTCGGGGTCGATGTTGACGCCAAGCTGCTCAAAGAGCTCCTTGACCCGAGCCCGCATCGCCTTGCGATCGATACGTCCCAATGAGACGGTGGGCTGGCGGCCCATGAAGATATTTTCGGTCACCGACAGGTCCGGGAACAGGGTGGGCTCTTGGTAGATGACTGCTATACCCGCGTTCTTAGACTGCGCGGTATTAGAGAAGTTGACGTCGTGGCCCCGGTACTCGAATACGCCACCGTCGCGTTGATAGAGGCCCGCGATGATCTTGACCACGGTGGACTTGCCTGCGCCATTCTCGCCAATCAACGCGTGGATGCTGTGGGCGAACATGTCGAGCGAAGCGGATTTGAGGGCAACGACGGGGCCAAAAGACTTCGCGACGCCATCGAGGCGTAGCGCGGGGCCTTGAGCGGAGCCAGGCTCTGAGGTTGTCGGCATTGACGGTTCCTTATTATTGCAAATTGAATCGTTTCAACTTGCTAAAACAATAAACCCTTGGTCGAGTGACGTCAACTGGGCGCGGATAACGATTCCGTAATGTGGCCGCGCTGCCAATCGTGCCGCCTAGCCCAAAACGGCGATCCGCCGCATACTCACTCCGCGCCGAGCGCGTCGAGTTGTTCCTCGAGGTTAAATACCTCACGCAGGTGCGGGGCAGTCTGATCGGGACGCCCACCGTCCAGCGCGATAAAGTACCGTTGTGCCTGATGTTCCCACTCTTTAGTGCGGGGGTCTGCCGCTAAACGTCGAGCTGATTCCACGTCGTCATCCGTCTCGTAGTAGCCCACAAGTAGTCCGTCATCGCGAAGAAACAGAGTGTAGTTTCGCCGGCCCGAGTCCTCGATAGCGCTGAGCATCGGCGGCCACACCGCGCGGTGTAGCTCTACGTACTCGTCGATGAGGGCGGGGTGGATCTGCAACTGAAAGCAAATGCGAGTCATGGCGATCACCCTACGCCGACCCGAACTGAACTGAATCGTCGCTAAAGTATTTGCACATCCCGTAGAGTGTGTCGCGAAGTTCACTATTCAGGAGCGTGAGATCCGTGACCATCAGCCTCAAGGACGTGGCGATACGCGCAGGCGTCTCATCGGGCACGGTTTCGAATGTTCTCAATCGGCCCGACCGCGTGAAGCCCGCGACAGTCGAGCGAGTCAATCGCGCGATCCAAGAACTCGGATACGTTCCCAACGCCGCAGCGCGGCAGCTGCGCGCGGGTCAAAGCCGCTCGCTCGCGCTCATCGTCCTCGATGTGGGAAACCCGTTCTTCACCGACCTCGCCAAAGGTGCTGAGCGACGAGCGGCGGACGCCGGTCTGACGGTGCTGCTAGCAAACAGCGATGAGTCAGCGGAGCGGGAGGATCGCTACTTGGACCTGTTCGAAACCCAGCGCGTCGCGGGGGTGCTGATCTCGCCGGTCAGCGATGACTTGCCACGCTTGCATCGGCTGCGCGCCCGCGGTATCCCCGTAGTGCTCGTCGATCGCGGAGCGGAGGACAGCGACTTCCCATCGGTGTCGGTCGACGACGTGGCGGGCGGGCGAATCGCCGCGGAGCACCTGCTAGAGACCGGGCGTTCGAAGATCGCGTTCGTGGGAGGCCCGCTGCGTATCCGTCAGGTGGCCGATCGCTACCGCGGTGCGTGCGACGCGGTCGAGGCCGCGGGCCGGGGGAGCGTGGAGTACATAGAGACGAGCGCACTGACGCTCGACGCGGGCAGGGTGGCCGGAGCGCGGGTCGCGCTCGGGGCAAAGAACGGCCGTTTCGATGCTGCTTTTGCTGCGAATGACTTGGTTGCGCTGGGCGTCCAGCAGGCATTGCTGGGCGCGGCTGATCCGGTCGCGATCCCTGGCGATATTGCCTTGGTGGGTTACGACGACATCAGCTTTGCCGCCGCCG
>Ga0307487_1002689_pt1 | contig 11121 bp, 8 predicted proteins | sample CBIW12metaG_FD_203665 | JGI IMG/M metagenome (GOLD analysis project Ga0307487, IMG submission 203665) | Sea-ice brine microbial communities from Beaufort Sea near Barrow, Alaska, United States - CBIW 1.2 | ecosystem: Environmental > Aquatic > Marine > Coastal | place: USA: Alaska | collected... | reverse complement strand
CACCTTCGTGAACCGTGATCTGGAACCCTACCGGGGTTACCACGTCTTCATGCGGGCGCTACCCGCATTACTCGCCCGCCACCCTGAAGCCCATGTACTGATTGTGGGTGGCGATAAGGTCAGCTATGGCGCTGCAGCGCCAGCGGGAACTTCCTGGAAACAGATATTCCTGGATGAAGTACGCCACCAGCTCGACCCTAAGCGGGTCCATTTTCTTGGCAAAGTGCCTCACGCCACGCTCACCGGGTTGATGCAGCTTAGTCGCGCGCATGTTTACCTTACGTACCCTTTCGTACTGTCCTGGTCACTGCTGGAAGCCATGAGTTGCGGTGCGCCCATTATTGGCTCCAACACCGCACCGGTGCGCGAAGTAATCACCCACGGGCAGAATGGTTTACTGGTGGATTTTTTCGACTCCCAAGCATTAGTAGAGCAGATCTCATATGCTCTGAGCCACCCTGAAGCCATGCAACCGCTACAAGAAAAAGCACGCGCAAGCGTAATAAAACAATATGACTTAACAACCCGTTGTATTCCGCAACAATTAGCCCTTATAAATAACTTACTGTCCCAACAGCTAGCATAAGAAAAGCAACAGACTCTTCGAGTGCCACTTATCAAGTGGCCAAAAGCCTCCGGCCTCTTGACTTCATTACACCTAATTTGTAAGCATTACCTTACAAATTAGCAATCTCACGCTATAAAATGATACCCTCATTCACTATTTGAAAATCTAGCTCTGCCCCACCTTTCGCTTATCTCATTGTAACTTATGGATAAAAAGCATGGCACGCAACCTCGACCTCAATAAAGCCATTCAGGTCAAGACAACATTAAAAGTGCTGTCCCCGGGCATGTATACCGTCCGTTACATAAGAACACAATTCGAAAGCTCCGGTGAAGCCAAGCTTCAGCGGGCCACAAATGTTCCCTTGGCATTTTCGCAAGCGCCTATTCGTATGGCGGGGCAGATTGAGTTTATTTGCCCGGAAGGCATCACTCATCAAACGCTCTCTGCGCCAGGCGATTACCTAATTGCTAATGTCAAAAGTGGAGAGGCCGTTTTGTCTGCCAGCAAGTATCTACCCAAGCCGCTAGCCGGCAAGGTGGATGTGCAATGGCGTATCGAACCGCTCCAGCAGCCAGAGATGCCAACCACCAAGGCACCTATCGTCGGGCCCAAGTGGGCAAGCAGCAACGAACGCAGCTCAAAAGCGAGCGTAGCCCCGTTACCGATACACCTTTCAGGCCATGTTGAGCGTCAAGGCGACGTTACGGTGGGTGTCGGGGAATGGCTTGGAAGCCCCACAGGGCAGGCGCGTTTGGAAGGGTTAAAAGTGGAATGGCAAAACCCACCGGCCAATGTTGGATTCGTAGGTGCCTGCCGGTCGGGAGAGAAAACCTTGCAAGTCAGAGGAAGCGACTATTTGGGCACAAAACGCCAGGCAACCCCGATCACACAACTTGCTTTGTGTCTAAGCGGGGATAACACAGCTGCTTATCAGCTGGACGCAGAAGCCGTATTTTCTGATGGCAGCCACCATACGCTGGGTGCCAAAGAGGCCGTACAGGCTTCACGCGGAGGCCATCTGGTCGCCGTAAGGCTGCAGGTGTCGCCGACCGGTTCAACCTCGGCAAGCACAGCTCAGGCACCGCCGAAAAAAACGGCCACGTCAGCAGTGCGCTCGTCCTGGCTGGACCCAGACGCAACCCATATTACAAAGGCACAGCGGTAAGCATGTGCATATCAGCTTTATAAATCCGTGAACTGCACGGCAAGCCACAAGGCCTGCTGCACAGTATGCGTTGGCAAACCAACGTTTTTTGTAGTACTAAAATCAACCAAAGGTTCTAAATTATGGCGCAATACGATTCTACGGCAACGGAGGTTTCCGAACAGATCGGAGCCTCCTTAAACAGCCCAAACCTGCAATCAGCTGTCAGCCAGCTGCTGGCGTCCCTCAGTGACAATGTCTCTGTTCAAAACGACATCCGTTCCGCCGCAGACGCCCAAAGCAGCGATGCTGATGTCCTGCTCATGAATCTGAACGAAGGTGAGCGCGGTACCAGAGAGACTCCTCTCAAGTTTGACGACACAGGGCGTGAAAACGGTCGTGTTTACGTGTTTGAAGGCGATGAAGGCGTTGCAGCCAACTTCAACACCGTGGAGCGCGTTATTGTCGGCACCAACGGCGATGATGAATTTACGGTTGAAGGCGACAAAAACACCACCGTTGACGGCGGCGCAGGTAACGACACGATCACCTCAAGCGGCGGCGACGATTCCATCACTGGTGGCGCCGGTAACGACTCCATCTCGGCTGGTGAAGGCAACGACTCCATCTACGGTGGTGCGGGCGATGACGAAGCGGTATTTGAAGGCAACGCTGCCGATTACACCATCGAACAAGATGGCGCGCTGATTACCGTCACCAACAAAAAGACCGGTGACGCCAACGAAGTTGTTAACGTAGAAACCCTGACATTCGATGACGGCAGCCAAACCGTTGAGATCAACAGCGACGTTCAGGCACTGGTCACGCTTTACAAGCAGCTGTTCAGCGACTCTGCCGGGCGCGATCAAAATGGCGAAGGCCAAGCCGATCTGGAAGGCCTGCAGTACTGGTCTGACCTTGCGGACGACGGCATCTCTCTGGGCAGAATCGCCCTGAGCATGCTGAACTCCGATGAAGCCGGTAATCAGCTGGATGCGCTGGACCTAAACACCAGTGAAGGCATTACAGCTGTTATCGACATGCTGTACAGCGATGTTCTTGGCCGTACGGCTGACAATATCGATGACGCGGGTCGTGACTACTGGGTCGGCCAAGCCGAATCCGGTGTATCTCTGGAAGATATCGCGACTCAGTTCGTGGCATCCGAAGAGCTGCAGGATCAAACCGTTCAAGCAAGCGATTGGGACTTCCTGATCTAAGGCGAGAACACAGCCAAAGCAACACTAAAAGGCTGAAGCAAGGATTCTAAAATGGGGGCGAAAGCCCCCATTTTAGAAATGCCATTAGGGAAGCGCCACCCGTGTCAGGGCGTTGGCGTTTCACCTAATGCCATGAAATAGCTTACTTTTAGGCGTACCGTTCTGTGCAGCATACTTTTAATCATTTTCATCGCCACGTTGAAGCATTGATTGCCAAGCGCGAATACCACTTGGCGTTCGAGTGCCTAAAAGGCGGGTTAAGCGATAGTCGAACCTATCACGAAGCCCTTCTGTGGCTCGGGGTGCTCGGCATACACGCCAACCGCCCCACCCTTGCCCAAGCCGCGTTGAGCTCTTTGATGTTCATGGAACCCAACGCCCAAGCGGTGCAGCTTCTTGCACGCACGCTGAGTGGAAACCAAGCCTGCGCCTTCCTCTGTGAGGCCTATCGCAGCGAGCCTACGTCAAACACCACCTTAATGGCCTACCTCGCCAGTTTAGGAAAGCCAGCACCTGATCAAGCAGTGCATCATCAAAACGCACGCGATAAACACATGCAATTGTTGGAACGCCATGCATCCCAAGTGCGCGACACCCCCACAGCCCAAATGCTCGCGCCTTTTTATGCCCAATCCTTCGGGTTGCCTTGCGGTAGCGTTTGGCAGCAAGGCACTTGGCTTAAAGGCTGGTGCCTGGCCAGCGCTGATACCGCAGCCCCCGCGGTTGCTCTCTACGTTAATAGTCAGGGCCAGCGCCTTTCGGTGCCACTTAAGCACCTCCAAAAACTCGCTGCCACCGCTACTACACCGGCCATGACGTTGTGCTGGTTTGCAGCAGAGGTGCAGGGGGTAGCAACCTTCTCGGCCCTGAACGTGGTCGCAGAAGACAAGCATCTTTTGGGCAGCCCTGTGCAATGGCAGCCATTATTAAAGGTGCCCGTTCTGGAAAAGCCCGCGCGCAAGCAACCTGCCGTGACGGTACTGATCCCAGTTTACAAAGGCCGCGCAGAAACCTTGGCCTGCGTGGAAAGCGTGCTGCAAAGCCGGGCCGCCAACACCACCGTGTTTCGAATTGTGGCAATCAACGATGCCAGCCCCGACCCAGTCCTGGTTAAAAACCTACAACAACTGGCCGATAACGGCAGCATCGAGCTTTACCACCAGGCCCAGAACCAAGGCTTCATCGGCACCGTCAATCACGGGCTTGGCCTATGCGCTGGCAGCGATGCTCTATTGCTGAATGCCGACACACTTGTGCATGGCAATTGGCTCGACCGGCTAAAAGCGGCCGCCTACCGCCATCCTGACGTTGCCTCGGTCACGCCGCTGAGCAATAACGGCGAACTCATGAGCTTGCTGGCGCCCTGCGAGCCGGCCGCCGCGATTACTCCAGCGCAGCTGGCAGAATTGGATAACGCCGCCCGGGCAGCCAATAACCTGGAAGGCCATCAGGATGTCGAAATCAATACAGGGTGCGGCTTCTGCCTGTACCTACGCCACGACGCACTGGCAGAACAGGGCGGGCTTGACCCTACCCTGATACGCGGCTACGGCGAGGAATCCGACTGGTGCTACCGCGCCCACGCCAATGGCCGCCATCACCGGGGGGCATTGGACGTCGTCGTCGCCCACCAGGGCGGCGTTTCCTTTGGCGATGAAAAACGCCTGAGGGTTAAACAAAACCTTAAAGTACTTCAACAGCGCTACCCCAAAGCCGAGCAACGCTTCAACGCGTGCCTGAAAGCCGATGCTATGCGCCCCGGCCGCAGCCGGTTATTGCGCCACTGGTTGCGCCAACAGTCGCTTTTGACTCTCAAACCCAGCAGAATGACCAGCAACACATTATGGCCCAGCCTGGCACAAGCAATGCGCGCGCTGACAACGCCCGAGTGCGCTATCGCCCTGGCACAGACCGGGCCGCGAGAACTTACGCTGTGCGGTAGCCAACCACATGCCTGGCGCCTCAAATACCGCCTGCCGGAACAACGCGTTCAACTTGAAACCGACTTGAACGCACTGGGCATTCACTCGTTAGCGCCCACCACACAGGCACTAGGCCGGTGGTTGCCTAGCGTACTTCCCAGCGTAGCGTTAACGGCCTACCCGTGGCCGGCAGCGAGCCAAAATGCACCACTGCCAAACACCAATGCACCCTTCACGCAACCCGCCACGGGTGCCTTGATTGCCGTGGCAGGGCAACCGGAAAGCCTGAACCAACCAGACCTGCTTGCCTTGGCCTGCAAGCTTGCCGCCCAACAGCAGGAAACCTACCTGTTACTGCTTGATCACCCAGGGCGCGCCGCAAGCCCGCTGTTAACAAGCGGCAGCGCATTCGTGCTGCCGCTTGCCACCAGCCGCTACCAGGAACGCGTTGATCTATGCCATGCACACCTACCGCTTAGTGCTGTATTGCTGCTGGACACGCAGCCCGCCACGTTGGCGGATGCCGCCTGGCTAAGCGCCCAACAGCCGCTAACATGGCTAGCCCCCAAGCATCTAGAATCCCGCGCCATTCAGAATGCCTGCCCCCACGCCTGGGAACAGCTGCCAAGCCTGATGAGCTTAGCCAACGCTAACGAGGGAACCCGCGCTGGCACCACCAGCGCCCCGTCCAGTACTGTTTCAGGAGCCCAGGCATGACCCCTACAGCCGCCTTATTACCAGCCACGGAATTACAAGGGCGAATCACTCAGCTGGCCGGCAACCTGGTCCAGGGCTGGGTGCATAAGCCAAGCGACCCGCAACGGCAGTGGGCGGTGGCAATCATGGCCAACGACCAATTGCTCGCTCTGGCCAACGCCGACCAATACCATCCCGCCGCCCCAGGCAATGGCATGCACGGCTTCAAGATAATGCTCAGCGACACCCAGCTACAGAACAGCAGCGGCATCCAGCTGACTTTGGCCAATAGCAGCCAGGTACTGGATACCCTGCGCCTGCCCGCCCAGCCCGTGGTTGAGCACACCGATGCCAGCTCGCGGGTGCAATGGAAGCCAGGGCTAACCCTGCGTGGCTGGCTGGTAGAGCCAGAAGCGCCACACTCGGCACTCAGCGTTATCGCCTACGAAGGCGAGCGGCCAGTGGCGTCGGCCAGGCCCAGCCGCTGGATCAATTATCACAACCGTTACCTGGAAGCCGACTTTAACGTCACCCTGCCCTTGAGCATGGCGGATGGCGAACCCCACGAACTCACCATCAAAGACAGCCGAGGCCGCGAACTCAGCGGCAGCCCCCTGGTAATTCAGGAATGGCCACAAGGCCTGGCGCCGTGGGTAGAGCAACTGATGCCCAAGCTGCCCAACCATACCCGCCAGCTCTTGAAAAAACAGCTCGACCGCTACGAGCAGTGGCTACCCCGGGCAACCGGCCTAAACGACTACCCCGCTTGGCAAAAGGCATTCACGCCCGCTGCCGAACCCCGAGTTACTCAGTCTGGCACTATTGGCCTGCTGTGGCTGAACGAGCCCGCGCCGCAAGCGAAACAACAGCCCGCGAATAAAAGCCTCAAAGTACGCCACTATATGTTCAATCATGTGCTCAATACTGCCGAGCACGAAACCAAGGCGCTTACGTATCAAGCTCTGCTGAATGAAGCCTGCCAGGCATGCGACGCCGTTACTCAGCTTCACGGCGGCGATACACTGGCGGAAGGCGCCCTGGCCATTGCCTGGAACGCGCTGCAAGAAAACGACACTCAGCTGGTGTACACCGACTTCGACACCCCGCCCGCGCAAACGGGCGAACCCCGTCAGCCAGCCCTGCTCCCCGCTTGGGACCCAGAGCGCCAATGGGGGCAAGATTACCTGGGCGGCGGCCTGTGCCTTGTGCGCAGCGCCCTGTTCAAGGAAGCGGCTCACCCCGCCACTTGCGCCGAAGAATTCAGTTACGCTGCCATTGAAGCGCTGAACGCCACCGGCCACCCCGAAAGCGCCGTTGTGCACTGGCCGGACATTTTGCGCCGGCGCGCCAATCCTTGGCCACCGCCCACCAGCGATGCCCAACTGGCCCGCCTGCAAGCCCGGCTACAACGCCAGGATGCCCAGGCCACACTGAGCCGCCATACGCAGCAGCCCGGCCTGTACCGCTTGCAGCGCAGCCTTGAGCAGTGGCCCAGCGTAACGCTGGTGATTCCCACGCGAGACGCCCTGGCGCTACTCACACGCTGTATCGACACCCTGCTGGAACACACCGACTACCCCGGCCATGTTCAGCTACTGGTGGTGGATAACAACTCCCAGCACACCGACACCCATGACTATTTGACAAGCTTACGCCAGCGCCAGGCCGAGCCGCTTGGGCGCGGCCACGTCACGTTTCAAGTACATGAACACCCCTACCCGTTCAACTACGCCGCCATTAATAATGACGCCGTCAATCAGTGCGACACCGACCTGATTGCCTTGGTGAATAACGACATCGAAGCACTACACCCCGAATGGCTGTGCAACATGGCGGCGTTACTGATGCGCCCGGGCACCGGGGCCGTAGGCGCCAAACTGTTATGGCCTAATGGCATGGTGCAACACGGAGGCGTGATTGGCGGCCAATACGGCGGGCTAGCCGGGCATGTGGGCAACGGCTGGGAAGCTCAGGATTCCGGTTATTTGGGCATAAACCAACTAACTCAACGCTTCAGCGCCGTAACGGCAGCCTGCCTTCTGCTGCGCCGTGCGGACTTTCACGCCGTGGGCGGGCTGGACGAGCGGGCGTTCCCGGTCGCGTTTAACGATGTAGACCTCTGCCTGAAGCTGCGCCGGCGCGGCTTAGCTATCATCTGGACGCCAGAAGCCCGCCTGATTCACGCCGAATCCGCCACCCGCGGCAAAGATGAAACGCCAGAAAAATCCGCTCGCGCCCAGCGCGAAATGGACAACCTGCGCAACCGGTGGAGCAACGCCCTGTTCACAGACCCAGCGTACAACCCAAACCTGGGCCTGGGTATCGCGGCAGCGCCGTTCACCACACTCGCACTGCCACCGCGCACCCGCAGGGCCAGAACCAATACATTAAAGCTTTAGGGTTTACACGAAACGTAAGAAGCAGAAACCAAACCCGAAAACGTGGCAAGCGCCACATCACTAACGGCACAAGGAAAAGCCAAGCGCACATACCGCGCCACGAGCGCCAAGCCAGGCACCAAAAGGGTCATGCCGGGCGGTAGCGTGCCCGAACGTTTTTCAACACGTTGATACAGGATTTACAACCATGACCATGACCGCCGCCGACCTCAGCGCTCTTCAGCCCGCGCTGCAGGCCCAAAACCAAAAACACTTTTTGAATGTCGGATGCGGCAGCGCTGGCCCGGAACGGCTGCCAGAATGTTTTCAGCAACCAAGCTGGCAACAAATTCGCCTGGATATAAACCCCGCGGTAAAGCCTGATATTATTGCCAGCCTGACGGACCTGTCAGCGGTGGACACCAACAGCATGGATGCGGTGTTCTCCTCCCACAATATAGAGCACCTTTACCTGCATGAAACGGTAATCGCCCTGAAAGAAATGCACCGGGTAACCCGCCCAGGCGGGTTCCTGCTGATCACCCTCCCCGACTTGCAGCAAATAGCCCAGCTAATCGCCCAAGGCCGCTTGAGCAAAGAAATTTACCGCTCACCGGTAGGGCCCATTAGCGCGCTGGACATGCTTTACGGCCACCAGGCATCGGTCGAACAGGGCAACCACTACATGGCACACAAAAGCGGCTTTGACCAACACAGCCTAGGCCAGGCGTTACTGAACGCCGGCTTTAGCGAAACCCGTGTTACCGCCGATGCCCACTACAACCTGTGGGGCTATGCAACAAAGGCGTAACCACCAGTTTAACCGCTAACCGCCATGCATCACGCCATACCCTGTAAAAAGAGCTCCCTATGAACACAGCGCCCACTGCACCCAACATATTAGGCAACTTTGACGCCATTCACGAAGAAACCGCCTACGGCTGGGCCTATTCCCCACAGCAGCCCCAACAGCGGCTGGCGGTGGAAATGATTGACGAACGTGGCGAACTGGCAGGCTACGGCATTGCCGAACACCACCGTGAAGACCTGGCGCCCGCGGGCATTGGCGACGGCCACCACCAATTCAAGCTGGCCGTGGCCTACAGCCTGTACAACGGCAAACCCCACACCCTCACCGCGTATAACGCCAACACCGGGCAGCCGCTACAAGGCAGCCACACCTTTGGCCCCGCCACCCGTACGTTTGCGTTTGATCTCATGAGCCGTGAAGACGGCCAACAGTGGCTTTTTGAGCAGCTGCGGCAAGCGCCCGAGCTGTCGCGCCAACGTGCGGAAGCCCTGCTAAAAGCCTACCGGCTAAGCTGCGTGTTACATGAAACCCACCACGTGGAAGAAGCCAAAAACGCCTGGCAAGCCATTGTCGAGGCCACCGGGCTGCACGGCCTGGCCCACTGCAAACAAGGCGAACAACACTTATTGCAGGGCCAGCTCAGCGACGCCCTTGCCAGTTACCAACAAGCCGTAACCAGCGCACCCAACCACCCATGGCCCCACATAGGGCTAGCCAATGCGTTAGAGCAACTGGGCCGCATCAGCGACGCCGAACATGCCATTGAACGCGCGTTGGCCCTGGCCCCGGAACACCCCCAAGCCCGCGAACGGCAAAACATCCTGCAGCGTACCAGCCTGCCAGAGCGTGTGAACGCCTTGGTAAACCAAGGCCACAGGCAGGCCGCCCAGCGCCTGCTTATTGAGCGCCTGCTGGCCCAGCCAGAAGACCAAACCGCCGCCGATTTACTTGGCCAGCTGCTTCACCCCACGCAAGAAGACGAAGACGCGCTGCCGGGCCACGACACGCTAATCGCCTTTCAGCGCCAGGAAAGTGTGCTAACCGCCCTGCTAGACCACCTAGACACCCAGTTAAACGAGCCGCCCCGCCCATGAATACCCTACTGAATCACCTAAGCACCCATAGCACCGCGCCTCTGGCACACACCTTTATTGTTGGCGCCGGCGACGGCAGCCAGCTTGCCCAATGGCGCGAACTGCAAAGCGAATACCTGCACCTAGCCGAGGCGCAGCCGCAGCAAGCCAAAGCATTACAACAGCACACCAACGATCACGAAGACGTATTTTCCGGCGCCATAACTCCCAAAGCGCAGGCAAGCGCTATATTAAACGTACTCACGCTGCCCCAATACAACAGCATTAACACCCCCACTGCGCTGCAACGTTTTCTGCCCAACGTTCGCCACCACAGCACCGAAACCGTGGCCGCCCAAAGCCTGGAAGCCTGGCTAAGCCCAACCGCCTTAGCCCCAGGCGCCACCCACACCCTGGTGTTCAGCGCCCCCGGCCAAGCGAACGCACTGCTAACGGCTACCTCAAGTGAATTAATTCAAGCGTTCAGCTGGATTATCGTCAGCACAGCTGAAGAAGCGCTGTATGAAAACGATGTAGACAGCAACACCCTGGATGCCACCCTCACCCAACTGGGTTACGCCTGCATGCTGGAAGATGACCGCGCCGCTTACCCCAGCGTAACGCGACTTTACCAACGCCAACCCAGCGTGATCGAACGGCTAAAGCTGATCAGCGAACGCGACGCGTTAACCCAGCTGCTAGCCGAGCAGGATAGCCAGCTACAAGAAAAAGCGAAGCAGCTGGAAGAACGCGACCAACAGCTCAACGAAAAAACTAAAGCCTTTAACAACACGGAAGCTGCTCGTGTCATTGCGAAAAGCGAAGCGGAAAAGCAATCTCAAGCCCTTGAAGACGCGAAAAAGCAGACCAGCGAGCACAAACAAGCCCTGGATGAAACAACTAAGCAGCTAAGCAATACGCAAGAAAAGCTAACCCAGCGCACACAAGAGCGTGACGCTGCCCAACAGCAGATAGAGCAACAAAAAATAGCAAATCAGCAAGCGCTCGAAGGTAAAACCCTGCAGTTAGCCGAAAGAGACAAGCAGCTGGCCGGGCAGAAACAAGCACACGAAAAAACGCAGCAGGCCATTAAACAGCACGAAAACGAGAACCAGGCGCTTCAACACAGACAACAACTGTTGCAAGATGAATTAGTAAAAAGTGAAGCACAAATTGAGCTAATTAAAGACTTACTGCTAAGAGAGCCAAGCCTATAATAGCTAGCACAGCATAAAGCAATGGCAAAACTTTACCTGATTACTCATATTGATCAGCCATCATTCCACCAGCTTGACCTATACTGGAG
>Ga0307487_1002687_pt1 | contig 11130 bp, 10 predicted proteins | sample CBIW12metaG_FD_203665 | JGI IMG/M metagenome (GOLD analysis project Ga0307487, IMG submission 203665) | Sea-ice brine microbial communities from Beaufort Sea near Barrow, Alaska, United States - CBIW 1.2 | ecosystem: Environmental > Aquatic > Marine > Coastal | place: USA: Alaska | collected... | reverse complement strand
GCGGGGAAATCAGCTTTCCATGTGGTCTCCGCTTTTGCCTCTGCTAACGGACTGTGTCTGGGGCAAGTGGCTGTAGACTCCAAGAGCAATGAGATCACAGCCATTCCACAACTTCTTGAGCTTCTGGCGTTGAAGGGATGTGTCGTTACCCTAGATGCTATGGGGTGCCAAAAAAACATAGCCCACGCCATCAGGGATAAGCAGGCCGACTATGTACTGATGGTAAAAGGGAATCAAAAGGGACTTAAAGAGCAAATAGAAAAAGTGTTTTCAATCGCTCCGATTAAAGACGAGTATCAAAGTAGAGACCTAGGACATGGCAGGATAGAGTTTAGAAAATGTGAGGTAGTTGATCAGCTCAGATTCTTAGATGACCGTGATGACTGGCAGGATTTAAAGGGCATAGCACGTGTGAGTTCACGACGGATCAACAAACAAAGCGGTAAAGAGAGCGTCGAAACACGCTATTATATCACGTCGCTGAAACCGGACGCACAGATAATCAGTCAGTCAGTGAGAAGCCACTGGGCAGTAGAAAACAACCTCGACTGGAGTCTGGATGTGATTTTCAAAGAAGATGCCTCCCTGAAAAAGAAAGATCATTCCGCTCTCAACTACAACATGATTACCAAAATGGCACTTCACCTGATTGATATGGAGAGATCAACAAAAAAAAGTAAACCGTCCAAGAGGTTGCTCTGCGCACTTGATGATGAGTACCGGGAAAAAATCCTCAAAATCTAAAAGCGATTTCCCTGAGATACACAGAGAGTTTTTGTTTTTTGGAATAGGAAGTTTGGACACTGCGTTTCTTCGGGAAGGTATTTTTAACACAGAGATTCACAGAGGAAGAGGGGACTTGGGATTGGTGGATGTACCGAATATTCATTCTTTTTCTGGCAAAGAAATTGCCTGCTTGTCAAAATGAATCTCACACTTATCCCTACCATTTTATTCGCTTTTTGTTTGCAGACCAATCAGGTCAAATTCGAGCAACTTTTAGGTACTTGGCAACTGGTTCATTTCGATGCCATGGATCATCTCAAATCTTCTCCTCAATACCTTACTGCGAATGCAGAGATGCGGGAAGGAATAGATTATAAAATTCAAAACAGATTGGAAAGTACCGTTTATCAGTTTGTGGAAAGCGATAGCCTGAAATTTACAGATTTGGAAAATGGGGAGATCATTCTGAAAAAGGCAACCGTGCTGATCAATGAACAGGATGTCTTGATAATTTCATTTGGGGATGAACTTCGAAAAGCGAAAATTGTCTCAGTGGATGCTGACCAGTTAATATTGGAACCGATCAGTGAGCATTCTAATGGAGATCGCTTGACTTTTGAGAAAGTTGTGAATAAATAGATTTTACGAATTACACGTGTTGATCCAAGTAATGGTTAGAGGACTTGAAGACCAAATGGCGCTTTTGGTTTATAGTTTTATACTATCGACAACTTTCCATTTTCTATATATGGAGTGCTGATGGAATTATAGGTCGGCGTAAACTTTTAACGCAATCGCTATTTTAAGAATCGGATTGCAGATCCTATTTTAAAGCTTGGGGACTGCAAATCCCAAGAGCTGTCTATTAATTTTGCTTTCCAAATAGCTGCCTTACACATACTGAGTAGCTAAATGCGAATTGCCAAGAATTCTGTATGCCTCATCGAGCGTTCGATACCTCACAGATTTAGTTATTTTACAATAAGAATAGGAGTCTTCACTTTATGTCTAAGCTTATCTACGGTAGTTCCGAAAAGCAAATCTTTGATCCCGCCATGACCATGGGCTCCCATAATTAGCAAATCCATAGCCTTGCTATTAACGATTTTGGCGATCTCTCTGGCAGCATTTCCGAAGCCTATTTCATGTGTGGTGCTATATCCAAGCAAATTTAATTTTTCCTGATAGTGCTTAAGGTTATCTACATCTACTTGAGTTTCATGGTCTAATGTGTTGGCACCAAGATATCTGGCAGCTGGGCTTTCGACAATATGGATTAAGGTGTAGTTGGCATTTTTTCCACCAAGTTTAAGTGCATTTTGGATGATGGCCTGATCATTCGTAGCAAAGTCAATTGCGATTCCGATATGACCATATTCTATCGGTTCACCTTCTTGGAAATCCAATGCTTTTCCATGAGGTACTAGATCTTTTTTACGCTCATGGCTTTTCAGCATAGGATGCACAAAGACATACACCAACAAGGCAAAACATGCCAGAATCACCGGAATAACCAATGTATAAATGTAAATAGCGCCTCCTTCTCCAGCCTCCGCAAGCCAAGTTTGAACTTCAATGATGACTAATTGAATGTTAAGATATACGATAATGAAAGCGGAGATCCAGGCAAGGATTTTCACCCAAAGCTTGATCGTAAATGACTTCATGATTTTCTTATCCGAATTGAAGTGAATCAATGGGATTACTGCAAATCCTAGTTGCAAACTCAACACGACCTGACTCAAAATCAAAAGACTGCCTAAAGCTTCTTCTCCAAAATAAATAATGGTAATCATTGCTGGAACAATGGCGATAAGCCGCGTGATCATTCTTCTTACCCATGGTTGAATCCGAAGGTTGAGGTGACCTTCCATCACGATCTGCCCTGCCAAGGTGCCTGTGATGGTAGAGCTTTGCCCCGCAGCGATCAATGCGATTGCGAAGAAAGTAGGAGCAATGCTTCCAAATAAATTTTCTAGTAATTCTGACGCGTCTTGAATCTCCGCCACATCAAAAAATCCATTGACATGAAAAGCTGCTGCGGCAAGAATCAGAATAGCTGCATTGACCAAAAAAGCCAAATTTAGCGCCACGGCAGAATCAATAAAGTTGTATTTAATAGCCGCTTTGATGCCTTTGATACTCGTGCTGATTTTTCTGGTTTGCACCAGTGAGGAATGCAAATAGAGGTTATGAGGCATCACTGTGGCACCAATAATACCAATTGAAATATATAGAGCATCTCCGCTCAGACTTGAGGGGATGAGTCCTTTTGCTACATCTGCATACACTGGACCAATTATAAACATCTCTACCACAAAGGAAAGTCCTATTATAGAAACCAGCGAAATAATAAAGAGCTCCATGGTTCGCATTCCTTTATTCAGGAGGAAAAGTAGCAGAAGGGTATCAAAAGCAGTGATGCCAACACCCCAAATTAAAGGTATATCAAAAAGTAAATTGAGTCCAATGGCCATTCCTACTATCTCGGCTAGATCACAGGCAGCAATGGCAATTTCAGCTAGAATATAAAGAGGGATATTTGCCCACTTAGGATAGGCTTGCTTAGAAGCTTGAGCCAAATCCAACTTAGCCACGACCCCAAGTCTGGCACTGAGAGACTGGAGAAGCAAAGCGATCAGGTTGGACATCAGCAAGACCCAAATCAGCTTATATCCAAACTGAGATCCACCGGCGATGTCGGTAGCCCAGTTGCCGGGATCCATATAGCCAACACTGACCAGGTACGCAGGGCCGAGGAAAGCAAAGATTTTTCTCCATCCTTTTTTATTGGTTTGAACGGACCCGTGTACTTCACTAAGCGATTCTGATTTCAAGAGGTAGGCTTTTTCAATTTCGAAAATACAATAAGGCGGAAAAGTAGGAAAAATTTCTGGTTTGGCTTAGTAAGAAGTTAGATTAGTCTATCAATTTTCTTTATTTACCCCAACTTGAGCTCTTCAACGATCTAAGTAGAAGCCATCTTTATATAAGTTAAAGCAAGCTAGGAGGTTGGAAAGATGTCATTCTTCTTTCGGAACAGATAAAAAAAGTCGAAATAAGAAATATATGAGAATTATACTATTTGATTAATTGCAAAGGTTAAAAATTTATAGATCTGTGTCAATTCTCGAACTGATGGCAGCTGACATCAAAGGCCAAGCATCAATTCAATTATTGCTCAATCAATCCCATCACCAGCATCATTAGAAAAGACATAGACTGTCGGAAATCTAACTCCTGATATTCCAGTCCTAGTTTTCTGCTATTTCTGTAATATTCTTGGTGAAACTAATAATACTGCTTTTCACTTTGAATAAACCAGGATTTTTGGCCTAGCTTTTCAGCTAAAAACCATTTCTCCAGTAATCTTGCATTTCTTCCATTTCCGTCGTTTCAAGGATGAATCTTTACAAATACCAGATGAATCATCGCAGCGTAATAGAAGGTTTGTTCTATCGATAATTCTTTTTTCAAAAGTAGTCCAATATCACTAAAGAGCATTTTCATTTCAATTGGTACTTGTGCCTGAGTGGCAGCACTTATTCTATTCTTCCGTCGTCAGTAGATACATACATATTCTTTGTTCGGTATTTCCCCTGCCAATTCGTGTCAAGAATATGCTTACTGAGTAGTCTGTGAGATTCTTTAACTGACTTTTCATTCAACGGATTAGCTTGGGCAAATGAGTAGGATGTGTACAGGTCATCTATCTTCTTAGTGGAATCCGGTTGAAAAGAAATCCCGTCTCTTTTGTGCTTTATATAACTTTCCAGATCCATGGATTCTCCTTCTATTTTGCTGCTAAATACCGGCGAAAGGGACGTGTAAAAGCAAAAATTCGGAGTGGAGAGCTCAGTGTCCTTCAAGGTGTCAAATGCTTTTTTCTATCCTTCGGGTAAGTTCAAGAGAATTGATCAAGAAGGGAGGAAGAAATTATTTGTAAAAGCATGCCCAGTGTAATACGATAGAATGAGGTTATCCAAATTAAGTAAGCAATCGATAAGCGATCACTTTTTCAAAAAATAAATTTATTTCTCCAGAAAAAATAAAATTGTAGGTCAGTTTCATAATTTACCAGTTAATCTTGATGAAGAGCGTCTGAAGGTTTGGTATTTTCTGGCACAAAGTTAACCAGCCAAAGGAATGCTGAAGTTAGGCAACTCTAAATTGATAAGTTGAATACGATTTAAAGCTATGGAAGTATGTAGAATGATCAATAGTGAAGAACGAACGGTTCTCAGCTGACACCCTTTTACAAGCTAAACTCATAACTCCAACTCTATTTGATCTTTCAGCAACCGAAAACTCTTCCTATGCCAGATGCAGTCGCCATGGTGCTGAATTCCAATCCGATGGGCTTTTGTAGGGTATCCTGCATTACTTTCCCAAGAGTAGTGTGGAAATTCTAACGATAGTGTTTCCATAAATTTATCCCGATAAACCTTCGCCAAAATCGACGCTGCAGCAATACTGGCAAATTTACCGTCTCCCTTAATTACACAGGTATGGGGAATGGTAAGTGCGGAGCGCCATCGATTGCCATCTATAAGTAGGTGATCTGGTAGAATCAGCAATCCTTCTACCGCTCGACTCATGGCAAGAAAGGAGGCATTCAGGATGTTGATCTGATCGATTTCTTCAACGCTAGCTTCGGCAATCCGCCAAGCCAGTGCATTCCCTTTTATTTCTTCAATGAGATCTTCACGTTGCTTTTTGCCCAGCTTTTTAGAGTCGTTGATCCACGGATTGTAATATTCCGCAGGTAAAATCACCGCTGCAGCCACTACTGGCCCAGCCAGACATCCACGTCCTACTTCATCGCATCCTGCCTCCAGTCTATTAGCTTCTAAAAAGGGTTTTAGAGTCATGATGCTGATCTTCTCTGGTTTTATAAAACATGTGTATCATCTCAGCCACCAAGCCTGTCCAGCCCGTCTGATGAGATGCGCCCAGGCCACGTCCGGAATCTCCGTGGAAATACTCATAAAATAAAAGATGATCTTTGAAATGCGGATCCTCCTGAAACTTCATGTCGGTGCCATACATTGGTCTATGGCCATTTTCATCTTTCATAAAAAGCTTCATACAGCGAAGTGAAAGCTCTTTGGCAATGATATCCATTGTCATGAATTTGCCTGAACCTGTAGGATATTCTATTGAAAAGTCGCCTCCATAGTAGAAATCAAACTTTCGTAATGATTCTATGATAAGAAAATTTATGGGAAACCATATCGGTCCTCTCCAGTTGGAATTACCTCCAAACATAAGCGTTTCGGATTCGCCAGGAGTATATTTCACCGAAAGATCTTCTCCTCCAATATGCATCACATAGGGATTTTTCTCGTAGTATTTTGACAAGGAACGGATGCCATAATCACTTAGAAACTCATCTGAATCCAACATTCGATGAAGAACACTCTTCATCCTATGTCCTCGAAGAAGTGAAAAGAGTCTTCGCTTATCATACCCAGGTTGTATCCAGCTAGAAACCAACGATGCAAGTTTCGGCTTTTCCCGAAGGAAAAAGTCCAGCCGTTTTTTAAACTGTGGAAGCTTGGCAAATAAATCTTCTCGTATAGGTTCCACCGCAAATAGAGGGATCAACCCTACAATGGATCGAACTTTCATTTTCTCAGGTTCTTTGCCTGAAATATGAAATACGTCATAGAAAAAATTGTCTTCTTCATCCCAAAGTGAAATATGCTCTTTGGAGATGTCACTCATCGCACCGGCGATGTAGAGAAAGTGCTCCAAAAATTTCGTTGCAGTGAATTGATAGACGGTGTTAAATTCGCATAGATCAAGTGAGATTCTCAGTAGATTGAGCGAAAACATCGCCATCCAGGAAGTAGCATCTGCTTGCTCCAGCTTGCCATGGTATTTTTGAGCATGGCTTCGGTCAAAGAGCGAGATATTATCCAAACCCAAGAATCCACCTTCAAAGATATTTTTGCCATCATTATCTTTCTGATTGACCCACCAGGTGAAGTTCAGCATAAGTTTATGAAGAGCTCTTTCTAGGAACTCCTGATCACCTACTCCGCCATTCATTTTTTTATCCATCTGATAGACCCGCTGTACTGCCATCGCATGGACGGGCGGGTTGACATCAGAAAAATTCCATTCATAGGCAGGAATCTGACCGTTAGGATGCATGTACCACTCGCTAAGCAGCAATAGAAGCTGATTCTTTGCAAACTCAGGATCTATTCTCGCAATGGGAATAGCATGAAAAGCAAGATCCCAAGCCGCGTACCACGGATATTCCCACTTGTCAGGCATGGAGATAATGTCGTAGTTTTGAAGATGTTTCCATCCGGTATTTCTTCCAACTTTTCGTTCAACTGGTGGGACAAATCGACCCTTGTCTCCTTCCAGCCAGCGCTCCACATCATAATAATAGAACTGCTTTGACCACATCATGCCACCATAGGCCTGACGCTGGATGTTTCTTAAATCCTCATCAACCACTTCCTTCTGCAATTCATCGTAGAATTCGTCGGCCTCTTTTTTGCGCTTTTCTAGATTTTCATCAAGTGATTCAAGAGGATTTTCTTCCAATTCATGCTGCATCCGAAGTTTAACCTGCCTGCTTTCACCAGCCGGAATTGTAATTTTAAAAATTGCAGCTGCTTTAGTTCCTGTTTGCTTTGGATTAAGGTGTTTGGCATCTCCATCAACTACGTAGTCATTGATAGCATCTTTAAGATATTTCTTCTCATTGACGATACCATAGATTTTCTCACGATTGGTCTCATTGTCACAAAACTTCAGCTCGGGACTTCCCTCAAAAGTAATGGAGTAATTCCCTGATTTAGGGTTAAAAGCTTTGATGGAATTTTCACTTGCTTTGGTAATTTTTGGCAAAAATGGCTCGTGTCCCGTAAACCATGTTTTGCGAAACCAAAAAGTCGGTATTACCCAAATAGTAGCTTCTTCCGGACCTCGATTGTGAATAGTCGCTACCGCAATAATATCCTCGAAATCCTCCTTGGCATATTCTATAAAGATGTCGAAATACCTATCTTCATTAAATACCCCGGTATCGAGGAGCTCATATTCACGTTCTTTTTTACCTCTTTTTTGATTTTCAGCAAGTAGCTCTAAATAGGGAAATTCTGCTTGAGGATACTTATAAAGCATCTTCATATAGCTATGAGTTGGAGTGGAATCCAAATAGTAATAGACTTCTTTTACATCTTCGCCATGATTACCCTGATTTCCTGTGACGCCGTACAGTCGTTCTTTTATAAAAGGATCTTTACCATTCCAAAATCCCCAAGCGAGGCAGAACTTTTGTTTGTAATCCGATATACCTGCTATTCCTTCTTCGCCCCAGCGATAGGCTTTACTTCTAGCATCCTCGTGGGTGACATTTTCCCAAGCGGCGCCATCTATACTGTAATCCTCTCGGACGGTTCCCCATTGCCTTTCAGTGAGGTAAGGACCCCACTTTTTCCAGTGTTTGGTAAGGTCTTTATCTTCTTGTAATCGTATGTGTTCAGCTGACATGTAAATCTCTCTAAGGCAATCTTCGAAATTGTAAATTTCTATTAATTATGAGCTTAGAATTAGATGCTCAATTAATAAATAGAAGTATTTTTTCTGATTTGCTAATAAATGATGCTTTTTGTTCAATTAATGAACAGTGGTTGAGTAGGGATTGTTTGGGTGTCCCGACGGTCAAAACTTCGCACAAAATTAAGGGATTGATGGTAGGATGCGAAAAAAGTGTTTGCTCATATTGATAATTTTTTTTTCGGCTACGTTTGTAGATGATAAATTTTGGTCTACATTTGTAGAGGTAATTATATTTGAAAGCTATGAAACTATCCAGAGCTGAGGAAGAATTAATGAATCATTTGTGGAAGCTGAAGCGAGCTTTTATGAAAGATTTGTTAGAAGCTTATCAACATCCCAAACCCGCCACGACCACGATCTCTACCCTATTGAAGCGTATGCAGGAAAAGGAATTTGTAGGATATAAAGCTGCTGGAAAATTGCGTGAGTATTATCCATTGGTAACGAAGGAGAATTATTTTTCAAAGCATATTAAAGGGCTCATCAAAAATTTCTTTGACGATTCTCCCGCTCAGTTTGCTTCTTTTTTTACAAAGAAAGTAGACCTCTCCGAAGGGGAGTTATTGAAATTGAAACGCATGATTGAAGACCGATTAAATCAAAATAAATGATGATTTACCTACTGAAATCCACAGCTTGCCAACTTATTTTATAGCTCGTCCATCGCTTGGTTTTGCAGCGGAAAGCGATGCATAGATTCAACAGATTCTTTTTACTTTTTTCTATTATAGCTTCTTTTTTGATTCCTCTCTGCACCATTGACATTCCAGTTGAAGTGGAGGGGCAAGTTGAGATGATTTCGAAGTCCTATTTCGCTGAGTCAGTACCTCAGGAGTACATTGTGGAAGCGGTAGTGAATACTGATGAAATAGAATCTCACTATAGAATTAACTGGGAATACGTGCTGGTTGGGGTTTACAGTATGATTTCTCTGATTTTTTTTATTCGATTTGTCAAAAATATCAAGATTCTAGTGTATCAAATTCAAAGGAATGTCAAGGTCAGTTATCGGGGGCAGACCTTAGTTTTGCTCAAAGAAGAGTCACTTCCTTATTCTTTTCTAAACTACATTTTTGTCTCAGAAGTTGAACTTGAAAACGGCAAGTTTATAGATGCAATTTTCGCGCACGAGTGTACGCATATTAAGGAGAAGCACAGTTGGGATAATTTATTTGTAGAGGCCGTGCTTGTCGCGTTTTGGTTTCATCCTGGCCTGTATTGGGCGAAAGCCAGTTTTAAACTTAATCATGAATTTATTGCAGACGAAGTGGCTTTGTGCAGCATTTCTTCGGAAAACTACGAGCGGCAATTGTTAGCCATGATGATTTCGTCGCAGAGATGTGGACTGGCAAGTAGTTTAAATTTTTCATTAACCAAAAAACGATTTGAAATGATGAAACGTAAGTCAATGAGTTCAGGTAGTTGGATTAATATTCTGGTCTTGATTCCTGTGTTGGCAATGATGGTTTACTTTTTCATTGAAAGAGTTGCGGCGAAAGGGGAAAGTGAAAAGACCCCTATTGAAGTTTATGTGAATGCGTCAAATATAATTTCTGATGTGATGAACTTTGAGCTTGTGCTGGAATTGAATGAAGCCAAAAGGTGTGATTGTTTCTGATAATGAGGAATATAGTCTGGATGAAATAAAACTACTATTAGGGGAGAAAAAGACGGTTAAATATGATTTGAAGATTAACTTAATCACTAGCTCAGCTATTTCGATGGGAGTCCTGAGTGATTTCCATGAGGTAGTAAGAGACCTGGATATAAGAGAGTTTATTATCTGTCTGCTGAGCAAGATGTGAATGATAGATCTGACAAAAAGTTTGGAGAGGCAGGACATTACAGAAATGTACCGCAAGCTCAATCAAATGGAAGAATAATAGTTTAGGAGGAAGAAAAGGAGAAATATTATAGATATGCTTCAATTTTTGTTGAAGATGAGTCTGGAGCCTTGATCTCAAAATCTTATGGTGAGCTTTCAGAATCCGAAAAATCATTTTTATTTAATCCCCCCAAATCACCGGCTAAAAATCAGCCAAGTAGTAATGAGTTTGAATCTTGGAAGAGTTATAAAGATTTTGCGCTTTGGTTGGATGGTACTGTTATTCCTAATTCTAAGTTGAATGATATCAGAAATACAGAAATAGCTTTTTATCTGTCAAATATAGTCCACCAGAATTCTCGTGCGGGAAGATTTCCTCAAGAGCATCAGGTTCATTTGTACAGTACTTAAAGGTATGACAAGACTTATGGCGATAAATCTGGATTTTTAGCTTTAATGACAAAAGACGACAGGCTTTTTATCCACCCACTTGGGAAAAGAATAAATTATGGTAGAACTATTACTAAGAACGGACAAGATCCAATAGCGATGTTTCTCAACCTATACAATGATTATGAGACTAAGTTTATAGGTAAAGGTGAATCTGAACTTTATGATAGTGAATAGGCAGAAGCGTGGTATGTTTTTTCCGAATTGGGAGGAAGGTATTTTAGGCTAACAGCTGAAAACAAGAAGAAAGTGCAGCGAGCAAAGCGCCTTGATATGTCTCCGATGATACGACTTAAAAAGGATGGTATGATTTATTATAAAAAACTTGATCAGCTTTCCGATGATGAGAGAAACCAATATGGAACCCCGCCACCGCCTTCACCAAAGAACGTTAATCATCCAATTGATGATTGTAAATTATGTGTATTCGGATAGCTGCACGTAGCCAAATAAAGACAATTTGTGTCACTAAATTGGCGGATAGTTTTGGGCAGCGTTTCTTGGTTAAAGATAACCAAAACGATGAACATCATCAATTTTGTCAA
>Ga0307487_1002685_pt1 | contig 11140 bp, 10 predicted proteins | sample CBIW12metaG_FD_203665 | JGI IMG/M metagenome (GOLD analysis project Ga0307487, IMG submission 203665) | Sea-ice brine microbial communities from Beaufort Sea near Barrow, Alaska, United States - CBIW 1.2 | ecosystem: Environmental > Aquatic > Marine > Coastal | place: USA: Alaska | collected... | reverse complement strand
AAATTTTCGGTTAGCGGATTTGGCTGATACATCAAAATAAGCGGTAGGCTGAGGATTAACAGCGCGTTTGCCGGAGTGGGAAGACCTATAAACGACTCGCTCTGACGCTCGTCCACATTAAACTTTGCCAGACGGTAAGCCGAGGCTAGGGTTATGGCAAAACCGAAAAATGGCAAAACTGAGAGCGATTGCCAATTGGCCTGGGCCACCCATTGCGTGTGATCTCCCCAAGCGTCTATATTGCTGAGGAGCTGAAACATTATAATACCCGGCACCACACCGCTGGTGATCACATCTGCAAGCGAATCAAGTTGCAGTCCCACTTCGCTCTGTAAGTTCAGCTTACGGGCAAAAAAACCATCAAAAAAATCGAAGAATATACCGATTAGGACTGCATAAGCTGCAATTTCCAGGGCATTATTAGCGGCAAAATAAACGCCCACCATTCCTGAAAAGAGGTTTCCCATCGTAAAGGCATTGGGAATGTAACTTTTTATATTCATAATAACGATTTTTGTAAAAGTAGCAAACTCAGACTTGCCATATTACAGTTAAACAATAATGTACTTAAAATAAAGTTTACATTGTGACCAGAATTGGACAAATTTGTCCTAAAATAAAGCGATTGAAGCCAATTTACACAGCACTTTTTTTCTTGATGTTCAGCTTTAGCGTAAGCGCGCAGGCCGTGCGCAAATATTCTAACGAGTTTCTGAACATTGGGGTCGATGCGGCCGCACTGGGTATGGGAAATGCCGTGGTCGCTGGTACTGGGGATGTGAATTCCGGATACTGGAATCCCGCTGGGCTGGTCAATATTGAAGATAACGAGCTATCGCTCATGCATGCCAGTTATTTTGCCAATATCGCCCTTTACGATTACGTTGGTTTTGCGATGCCGTTGGACAAGCAGAGCGCCGTGGGAATCTCATTGATCCGTTTTGGGGTAGATGATATATTGAATACCACCCAACTTATTGACGCTGATGGAAATATAGATTATAACCGTATCAGTCTTTTTTCTACGGCAGATTATGCCATGACCTTTTCATACGCGCGGCGTTTACCACTTGATGGTTTGGATTTTGGCGCAAATGCGAAAATAATCCGTCGTATTATCGGTGATTTTGCCAGTGCCTGGGGTTTTGGTCTTGATTTTGGCGTACAATACCGCACCGGCGGCTGGAGTTTTGGCGCTATGGCGCGTGATATTACAACTTCGGTAAACGCTTGGAGCATTGATGAGGAAGAATTCGCCACAATTAGCGATGCCGTGGAAGGGCAGAACCAAGACCTTCCAGAAGCTACCGAAGTAACCTTACCAAAACTACAATTGGGCGTGGAGCATGAGTGGCTGATCAGGTACGATTATTCCATCAAGGCCGAGGTGGATCTGCTCATGCGCTTTACGCAGACCAATGATATTATTTCCACTTCTGCCCTGAGCGCGAGCCCCGCTGCGGGACTTGAATTCGGTTATGTTGATTTGGTTTTTTTACGTGCCGGGGTGGGAAATTTTCAGAACATCACCCAACTTGACGGTAGTGAGCGTCTGGGCTTTCAGCCGAATATAGGTGTGGGCTTTAATTATAAAGGAATTCATATAGATTATGCCCTGACCGACATTGGCGATCAAAGTGCCGCGATCTACAGCAATATCTTTTCGGTAAAACTGGACTGGGAACTTTTTCGTTAACAATTAGCGTTTAGTATATGGTTTCGGTTTAAACCTACAAGGATCGCTCGTTCCTCACTCATACCTTGCAGGTTGTCAGTGTACACTATACATTATACAATTTACAAATTGTTCACTGTTCATTGTTCATTGCACTCGCGTGACCTCATAATAATTTGTACATTTGGGGCAATGGAATTTTCTTCAAAACTATTGGAAAACGCCGTCTATGAGATGTCCCAACTTCCTGGGATAGGTAAACGTACGGCGCTGCGGCTGGTATTGCATCTCTTGCGCCAGCCCGAAGAGCAGACCGGTCACCTAACCAAAGCGTTGAGTAAACTGCGCGGTGAGATAAAATTCTGTACCAACTGTCATAATATTTCTGACACCGCACTTTGCGAGATCTGTGCAAACCCAAACCGTGACGCAACGATCGTGTGTGCGGTGGAAGATGTGCGCGATGTGATGGCGATAGAAAATACCAGCCAGTACCGCGGTCATTATCATGTGCTGGGCGGTAAAATTTCCCCGCTGGATGGTATCGGTCCGCAAGATCTCAATATCGCCAGTCTGGTGGAAAAAGTTAGGGTCGGCGCCGTGAGCGAGGTTATTTTTGCACTCAGTTCGACAATGGAAGGCGATACGACCAATTTTTATATTTACCGCCAGCTTGAGGATTTACCAGTTAAAACCTCTACTATTGCACGCGGGATCGCCGTGGGCGACGAGCTGGAATATGCAGATGAGGTTACCTTGGGACGTAGCATACTCAACCGCATCCCTTTTGAGAATTCTTTAAAAAGCTAGTGCGTGCAACTTTCGGTTATTGTATTAAATTATAATGTGCGCTTTCATCTGGAGCTCTGCCTGCTTTCGGTAACGCGGGCCATAAAGCAGATCACAGGCGAAATTATTGTGGTGGACAATGCTTCTTCAGACGATAGTTTGCAGATGCTGGCAAACCGATTCCCAAATATCAAGGTTATTGCAAATACAGACAACCTGGGCTTTTCAAAGGCAAATAACCTGGGAGTCAAAGCTGCGCGTGGTACTTATGTGTGCATTTTAAATCCAGATACGGTGCTGCCGGAAAATTGTTTTGACCAGCTTCTGGCTTTCGCCGAAACAAAACAAAATCTTGGAGCTGTGGGCATCCGCCTGATCGACGGCACCGGCACATTTTTACCAGAAAGCAAGCGGAACCTTCCCACACCAAAAGTTGCCCTGGCAAAACTTTTGCAGAACTCAAAGGCGTATTATGCCAGTGATTTCTGTGAGGAGGATACCGGAAAAGTGCAGGTTCTCGTGGGAGCATTTATGTTTTTAAAGCGCAAAGTTTACGTTGATCATGGTGGTTTTGACGAAGATTATTTTATGTATGGGGAAGATATAGACCTTTCCTATAGATTATTGCAGTCTGGATATGACAATTACTATTGTGGCCATCTGGCAGCGATCCATTTTAAAGGGGAAAGTACACTGCGGGATAAGGTTTACGCCACGCGCTTTTATGAAGCGATGGGGATCTTTTATAAAAAACATTTTGGTGCAAATGATATTGAAGCGCGCCTTGTTGCACTTGCCCTACAAGCAGCAAAAGGAGTAAAAACGTTCTCCAAAACACGTGATACCGAGGAAGATTTTAAAGCTCCCGTTCTCATTTTAAGTGCAGAAAGTGCTTTTATAGCGCAAATGCAAACATATCTTCCTGTTCAGTCAAAAGTTTGCGGCGTGCTCCCTACAACGACTGATGAAATGAATGGACAACTAATTATCCTAGACGCAGGTTCTTTCAGTTTTGGAGAGATAATCCGTTGCATGCAAATGCTAAATAAAGGAAAAAACACGTTTAAGATACGCCCTCCAGAGTGTAACTTTATCTTGGGCAGTGACAGCAGCACCCGTCAAGGGAATGTAATTGCAATTGGCTGATTATAAAATTGTGATTATAATACATCGAAATTTATTAATTTCGCAAAATACGAATCTTTAAAACCTTCTATTTAACGATATGGCAAAATTTGAATTAAAACTACCTAAAATGGGTGAAAGTGTTGCCGAAGCGACGCTCACCACTTGGTTAAAAGAAGTAGGAGATACGATTGAGCTTGATGAGCCAATTGTTGAGATCGCCACAGATAAAGTAGATAGCGAAGTGCCCAGTGAAGTTGAGGGCATTTTGATCGAAAAGCGCTATAATGTGGATGACGTCATCAAGGTGGGAGAAACCATTGCCATTATTGAGACTGAAAGTGATACAAATACCGAAGAAAATTCCACTGTAAAATCGGAAACTGCTGAAGAAAACGAAAGCGACAAATCAGAAACGGATGAAAATCCTGATGCATCAAGTGGCGATCCCGTTCCCGATACATTAAAAGATGTAGAAAAAACCGTTGAGCATGGAGCGGAAACCGCCGCTGCGCCAGTCATAAACAATGATGGGGAGCGTTTTTATTCTCCACTTGTGAAGAATATCGCCCAGCGGGAAAATATTTCTCAAGAAGAACTGGATCAAGTGGAAGGTTCTGGATTAGAGGGAAGGGTGACTAAGGAAAACATTTTAGCATATCTCGAAAATCGGGGTGAAACACCGAAAAAATCTGCTGAAAAGGGTCAGAAACCGACTTTTAGCGACCAAAATTCGGTGGCTATAGCTGATAAATCTTCGAAAACTTCGAAATCTTCAGCGCCTGTTGCGGCAAGCGTAAACGGAAAAGATGAGATTATCGAAATGAGCCGTATGGGCAAGATGATCGCCAAGCACATGGTCGCTTCGGTGCAGACAGCGGCGCACGTACAGTCCTTTATCGAGGTAGATGTGACCAATATCTGGAACTGGCGCAATAAAGTGAAGAACGATTTTATGAAGCGTGAGGGCGAAAAACTCACTTTTACACCTATTTTTATGCAAGCAATTGCAAAAACGATCAGGGAATTTCCCATGATCAATATTTCGCTTGACGGTGATACCGTGATCAAGAAAAAGGATATCAATCTTGGTATGGCGGCAGCATTGCCTTCTGGAAACTTGATCGTTCCGGTCATCAAAAACGCAGACCAACTGAATTTAGTCGGTATGGCAAAAGCGGTAAATGACCTTGCCAATCGTGCCCGAAACGGCAAATTAAAACCTGATGAAACCCAGGGAGGAACGTATACGGTGACCAATGTTGGCACATTTGGCAGTGTGATGGGAACGCCCATTATCAACCAGCCTCAAGTGGCAATTCTTGCACTGGGCGCGATTCGCAAAGTTCCTGCTGTTATTGAAACCCCAGAAGGAGATTTTATAGGCATCCGCCATAAAATGTTCCTTTCGCATTCCTATGATCACCGCGTGGTGAATGGTGCATTGGGCGGCCAATTTGTGCAGCGCGTGGCGCAACATCTTGAGGCATGGGATGTGAATGAGAAGATATAGAACTATAGAATTCAATTTTTAGTGGAAGGCCGGGATTTATAAATTCCGGCCTTTTTTTTGGAAATAATTCTGTTCTGATTGATTGTATTTTAGTTGGTGTTTTTATTTCATTCCTTTGGTTTTTGTATTACTTTGAACACATCGCACATTTTTTTTCCGAAGAAAGCCTTTTTGAACCAAACCAGCTATTCACCATGATAAATTCCTACTTTTCAAAAGATACAAATCCCAACACTTTTTTTACATTGAAAATCACCTGTTTTATACTGCTTTTGGGCGCTTTTAACCCGATTTTCGGCCAAAAACAGGAGAATTTACCGCCAGCGCTTGATGCCATTAAATCTTCAGAATTAAAATCAAATCTGTTTACACTGGCCAGTGATTCCATGCGCGGGCGCAGAGCGGGAACGCTTGATGAACTGCGGGCAGCAGCCTGGGTGGCACAACGTGCACAGGAAGCAGGACTGAAACCTGCGGGAGATGACGGCACATATTTTCAGTTTTTCAATTTAAAGCGGCAGGTTGTCGATTCATCAAGTACGGTCAACATTGACGGTAAATCCCTCGTATTATGGAAAGATGCCTGGATCACCGCTCCCGCGGAAGCAATGCTGGAAACGCCTGTCACTTGGTTGGAAACCTTGGAAGATACCACAACATCTTATGCCGGCAAAGTGATCGCAACCAGATTATTGCCGCCATCGCCGCTGCCCGCGGAAGGAATGAGTCTGTGGGTTTACCGCTACGCGCTTTCCGCCATTAGGCAGCAGGCGGGACAATTGGCGAAGCAAGGTGCAAAAGTTGTAATTCTGGTTGCCGACAGTACCGCGCAGTCTAAAATCGGTTTTTTTGGCCACGGAATGGAAGAAGGAACCTATGCTATTGAAGGCGTCGAACAGCGCGATTTCGATGCGCCGCCCGTGATTTTAGTAACCCAGCAATGGGCCGACGCGCTTCAAAAGGGCGGTGCAACGGTTTCTTTAGATCTAAAAGTGAACCGGTTTGACTATCCATCTGCAAATGTCGTCGCTAAAGCGGAAGGAACAGACTCGAAATTAAAGAGTGAATACGTCCTTTTTAGTGGGCATCATGACCACGACGGGGTCGGCGAACCGGTAGATGGGGATTCTATCTGGAACGGTGCCGATGATAACGCAACCGTGAGTGTGGCTTTACTGGCTATTGGCCGCGCTTGGGTAGAAAAACCGGGCAAGCGCAGCGCACTTTTTGTATGGCATGGTGCCGAGGAACGCGGACTTTTTGGTTCGCGGTTTTATTCCGCGCATCCCACGGTTCCAAAAGCATCTATCGTCGCCGTACTCAACGGTGATATGATAGGCCGCAATGCGGAAGGCGAAGCAGCGCTGCTGGGAGCGATCCCGCCGCACCGCAATTCGCCGGAATTGGTTGATATGGCGATGAAAGCAAACGATGCGCTTACTAAATTTAAAGTCGATACTTCCTGGGATGCGGAGTCGCACCCGGAACATTGGTATTTCCGAAGTGATCATTTGCCTTATGCGCAGACTGATATCCCTTCAATTTTCTTCACCACATTGTTACATCCCGATTACCATACGCCGCGCGATGAACCGGAAACGATCAACATTAATAAACTTACAAAAATGACAAAGTGGATCTACGGTACCGGTTGGGAAATTTCAGAAACGGCTAAAAAACCGGCTTTAGAGGTCAATTAATGGCCGTTTTAGTCAATTAATTCATTTAAAACCGAACTATTTTGAATCAAATACTGCTTGAAAAACTGAAATATCCAATTGGAAAATTTGAAGTTTTCGAGTCGGTTTCAGCTGAAGATGTTTCTCTTTGGATGGAAAAAATTAAAACCTTACCAAAGCGCTTGGCGGAAGTTGTTCAACCGTTGAGCGACGATCAACTTGAAACGCCCTATCGCCCGGAAGGTTGGACGGTGCGGCAAGTGGTGCATCATCTCGCAGACAGTCATCATAACGCTTACACTCGTTTTAAATGGGCGCTCACCGAAGATCGCCCCACAATAAAAGCGTATGATGAAAAGGAATGGGCAAACGGAATTGATTACAAAGCGCCCATTTCCCTGTCATTGAATTATCTGGTTGCGCTTCACGAAAAATTGGTTTATTTGCTTCACAATCTGGAAAAAACGGATCTAAATCGGTCATTTATACATCCAGCAACGGGAAAGGAAGTGGTGCTCAGGAATATGCTGGGAATGTACGCTTGGCATGGCGATCACCATCTGGCACATATTACAAGTTTGGTGGAAAGAGAAGGCTGGAGTTAACTTTTCTTCCACTTAATATTACAGCCTATACTTGGTTTTTGCAATTGTACGGGTTTCCTGTTATTGAGTAAATTATCAAGTGCTTCGCGAAGGTCACGACCGTTTGTGGGAATGCCATTACCGGGTCGGGAATCATCGAGTTGGCCGCGGTAAACCAGTTTTAAATCGGCATCAAAAAGGTAAAAATCAGGTGTACAGGCAGCATCGTAGGCCTTTGCGATTTCTTGGCTTTCATCATATAGATAAGGAAAACTGAAATTTTGCTTCCGGGCGTTTTCCCACATTTTTGCGGGACCGTCCTGAGGATAATTTTCCACATCATTACTGCTTATAGCAACAAAACCAAAGCCACTTACACGGTAATCATTGGCCACCCGTACAATTTCATCATTAACGTGCTTTACAAACGGACAATGGTTGCTGATGAACATGATCACCGTACCGCGACTGCCACGCACGTCATTTAAGGATTTCCATTGATTGGTTACGGTATCGAGTAAATTAAAATAAGGCGCAATTGTGCCCAGCGGGAGCATATTAGATGGCGTATTTGACATGTTTTGCTTTCTTTTTAAATCGTTGATCCTACTAAAATAGTTAATTTTTCCGCCGTAGCGAAAACTTTAAAACCGCCCTTAAGCGATGCTAAAGTTACAAATACTAAAGTTGTTTTAAACTTTTGGTGTGACTGGGTTACAATTGTATTTTTAAATAAAATACACAATCATGAGAAATACCTACGACTCCTTATCAAAGGCCATCGAAGATCTTAACAAAAAAGGTTACGATACTGATTTTAACCTTGTTGATGAAGGTATAGAATCAAAACATTTAAAGAAGAATTGGACTGCCGATCAGATTGAGGTAGAAAACGCCTTCCGTTTTGAGGGAATGACCGATCCTGGTGACAATTCAGTGCTTTATGTGATCAATACACATGATGGTAAAAAAGGTTTGCTAGTAGATGCTTATGGTGCTTACAGCGGTCAAATTTCTAAAGAAATGATCGACAAATTGAAAATAGAGCATGATGAATGAGCTGTCTTGGTCTGATTTTCAGAAAGTGGACATGCGCGTTGGTTCGATCCTCACGGTAAGTGATTTTCCCGAGGCAAAAAAACCGGCTTACCAACTGCAAATTGATTTTGGTGATGAAATAGGTATTTTGAAAACCTCGGCTCAGATTACCTTAAATTATGATCAAACAAAGCTCGTAGGCATGCAAGTAATTGCGGTGGTCAACTTTCCGAAAAAGCAGATTGCCAATTTTATGAGTGAATGTCTTGTTTTGGGAACAGTAGATGGTGATGCTATCACGCTCTTAAATCCAAGTAATTCAGTAAAAAACGGACTAAAAGTAGGGTGAAATGCTGCTGCAAACAGTTTTCTATTAACTGTTAATTGGGCTCCCCTCCTTCGGAGGGGCCGGGGGAGGAATTCACTTATAAATTAAATACTTCTCTCTTTTCCCCTTAAAAGCATCCAATCCCCCTTTCCAACTTTCCCATATTTCATTCATTGTTTTTCCGGCTTCGATCTGTTTTTGCAGTTTGGCAGTTCCCGCGTGGGCGGTAAAATTTTTGGTGTTGAAGAATTTGTCTTTTTTACTATAACTGTGATAGGCGTTAATGATCCAGGTCAAATCCACGCTGCTCATGCGCGGTGTTTGGCGCAGATCGAGGCCGTGGCAAAATTCGCCGTCAAATTTTGGGCTTTTGGAGCCAAAATTGGGATGTGGCGTATAACTATATGGATATTCCGCCGCAGGCAAAAACGGTGAACCAATAACCTGAAACTGCATATCGGTACCGCGACCAGCGTTGAGGTTTGTACCTTCCAGCAATCCCAAGCTGGGATAAAGATTGATGGATTTGTCGTTGGGTAAATTGGGCGAAGGCCGAACTGGAAGTGAATACGGCAATTCATGCGTATAATTTTCCATGGAAATGATCGTTAATTCGGCTTTTATGCCGTTTTTTAGCCAATTTTCGCCATTTATCATTTTTGCATATTCACCGATGGTCATACCGTAAACCAGCGGAACGCCGGCGTGCATTCCCAAAAAACTTGTGTTTGCCTTTTCCATTATCGGGCCATCGACATAGTTGGCGTTGGGGTTTGGCCTATCGAGGACTATTATTGGGATTTCCTGTTCCGCTGCGGCTTCCATTATATAATGTAAAGTGGCGAGATAGGTATAAAAACGCACGCCTACATCCTGAATATCAAAAACCAAAACATCAATAGCTGCCAATTGCTCAGGCTTCGGTTTTTTATTGCTTCCGTATAAGGAAACGATCTCAAGTCCGGTTTTGGGATCTTTGCCGTCCTGCACTTTTTCGCCAGCATCAGCGGTGCCACGGAAACCATGTTCCGGAGAAAAAACCTTCACCACGTTGACTTTTCGGCTTAGAAGGGAATCGACCAAATGCGTGTATAATTTTTCGCCGTTAGGCTGAATTCCACTTAAAATCAGCGAACTGGGATTTCCAACAACACCTACTCGTTTGTTTTCGAGTAACGGAAGATAGGTTTCGGTTCGGTTTGCACCGAAAACAAGATCCGCGGGTTGCGGTTGTATAGTTGCTTTAGCGGAATCTATCCTACTGTTTTCCGGTTGCTTTTGATTGCTAGCGTTTTCATTTTCGGTTTTGGAAAGATTTGCGCATGAAATGAACAGGACAAGAATTAAAAAATGGGTATTTTTGAACCAACTAAAGGCCATAGGACGATTGAATTTTGAATATTTTATAGCGCAACGTATCATCAGCGCGGGCAAAAATAAAAGTACGGCTTCCACCCCGATTATAAAAATCGCGATCGCAGCGATCATACTTGGGCTGGTCATGATGATGATCACTATTGCGACCGGCGTTGGACTGCAAAAAAAGATCAGGGAAAAAGTTTCTGCTTTTAACGGTGATATAATGATTTCCAATTTTGATGGAAACAATAGCGAGGTCACCCTCAATCCCATTTCCACAAAGCAGGATTTTTATCCCACGTTCACTGACGTTCCCGAAGTTACCCACATACAGGCCACCGCAAATAAAGCTGGGGTGATACGCACCGTGACCGACTTTGAAGGTATTGTGATAAAGGGTGTGGGCGCAGATTATCGCTGGGAGTACATGAAGGAATTTCTGGTTGCTGGTCGTCTGCCAAATTATGCCGGCGCCCTGAATACCGAAATTTTACTGAGCCGTTTTATGGCCAATAGGCTGGGATTTAAAAACGGCGATAAATTAATTGTATATTTTCTCAAGGAAGACGGCAGTTTTTTGAACCGAAGGTTTGACATTGTGGGCATTTATGATTCTGGTTTTCAGGAATTTGATGAGCGTTTTCTCTTTGCCGACATTCGCCATATTCAAAAACTTAACAAGTGGGAAGACGACCAAGTGGGTGCTTTTGAAGTTTTTGTAGATGATTATGACAACCTTAAAAGCATAGAGAATCAAGTCTATGCCAACATCGGCTCTACGCTTAACTCGATGACGATTACCGAAAAATACTATTCCATTTTTGAGTGGCTTTCACTTTTTGACTTTAATATAGCGCTTATTATCGGCGTTATGATCGTAGTTGCGGGCATTAATATGGTGGTGGCTTTGCTGGTCCTTATTCTAGAACGTACGCGTATGGTGGGAATTCTCAAAGCGCTGGGCAGTCCCAACTGGAGCGTGCGTAAAATCTTTATGTACAACGCGCTTTATCTGGTTTTGGTAGGGCTTTTTTGGGGGAATCTGCTAGG
>Ga0307487_1002683_pt1 | contig 11142 bp, 13 predicted proteins | sample CBIW12metaG_FD_203665 | JGI IMG/M metagenome (GOLD analysis project Ga0307487, IMG submission 203665) | Sea-ice brine microbial communities from Beaufort Sea near Barrow, Alaska, United States - CBIW 1.2 | ecosystem: Environmental > Aquatic > Marine > Coastal | place: USA: Alaska | collected... | reverse complement strand
TTCCAAAAAATATCAGGGCGATAAGAATAGGATCATCAGAAAAACCCCTGGCAAGGGAATCTACATAGGCAAACCCATCAAAAAACAAAAAAGCAAGCATTAACAATAAAGAAAAAGTGGAAGTGATCAGTCCGAATTTATAATTTTCTTTATTGTACAGCTGCGATTTTTGGTATTCAGTTTCATTGTAAACATCCTTTAATTCTTGGGGAACAGGATCTTTAAAATGCCGGGCATTAAGTCCCTCGATTATTTTATCGACAACAAAATCGATAATTATAATTGCAATTATAATATAGAACAGGGTTTCAGGATTCAATTGTTATGATTTTTAATGGTTATTATTGATTTTAAAATCGATTTGATATATCTATTATAAATTCTTGTTAAGTATTTTTAGCCACGGACCTGCCTGCCGGTAGGCAAGTGCACAAATGTTTTATTTCTTTTTATGGGACTTTCTTTTTTGCTTTGGTTTCCTGAATCCCGGCTCTTGTTTCCTTTCTTACTTCATCACAACATCACTTCGTTACTGCATCACATTACACCCCAAAAAAAGTCTCTTTTCTATATTCTATATTCATTTTTCTCTTCGTACTTCTAACTTCATACTTCAAAACCCCCTCTGTCTTTTTGCTTCAAAAACAAGGATTCCAGCAGCCACAGAAACATTCATGGAATCAATTTCCCCTTGCATAGGAATGATGATGTTTTGGGTAGAGTTTTTGAGCCATTCCTCACTTAATCCGGTATCCTCGGTTCCTACCACAATGGCGCAGGAACTTCTAAAATCCATCTCGCTGTAATTTTTTGAAGCCTCTAAGGCAGCAGTATAAATGGCCACTTTCCTTTCCTTTAAAAATGCAATTATTTCTGAAGTGCTTCCCACCGCCAGTTTATTGGTAAACACACATCCCACGCTGGAACGAATAATATTGGGATTGAAAAGATCTGTTTTCGGATTGGCGATTAAAACCGCATCCACATTTGCGGCGTCGGCCGTGCGCAACAAAGCGCCTATATTTCCCGGTTTTTCAGGAGCTTCAGCGATCAATATCAGCAAATTACTTGAATTTAACTGAAGATTATTCAAACTCAGATCCTTGGATTTTACAACGGCCATCAATCCTTCGGTACTGCCGCGATATGCGATTTTATTGTAAACGTCGTTAGAAATTTCGGTTACCTCAGGCTGAAAACTGTTGTTTTTAAGCAGAGTTGAAATTTGTTCTTCCGGGAACAATTCAACGCAAAAATAAAGTTCCAAAATTTCAAATCCACCTTTAAGCGCGAGTGAGATTTCCCGAATTCCTTCAACTATAAAAACCCCTTCTTTTTTCCTGGCGCGTGATTTTTCCTGAAGTTGAAAAAGCCTTTTAATAGCCGGATTTTGAGAACTTGAAATTTGTTTAAACATAATGCGAAATTAAGCAGATATAAATTATTGCAAATATAATTATCCCACGAATTTTAGGAAACTGGTTTTTATACCCTGATGTGGTTTTGAAATTTCAACTTTTCCAAAGTTTTTTAACTTTGGAAAAGTTAGAGTCTGGAACCCTGCCAGACTTATAAAAAATAACAAGTCTCAAAGACCTCGTATGTTTGGTTAAGTTCTTTTTAAAGGACAATTATTAAAACAATTAATTATCTCCACAATCCAGAATTTTCAAAGAAAAATTTTAATAATTAGCGGTAAGGTCTAGAACGCATTTTCCACATCATCAAAATAATTGACTAAAAGGGCCACTACATAACTATAGCTTTTCATTCCGCCCTGCTGGTTATTAGCTTTTAAAAATCCGCTGTAGGTGAATTGAAAAATAAATTCGAAAGGATTTTGATGAAGTATCCAGAATTCCCGAACCTCCTTATAATTTGCCAAAATCCCGGGGTTGATGGTCTTTAACAAAGTTTCGGCCTTATTACAATCGCGAATATATAATTCATTTAAACAATACCGAAGGGCAAAGGTCAATCCTGAATACCGGAAATATGGATCCGGGTGTTTTATCGTGGCCAGGCAAGCTATAAAGTTGGCTTCATTTTCTTTGGCAAAACCCAATTGATGGCCAATTTCATGACTTGCGGTTGTGGGCAGTTTATAATTTATTATTTGTGTATTTACCTGGGCTTCATTCGTGAGCGGATTTAAATATCCGTTAAATCCCATATAAGTTAGGGGAATGCTAAATAAAGAGGGTTTTAAACTCTTCCCGTGATACGTAAGTTTGGGATATTTGGCGCTTAGGAAATCAAACCCGTCAATGGTTTTTTTAAGAATTTTGGTCTTTCTAAAATTATATGGCACTAAAGACGAATCGTTATGCATCAATTCACGATGTACCTCATTAGATCTTTTAATAAGGGTTTCGGTAAGCAATACCAGTTCTTCAGTAGTATAGGTGTTTTTTATTTTTAGTGTTTTATGAAGTGGCAACCGGTAATAATTCAATCCCCAAAACATATGAAAACAAAAATATATAATTGAGAATATGGCGAAAAAATCGATTGCCCATTTCCACGGATTTTTAAACCTTGTATTAATTCTAATTACGATCCATCTAATAATGGAAAAAATCAAAAAAGTATATAGCAAATCTCCCAGGGAAAAGGGTAATATCCCCAGGGAAAACCGCATAATCTTTGAAATATAGGGATATAATCCGGTGCTGTACCAGGTTTCTATAAAGGTTGGATAACCGGAAATGATCTGGATCGCCACATATTGAAGTGGCAGTAAAATGGCTAAAATGATTCCGGCTTTATTTTTCACGGGTTAAAATTACAAACTAATAAAGGAGGAACAAATTTTCGTGCTTTGTTAATTACCAATATCTTTGTGAAATTACCGAATTATTAAAATATCTATATATGAATGAAGAAATAAGAGCCCAGGAGCCAAAAAATCTCTGGAGCAATTTTGCCGATTTGAACGAAGTGCCACGACCTTCGAAAAAAGAAGAACGGGTAATTGAATTTATAAAAAATTTTGGTAAGCATTTGAAATTGGAGACCCTTGTTGACAAGGTTGGCAACGTGATTATTAAAAAACCTGCAACCAAAGGGATGGAAAACAGGAAGCCTGTAGTATTACAGTCACACCTGGATATGGTGCACCAAAAAAACAGCAGCACCAATTTTGATTTTGATACCCAGGGAATTGATATGCATGTTGATGGAGATTGGGTTCGAGCAAAAGGAACAACCCTTGGTGCAGACAACGGTCTTGGTGTTGCGAGTATTATGGCAATCCTGGAAAGCGATACTATTGAACATCCTGCTCTGGAAGCCTTGTTCACTATAGATGAAGAAACCGGAATGACGGGCGCAAAAGGTTTGGAAGAGGGATTGCTTAAAGGCGAGATCCTTTTAAACCTGGATACAGAAGAAGACGATGAAATAGGTATTGGATGTGCCGGTGGCGTAGATGTAACTGCTTCCAAATCGTACCTTGAAGAAAATACACCTGAGGGTTCTGTTGCTTTTAAAATCACCCTAAAAGGATTGAAAGGCGGACATTCCGGAATGGATATCATAAAAGGACTTGGCAATGCCAATAAATTCATGAACCGGTTGCTCTTTGATGCAAACGAAAATTACGGATTGCGGATTTCCCAGATCATTGGAGGTAGCCTTCGAAATGCTATCCCCAGGGAAAGTGAAGCAATTGTTACGGTAGATGATTTACAAGTGAAGGCTTTTAAATATGAAGCCAATGAAATCATGGATACGATTAAAACCGAATTTGCCCAATTGGAACCCAATTTAGAATTGGAGATCACAGAAACCGCTGTTCCGGAAAAGGTGATGGAAGAAGCCGCCCAGGAAGCTTTGCTGAAAGGTGTTTATACCGCCCACAATGGAGTTTACAGGATGAGTCCTGAAATTGAAGGTTTGGTGGAGACTTCCAATAATATTGCAAAAATTGAAGTTAAAGAAGGAAAAATAGCAATAAAATGCCTGACCAGATCTTCTGTTGCATCTTCTAAAGACGATTTGGCAAATAGTTTGAGATCTGCATTTGAACTTGCAGGCTGCAATGTAGAACTTTCCGGGGATTATCCTGGATGGGCGCCAAACAGGGATTCTGCAATATTGACGGTTTTGGACGAACTATACGAAAAGATGCATCATGAAAAAGCTGATATCGCTGCCTGCCACGCCGGTCTGGAATGCGGGATTATTGGTCAGCATTATCCTCAAATGGATATGATCTCTTTTGGTCCTACCATACGCGGCGCACATTCTCCAGATGAAAGGGCGAGTATCTCATCAGTTCAAAAATACTGGAAATTTTTACTGGAAATTTTAAAGAATATTCCGCAGAAATAAATTGTTTTATTAAATCAATTTGAATCCGGCCCTCTTTTTGGTTTTTATCAAAAGAGTTGCCGGATTTTTTTTAGCCTGATAGGATACTCTCTGTCAAAATAAAGCTATGAAATCATAGTTTTAGGAAAAAATTTTATATTTCTCACCATTGCTTAGATCGCTTTTTTATTATAATTGAGCACTTCATAATCGATGTTGTTCGATGAAGCACATTATTTCAATGTCGCGCCTGCATCCTAATCCAAAATACGGGAGAACCCGATCCGGTTTAAAAATCCATAGATAAACAATTTGAACAATACAGGGGAGGGTGATATGCTGTACTTCCACATTCGGGGAACGATCCGGGAAGTTAGTCTGCAAAGCTATTAAGAAAAAGGAAGTTTTTAGATAGTCTGACAGTTATACATTGGCAACTGCCTATTACTTGAACCTTTCTATTTTAGTTGGTTTTTGTCGGGTACCAAAAACATCTGCAATTTTAATAAATCCCTGTTTTTCATCAACAGAATAGATGATTTTGTAATGCTTGAAAATTAAATATCTATATGTAATTTTTCTTTCATTGAGGAGTTCCTCTTTTTGCCCGATAAATGGATCTTTTTCTAATATTTTAGGTTCATTTATTAAACCATGAACAATTTCTTTAGCAACTCTGTTTCCAGTATTTTGTTCATAATATTCAAAAATATCATCGAGTTGTTTTTCTGCAAAATCTGACCAAATTACTTCTAAATCCATTATTCGTATTTAGACAATAATTCTGAAGTTTTTTTATATCGTTTATTATTGAAGTCAGATTCAGATTGGTCAATTCGTTTATTCAATTCTTTTTTTGTCATTGATTTAAATTCTATACCAATAACATTCTTTTTCTCTTTTTTAAGCAACTTTTCAAGTCGGGAAATGGCTTCCTCACTCTGAAGTTTTAAAAAGTCCTGGACAAACTCTATTTTTCTTGACTGTAAATCCATTTCGAATAGCTTTTTATCAAAAATACGAATTCTAATTTAATTCTTAAACTTTCTTTTGGGGTTCTCATCAACTTATGGCCAACTGTAGTCTGTCTAAAAACCCAAGTTCAGGATTGCCTCGGAGAAGCATGTTCCGGTTGCAGGCTGCAATGTAGAACTTTCCGGGGATTATGGGCGCCAAACAGGGATTCTGCAATATTGACGGTTTTGGACGAACTATACGAAAAGATGCACCATGAAAAAGCTGATATCGCTGCCTGCCACGCCGGTTTGGAATGCGGGATTATCAGTCAGCATTATCCTCAAATGGATATGATCTCTTTTCGTCCCACCATACGCGGCGTACATTCTCCAGATGAAAGGGCGAGTATCTCATCAGTTCAAAAATACTGGAAATTTTTACTGGAAATTTTAAAGAATATTCCGGAGAAAAATTAAACTGATATCTATAAAACAAAAGCGGCTGTCAAAGTAATTTGACAGCCGCTTTTTAGTTTGTATTTAGAAATGTTTATTCCTCAATACCCATCATTTCCAATTCAAAGATTAGATCGGTATTAGGTGGAATTACATTCCCTGCACCTCTTTCGCCATATGCCAAATGAGCAGGTATGTACAAAATAGTTTTATCTCCCACGTTCATTTGTTGCAATCCTTCTTTAAAACCCGGTATCATTTGAGCTTCAGGACCATAAGGAACAAGCATAGGTTTATATCCTACTTGGTCTTTTCGTTGTTGATTGAAAATTCCGGCGTTTACGGCAACTTCTTCAATACTGGTGTCAAACAAGGTTCCATCAGCAAAATACCCAGCATAATGTACTTGTACCATATCTCCAACCTTTGGTTTTGTCCCATCAGCTTTTTTCAAAAAGTGGATCTTCAAACCGCTTTCAAGTTCTACTACATCAGCTTTAAAGGCTTCAAATTTTTCGGCATTCCCTTTTTTAGCGTCGTCCTGTAATTTTGTAGATTCTTCTTGTTTTGCTTTTGCTTCGGCTAACTTAGTTTCAAAAACTTTTGGAGCATCGAAATTTTTCGCAGCTTTCCCTTTTCTGATTATGTTCAGGGTTTCTATCACCACATCATCAACCGGCTTATCTGCGCCAGCAGTTGGCACCTGACCAATACTGTCTATTACTTGCAGACCTTGGACAACTTTTCCAAAAATTGTGTGTTTCCCGTCTAACCAGGGAGTTTTGTTAAGAGTTATAAAAAATTGGCTACCGTTAGTTCCCGGACCGGCATTGGCCATAGATATTGTTCCTTTGGAATCATGGCTCAAAGAATCGACAATTTCATCGGGAAATACATATCCCGGGTTGCCAGTTCCTGTCCCGGATGGATCTCCACCCTGGATCATAAAATCTTTAATCACACGGTGAAAAATAAGTCCGTCGTAAAATTTCTTTTTCTGAAAAGCGCTATCCAACATTTTGTGGGTTTTTCCTTCAGCAAGTGAAACAAAATTGGCAACTGTAATAGGGGTTTCCTGGAAATACAATTCGGCTACAAACGAGCCTTTATTGGTATTGAATTCAGCGTAAAGTCCGTCTTCTAAATCGGGGTAGTCATCTTTACAACCTACAAGGCCAATTAAAATGGCACAAACAAAAAGCATACTTAATTTTCTCATATTAGTTTTTGGGTTTATTATTGGTTTCGTGAATTATTGAATACAGACTTACTGTAGTGATTATGGGCACATTGGCACCTATTTTATTTTTATCTCCGTAATAACCAAAGGCCTTATGCGAAGGAAAGATAAAAGTAACAACTTCACCTTCCTTCATGACTTTTAACCCTTCCCGCAGGCCACTAAAAAGTTCTTCCTGGTCTATCGCGTAGGTTTTGGTGGGCAATTCGCTCTGGTCATAAATAACATCCCCGTAAAGGGATTTTATAGTATAGTCAAACTTTACAATATCTTTAAATTTTGGGGATTCAGTATTAATGGAATCGGTAGATTTTTTGTTGTAAAAATACCAAAATCCATTATTTGAAGCAATATATTCTGTGGTAGAATCTTTATCGATCAATTTTAAGATCTCAGCTTCCTCTTGGGCTATTAAATCCCGGTTGCGCATGATCGATTCATTGATAAAAGAACCGGAATTTTGGGTAACCGGTCGCCGGGCTTCAGGCGGTTTACAACCTGTGAGACCAAGAATCAAAAGAATTAAATAGAGGGTTGATTGCTTCATAAACTTAGTAGCTGCTCCCGGTATTCGTGTATAATGCTATTGAATTTTATTTCTGTATTTTCAAGGCTTAAATCGCTTTTACCGCCGGCAGCATTTAAATGCCCGCCACCATTAAAATTGGCCCGCGCAAAATCGTTTACCGAAAAGTTTCCTTTAGACCTGAAACTTATTTTTATGATGCCGTCGACTTTATGTTCGATAAAAATCGCCGCGAAAACAATTCCTTCCAATGATAAACCATAATTCACAAAACCTTCGGTATCTCCTTTTTTGAAATTATTTTTATCCAGTTCTTCCTGAGAAAGAGTGATATAGGCTGTTTTTAATTCCTTGTTAACTTTAAGGTTTTGTAGGGCAACTCCCAAAAGTCGCATCCGGTTTTCAGAAAAGGTATCAAAAATTAAATTCTGAATTTTTGCATTATCGGCGCCTTTATCAATCAAATCGGCTATAACGCGATGGGTCTCACTGGTAGTTGACCTATATTTAAAGGAGCCTGTATCGGTCATAATTCCCGTATATAAACAGGTTGCAATTTCCGGGGTTATTAATTTTAAACCGTGCAGCTTATGAATAAACTTATAAACCATCTGGCAAGTGGAACTCATAGTGGAATCACTATAAGTATGATTTGCATAATCCGAAGGTTCCGGATGATGGTCTATCATTATAAAACTGGCATTGGAAGCTGTTAACACATCTACCATATCACCGGCCCTGTTCAGCATATTAAAATCTAAGGTAAAAACAATTTCGGCCTCTTCAATTAATGTATTGCACTGTTCTAGGTTGTTCTCATAAATTAAGACATCTTCACTTCCGGGAAGCCATTTTAAAAATTGAGGAAAATCATTCGGGGCAATTACCTGAACGCTATGTCCTTTTTCTTTTAAAAAATGGTAAAGTGCCAGGCAGGAACCAATGGCATCTCCATCGGGTCCTTTATGAGGAACAATGACAATTTTATTGGCTCGGGAAAGGTCGGAGGTAATCTCTAAAATACTTTGTTCTATCATAATAAGCGGTAAAGATACAATTTTATAATATTTACTTAAATTTTGGATCTTAATTTTGTCGGAGCAAAATTAATCACAAATGAAACAAATTTTAAGCGGATCGAGGCTATTATTTAATGGTTTTTAGAGAAAAGGATAAATTGACTTGCACAAAGCATTCTATTGCTTATTTTTACAAAAAATTTAAAATTCATAAAATGGCAAAGAATAGAACTTTTACAATGCTTAAACCCGATGCGGTAGAAAAGGGAAATATAGGCGGGATCCTTGAACAAATAAACGCTTCCGGTTTTAGAATTGTAGCTTTAAAAATGATCCAAATGACCCTTAATGATGCGCAAAATTTTTATGCCGTACATAAAGAACGTCCGTTTTTTGGAGAATTGGTAGAATTTATGACACGCGGGCCAATTGTTGCCGCTGTGTTGGAAAAAGAAAATGCGGTTGAAGATTTCAGAATATTAATTGGTGCTACCAATCCTGCAGAAGCAGCAGAAGGAACCATCAGGAATAAATATGCAACCTCTATCGCTGAAAATGCGGTTCATGGTAGCGATAGTGATGAAAATGCTGAAATTGAATCGGCTTTCCATTTCTCCGGAAGGGAACTGTTTTAGTAATTTCCGATTATAAATAATTAAAAAACCACCTTATATGAGGTGGTTTTTTTTGTTTTAAATAGTTGATTTTCAGTAATTTTTTATTAAAAAACATCTATAAAAAGACTATATTTGTAACTAAAAAATAGTCACGAATAATCCTAAATTGACAAAAATTGATAAATTAATACTTAGACTACTTCATAAACCAAGTGATTTTACTTGGTTTGAATTAATAAAAGTCTTGAAGTATTTTGGTTATTCAGAATTAAAATCGAAGGGAAAGACCGGCGGTTCCATGAGAAAATTTGTAAACAAAAATAAGGGAATTATCATTCTTCATGAGCCTCATCCAGGATCAATAGTAAAAAATTATATGTTAAAACAAATTATTGAAAAATTAAAATTAGAGGCAAATGAATAACTATATTGAATATAAAGGATACCGGGGGATCATAGAATATAGTGATCAGGATTCAGTTCTTTATGGTAAAATTATAGGTATTGATGATCTGGTAATCTTTGAAGGAACAAGTGTTGAAGAAATTAAGTCGGCATTTATTAATGTTGTGAATGATTATCTGGAAACCTGTAAGGAGTTGGGGAAAAATCCGGAAAAAGAATTTAAAGGGGTTTTTAATGTCAGGGTGAGTGAAAAAGTCCACAAACTTGCAGCTATTAAAGCGCAGTCTGAAAAGATTTCATTAAATAAACTTGTAGATAAGGCATTAAAAAGAGAGCTGGGCATAAAACAGGATTCTTAGGGATTACCTCAATACCAATTTTTTTATCAATACTTTTCCCAGTGCTTCATTAAGCCTGTTTATTATTCTTTCCCTTCCGTAACTCAATTCTTCCCTTAAAACTGAAGAACTCAATTGGACAAAAAGAGTGCCGCCTTCAAGTTTAATGGCGGTGGTATATTTTTCTATTGCAGGTCCCATTTCCTGGTTCCATACATCTTTTGCATTTACCTTATCAAGTCCGGTTTGCAATTTATTCGTGGAGACAAAATTTTGCAATGCCTCACTTAATTTCATGTTTTCGTTACTTCTTTTCTTCATAATCGCTTAAAAGTGGGGTGAACCGTTTATAGTGATAAATTATTCCTCTGCTGTTTTTGATGCTCAATTCGTCTTCATCAGCCTTGAGGACCGTTTCCTTCCAGGAATCGAAAGGGGTGGTGTAGTATAAATTTAATTTTCCATCTTCAATTTTCACGACCACCGTTTCTTCATCATTGGTTACCGTGTAAGTTCCGTCAAATTCCGGCCTTACTTTTTTTCTGAATCCGGTTCCGTCTTTAATCTCAATAAAATCTACATTTTCATTGATTTTGAATTCCCTAACAGAATCTTTTGAAAATTCTACCTGTTCAATTTCCCAATATCCGTTAAGGTCATTCAATTGCTCCACGGGATCCTGATTGTTGCAGCCTGCTATCAAAAAGGCCAAAATCAAGCCTCCTATATACTTGTTCATAATTTAAATATTTTATAAGATTGGTTGCTTTCTTTTACCACTTTCTCAGTCCTCTCGGCGTGGGTGTCGGTTATAAAAATTTGTCCCAATCCATTTTCAGCGACAAGGGCTACGATATGCGCTACCCGCTGTTCGTCCAGTTTGTCAAAAATATCGTCCAGCAACAAGATGGGATTTCCTTTACTTATACTTTTAATAAAATCAAATTGTGCCAGTTTAAGTGCGATCAAAAATGATTTTTGCTGTCCCTGGGAACCGAATTTTTTAATTGGATGCCCTTCAATTTCAAAACTCAAATCGTCTTTATGTACACCTACCCCGGTATATTGTAAGAACATATCTTTTTGTAGGTTTTCTTCCAGCAGCTTTAATATGGATTTTTCGAACAACCGGCTTTTATATTCGATGGAAACCTGTTCTTTATTATTGGCGATCTCTGCGTAACGTTTATTGAAAATTGGGATGAATTCGTTTAAAAAAGCCGTTCTTTTTTCAAACAGGATATTCCCCAAAGCAGACATCTGGGCGTTGT
>Ga0307487_1002682_pt1 | contig 11143 bp, 10 predicted proteins | sample CBIW12metaG_FD_203665 | JGI IMG/M metagenome (GOLD analysis project Ga0307487, IMG submission 203665) | Sea-ice brine microbial communities from Beaufort Sea near Barrow, Alaska, United States - CBIW 1.2 | ecosystem: Environmental > Aquatic > Marine > Coastal | place: USA: Alaska | collected... | reverse complement strand
AGGTCTTTTTCCAATAAAAACAGGATGGAAGCCATTACCTGGAGCGCTCAATAATTTTTTAGAAATTTCTTTGCAGGAGAAGAAATCCGTTGTATATTTGCACTCCAATAACGCAGAAAGCTTTTAAACGAGTAAGCTTATTTAAATTTGACATCTTAGAGATTAACAATATATCGCGGGATAGAGCAGTAGGTAGCTCGTCGGGCTCATAACCCGAAGGTCGCTGGTTCGAGTCCAGTTCCCGCCACTAAGCAACTCCAACCCCTGTAACCACAGGGGTTTTGCTATTTATAGCTTTTTTATTGGGTCAAAATTGGACCATCGTTTTTTTTTAGGCTTACTCTAAAATTCTAAAAAAAAATGAAAAATTCTGAAAAGTCAATTCCTTCAAAAACAATCCCTTTTATAGATTATGTACCGGCAGAAGTCAAAGAAACTACTGGTGATAATTGGCGCATTGTGTTTTATGCCCGGAAGCCCGGTACGGATCAAATGGTGCGCTTTAGACGTAGGGTTAAAAAAGTGACTGGTTACCAGAATAGAATGCGATACGGAAAGCGTATTTGCGTTGAAATCAACCGGAAGCTACAAGATGGTTGGTCCCCCTTCATCAATGAATATGCAAAGCAAGAGTATAAGCTGTTTTCAGAGGTGTTGGCATTGTACATTGAGCAATCTGAAAGAAAGTTCAAGGATGGGCTTCTCAGGAAGGACACACTGCGTGCTTATATATCATTCGCCCTTAACATTACCATCTACCTGGAATCTAAAAACAAACAGGATATGTTTACTGTGGAGGTAACAAAAAAATTAATCACTGAATTTTTGGATTATATCTATTACGACAAAAAACGCACCTCCCGGACCAGTAACAATTACCTTAGTTTTTGGCGTACCTTCACATTGTATATGATTGATCGTGAATATTTGGGGAATAATCCAACCACAGGGATCCTTCCCCGGAAAGTAGGGAAGAAAAAACGGGAAGTGATACCGTCAAAATCCAGAAATGAAATTTTTGAATATTTCGCAGAAAAAAACCCCGAGTTTTTAACCCTGTCGCTATGCGTGTATTTTTGTTTCATTCGCCGTACCGAGATCAGCAAATTAAAAGTGAAACACATTGATCTTGTTGGCGATACTATCTTTATACCAAAGGAAATTTCTAAAAACGGCAAAGACGGGGTCGTTACGATCCCCAAAAAATTAAAAACACTTCTGGCCACACATTTGTCAAAAGCGGTAAATGAGGATTTTTTGTTTTCCAATGACGATTTTACCCCCGGAAAAATTCAGGTTGCACCAAAAAAAATATCGGATGCCTGGCTGAAGATGAAAAAGGACTTGGTAATGAAAAATGAGTATCAATTTTACAGCTTAAAAGATACTGGGATCACACAATTATTTTTGCTGAATGTGCCGGTTATCAAAATAAGGGATCAGGCCAGACATCACGATATTAAAATTACAGAAACCTATACACCCCGGAATTATGTGTGCGATGACACTATAAAAAACTTAGACTTTAACTTCTAGTCATCGAAAATCGGGCAAGTTTGTATTTTTCGGGTATTTATTGGGGTAATATATTGTTAATCAGTACTTTGAAAAAGTACAAACTTTAAAACCACTTTGTGGCGATTTTCGGGTTTTCGGCTATAAGACGATGTAATTCAACGGCTTATGTGTGTTACAAAATTAGGTACAAACTTAAAATAGGTTGAGCAAAAGGGGCTAAAGTTTGTACTTTTTTGGGTAATTTGTCAAAATAAGCGGTTTTTAGGGCTTAAAAATAAAAAAAGCCAGGCTATTATGCCTGGCTTATAAACCTTACTGAATTGCGGTTGCTATCAACCGGTTTAAAGGTTTTATATCGGGTTCCAAGGTCATTAACCCCTGGGAATGATCTCCCTTTAATTTTTTGGAGAAGATATTATACTGCAACTCCGGTTCATCATTATATCTATTCTTATTGGCGTACACGTAATTATCTCTATAATCATCACCCTTTTTAACTTTTAGGATTATATCGCCATCAAATGCAGCCCTGGATCCTCCACGCATCCCTTTTGTACCGTTTTGTTGGTAGATAACGAAAAACCACTTGCCATTAAAAGCCTTACGAATATCTTTGTCCAGGTCAATAGGCGGTAATTTTTGGAAGCTATCAAAAAATATGGCTTCATTCGCATTGATCGCTGCCGTTTCCTTGCTCCAATCCTCCACTTCATCAACAATGGTGATGTTCTTGAAATTAGCAGGATCAATGTACTGATCTACTTTATTTTTGAATAGCTTGGATTGTGGGTGTTCTTCCAGGGAATAAAACAAACACTTTACTCCGGAAGCTGCCAGTTCATTTAAAACTTGAAAGAAAAACCGTGTTTTCCCGGCTCCCTGCTCGGCATCCAATGTTGTTACAACCGAATGCACCGGTTTCTTTTCAACCTGGCCCAAAAATTTACCGATATCTCCGTGCATAGGAAAGATATCATTATTTGAAACCTGATCCATTGCATCCTGTAAATTTTCCCCTCGCACGGACTTGCCTTTATGCTTTACCGGTATTTTTTTTGGCAATACCGGTTTTTCTTCTACTTCTATTGGCTCAACAATATAATTATTCAAATCAAAAGGTTTGTCCTGGCCCTGGTATTCGCTATCTGCAGCTTGGCCTAATCCTTCCGGCTTAGATTTTTTTTTTGCCGGTTTACTTAATCCTTTTTTTTTTGACTTCACGACCGTTCCACCGTTCAAGAACCGATACCCTTTTTTCAATTGGCCTTTATCGTTCAACCCTTCACATTTTATCCTATTGGTGCAAATCCCCCTGGGTGCTGATAATCCGAATGATTCTACATCTACTTTTTCATTTGGTGTTTTCAGGTATTCTTCCAATTCTTCTTTGGCATCTAAAATTTTATCGTACAACCTGTTTTTATCATCCACACGTTCAGATTTTATCGCATTGGTAAAGCGTTTCAAAAGCCTGGTTGCTTTTTCCTTCCCTGGGATAGTCCCTTGGAAACTGATAAAGCTTCGCAGCAATGTAATGGCATAGTTGATTTTGGTCCCGGCAACATAGGCCGTTAAATCCTTTATCAACTTTTTGTTTTCGATATTCAGTTCATATTCGTTATCCTTTGGCTCGTCCCATTTTTCGGCCTGGTCGTACATTTTGGTGATTCCATTGTTCGCCAACTCAAATTCATCGGCCTTATCTGATGATTTTCGTATCGTGCGAGATACCGCAGCTTTGTTAAATGCCATATACATCAACCTGATTTGCTGAAAAGACAAGAGTTCTTTCTTGGTCAAATTAAGGAACCTTCGCAACAGTTTAAATTCTTCGCTGAAATTATCAACGATTTTGTAGTCCACTACTTTTTTGACTTTCTTGGGTGCAGCTTTCTTTTTTGGTTGTGTTTTGTTATGCACTATTTCAAAACCTTCAGCTTTCATTGCCATTATCAATTTTGAAATTAATTCTCCTTCTTTATTATCGGTTAATCTATATTTTACGCCGGGAATGCCAGGTACATTTACATCTACCCGATCCATGTTTATTTCTCCCCCTGTTTGTTTCCCCTCTTCATCAGTAAAACCATTTATGTAAAAATCTCCATCGTCAACGTTTTGAAGTGCTTTGTCTTGTAATTTATGATTACTGGCATCAACAAAATCCCCATCTACATACAAGCCGTTTTCACTTCTCCAAACTTTATGTTTCCCTTTGGTTGTAACGGATTGATTTTTTACTTGGCTATCATTAATTTTAGCCTGGACAGTCTGTTTTTTAGCCGGGACTTTCCCGGGGCTTTTATTGAGTTGTTTCAAAAAAGTATCAATCACTTTGTCAATATCCTCATCCTCTCCGTAGAGTTCCAACATACCTTCAACATCATCCCTATTCTTGCGAACCGCACTCGGAAGATCGTTCCATTTAACACTTGATTTCTTTTGGTCGTAATTACTAACTGTTATCATAGTTTTATTTTTTAAGCTGCGAGTTCTAATTGGATTAATATTGCTTTAGCCTTTGCTTTGGCAATTTTTATTTTTCTTGCTTTAGCTTTATTATCTGATGTTACCGGTTTGAATTTTTCGGTAGGAATAGCACAGGCTTCAGCACTACTTTTTTGAAATTTATAATCTAAAAGGTTATTCAATGAAGCAAAGTCTTTTACCCGGGCTTTAATGGATTTTCCCTCAACTCCGTGTTGTTTTTTTTCTTCAACCAGGTCATCATGTAATTTTTCCTTGAATTCCGGTAGCCTGGCATCTTCAACATCTTCCAGGGCAACATCATATTCTTTTTGAAGCTCCTCTTTTATTTTTTCTATATCGGTATTTTCATCATATCCTCTATTTTGAAATAGTGTACGTTTGATCTTACCTAATTTAGAAACAACCTCTTTGTATTGGTCAAACTCATAATCTGAATAAGTGTGATAAAGTGTTGGCATACGATTGTATGCGCCAGTAGCCTTTATAATATCCTTATCGGTATGATTGCCCTGCTCAATTGCTATAAGGATATCATATACCCTTTGCGCTCTTTCAATTTGATCAATTACAGATTTTGGCTTACTTTCTAAGTCAAGTGTTGGAATATCGCTGAAATTGATACGGTTATTATTCAAATTTGAAACCATCTTACTTGGAAACTGTTTTATCCAGGTAAAAATGTTATCCAGGTTCCTCTTTTTTAGATTTTCATAACTAAGTTTAAGTCTTGAATAATCCGTTAAATCCTGCAGCCTTCCTTCATAAATTTTTAATGTGGCATTTAATTCATCCATAATTTGATTGTACTCATGCTTTACCAAAACATTAATATCTGTTACAAGCTGCATCTTCACTTCATTAGGATCCAGGGATGCTTCATCGAGCACATTCCCCCTATCCGTTTTATTCCATAGGTCATTGATCCGGCTTGTTTTTTCCTCCAATTTCTGAAAGACAAAAACGTCCATGGAGTTTTGCATTAACGGCATTATTACCCTAACAAAATTATATTGGTTTTTTTGCCGCCAAACCCGGCCTTCAATTTGACGAATATCAGTAGGGTTCCAATTCGGGTACAGATTGTACAGGCAGCTTGTTTTTTCCTGCAAATTGATACCCTCCTTGATTGAGGAAGTCCCAATTATTATTTTGCAGGTGCCTTCGTTAAATGCGGTCTTGATTTTTTCCTTTTTGTCTTTATTCATCCCACCCTGGATAAATTCAACTTCATCTGTTTTAGTTCTGGGGTTGGACTTTAACTTAACACCCTTTTTGTAGCCCAACTCTTTTTCAAGATATTCTTTGATGTATTTGAAATAATCTTTTCCTCTATCAATATAAATTACCTGGCCTGATAGTGGGGTTTTGGTTTTTTTATGGTGTTCAATTACCGTTGCGATACAATCCATCGTATATTTTATTTTAGGACTTGTATTTATAAATTCTAAATAATCTTCCGGATTTCCCATGTCCATGTGAGCAACATGGCTTTGTGGTGATTTTCCCACCAAAAATGGACTTAATGCGTTATTTTGAGAATCGGACATTAACGAAAGTAACCTCCCGGGATCGTCTTTATCTGCACCTTCACTTGCTTTGTCGTTTATTTCCCTTTGGTTTTCAGCCTGGGAATCGGAAAGTTCTAAATAGGTCAAAACTTGCTGGTCCTTTTTAAGTTTTATCGTTCCCTTGTCTGTTATCTCGGTAGTTTTCGGAAGATTGATTTTGCACGGTCTTGGCACATTGGCTTCTTCTCCGGTCTTGAAATTTATATGACTATTGATCAGTTTTTGTAGGGATATGCGGTTGTTAAAACTCTTAACTACATTTTTTTGCTTTATATCGCCATCCGGACCAATTACATATTCGGCTGTTTCAGCAATGTATTGTTCAAAAAAGTCCGTTAAATTAGTAATATTATTATCCTGCATATATTTAAAAGCCACCAGGGAAAGTATAGAGTAAATTTCCAAAGGACTATTGGTGAATGGCGTAGCAGTCAGCAACATAATGTTGCGGCCATACTTGCGCTGAATGTAATTACAAAGGAAAAATGCCTTTATTCCCCTGGCGCTTGGTTTTCCACCTTTCACATGGAATTGTTTCTTTTCAGCTTTTCCATCTTCATCTGTTTCACTTTTAACTTCTGAAAATACGTTCTTGAAATTGTGGGCTTCATCTATTACCACATAGTCAATACCCAATACTTCAATATCTGCAGTAGTTTCTTTTAAACCAACTCCAATAATTGACCTGTATTTTTCGTTTTGTTTTTCTTCATCACGTTCTGATGCTCCTTGAGTTTGCCCGATAACATCTGAAAGCTGATGAAAGTGATCCTTTGCCGTAACATCATTGAAGCCTATTTTAGATAAACCCTCAAAAGATACCAGGGTAATGGTATTTTCCTTTATCTTTTTATCGGTTTTTATATGGCCGTACTCTACACCTAAATTGAACCAATCATTCACTTCTATCCCGGTTCCGGTCAATACTCCTGCCAATTCCCCATCGCCGGACATTTCCTTGATCCAGTTGGCATAGGTTGGATTTGGTACTGCAATTAAAGGCCGTTTACATTTCCCATTTTTAATGGCTGTAACAACTTCAATAATTGCGGTGATAGTCTTGCCTACCCCAACATCATACGCGATAACACCTGATCCCACCAACTCCATAAATGCGATACCTTCTCGCTGCGCTTTACGCACTTCAAGTGAGTTACCCATAAATGAACGTGACACCTCAATTCCTATTGGTATCTTTTGATATTGCAATGGTGCCGTTGAATTGTAATTGCTATTATAATGTGCATCTATTCGATACTGATCTGCAATTTCCAGGGCTTCATGTAAAAAGTTTTTAAAATGCTTCTCCCCTTGTTCCTGGGTAATCTTTTTTATTTTGGCAAATTCAATCTGCTCAATATCCCTGGGCTTTTTTTCATTTTCCAAATAGTAATTAATTACCTGAAATGCGGTTGTTTTTTTCAGGGCTTCGGAACCTAAATTTCTAAGGTAATCTTTAAAAGCTTCGGTCAATGATGAACTTCCTTCCAAAATTACACCAGAAGATTCTTTTAAATTTTCAATGTAAAAATCTTTAGGGAATTTTGAAATAGCTAAAATAATAGGCCGTTCAGATTCAATAGGATTTTGAACAGATAATACCGAAGGTTTTAATTTTTCAAGTGTTGCTATATGATTTTCAAAAACTTCATTCCCATGTTTTTCTACAATCATCACCTTAGCCTGATTCAGCTTGCCAATCGTTGTATATAAATTGCCAAAGACAAATACAGGAAATGGCACATAGCCTTTTGTATTTGGATCATAAAACAGAACACCCCTGCCAACCCACTCAGCAATTAATGATTTAGATTCCTTGACAAAATAAGACTTCCAACTATTCATTGGTACCCCCTGGCCTTTTCTGTACCAAACCCAGGCTTTTATCTCGTCATTCGTTATGCCAGGATTATACATTTCAACGGTTTCATCAATGCAGAACGTTTTAGCATTTGACTTTCCAAGTCCTACGTTAGCACCCATTAAACCCTTAATAACGTGAAGATTGTTTTTAACTAAATCTTCTATTTCCTTATCTAACTTACCGGTATATCTTTTCATTATTTATCAAGTTCTAATTGCATTAATATTGCTTTTGCCCTGGCACGAGCAATTTTTATTTTTTTGGATTTACTATTATCAGGATCACTCATACCGGTAATCCTCAACACATCTTCTTTTGTTCCCTTAATTTGTATAGGAAACATATACGAAGTTGTTTCAATTTCAACACCACCTATTTTTTCAGGGTGCTTTTCAAACCAATGATTGCCGCTTGTAATTTTGACAAAATCAGTCATTATAACATTTCGTTAATATGTGGGATGCAGCCAGATATAGTCATTTGCTCATATACCATCATCTTGATAATAAGTTCCTCTACCATTTTATAACCACGTTCATGTTGTATTGCATTAAACACTTTTCCGGCTGATCTTGAACAAACCCTTGCAAGTTCCTTTGCTATATTATTTCTAACTTCTTTCATCTTATTTTCTTCTAAAAATTAAAATATCTGTTGGTACTCCTGTATTGGCAAAAACCTTTGGCATCCGGTACGCATCTACAAACTCGGCAAGTTCCCCTATCATTCCTTTTTCTCTATTATATGTTTTTTCATTACGCATAAAATTTTGCCCGGTAATAAACACCAAAAGTCCCCCTGGCTTCAATACACGTAATGATTGGTACATAAAAAACATTTCCATTTGCTTTATCCGTAACGATTTAAAAAAAGACGAATATAAATTAGTGGATTTGCCGTATGGTGGATTTCCTATTACCAGGTCGAATGGATAATCTTTTAACCAGGTAACATCTTTTTTTAATTTTGAAGTTAACCTGGGCTGCTTCAAAAATGCAGTTTCAAAATATTGATTATAAAATGTTGCCTTTGGGTTTCTCTTTTTTGCGATAGCAAAATTTAATGGATCCAATTCAAATGCGGTGCAATTTCCTGGATTGTCCAGGACTTTAATCATATTTCCTGAACCACATGCAGGTTCCAACACTTTCCCATTTTTAGGAAAGCCATTTCGTTTGGCTAAATCGTACATCACCTGGCACAACCAAACCGGAGTAAAAAACGAATACAATTTGTTTTGCCCATCACTCGGTTCATATTTTTCCAATATAGCGGCATCCTCATTGGATAATGAAGGTTTTTCTAATATAGATTTTATCTGATTCTTGTTTTTCATATTACACGGTAAACTTATTTCCGAAGGCTTCAATATCAGCCGTGATATGAAGTCTTTTAGGATCTGAAACCACACCTAAAATCTCAGTAAACGATTCCCCAATAGTTTTAAGGGAAACTTTCACCGGAATATTGGTTATTAAGCGGCTGCTACTTGCAGGGATTGAAATATCTGATATGTTTGGTACTGCTACACCCAAATACGCACCTGACTTGCTGTAAAAATGGATTTTATTAAGCAAAATTTGTTTGCCGGGCACTTCAAGAGAAATAGGCGAAGGGTTTTGAATTTCAATATCGGTATCAAAGCCAACAATGCCGCTTGACATGCTAATATTCTTAACACTCTTAATTTTGAATTTCAAACCAGTAAAAACTTTGGCGTAATTATCGTATTTGTCTTTTCCAAAATATAAAAATCCCCCGGCTGCAATTGCGGCTGCGGTTATTATTAGTTTTGATCTCATAATTTTATATGTATTTTAAACTTTAAACCTATTGATCCTTTATTTCTGAAATTGTAATAACCACCAATACCGGCTCCCCAATTCCCTTTTATAAACATAATAGATGTTTCAACACCTTCAATCCCAAAAACAGGGGAATAATTAATGCCTGGGGAAATAAATAAACCTGCAGGTTGTTTTATAATCGTTTTAGTTGTGGTTGTAGTCGTTATTTCGTGATCAACATCTGCTATAATTCGTTTTTCTAAGATACGGCCTTCACTAAGAATATCACTATAAATAGTCACATAATCCAGACGAGTTGTATCTACATATCGGTTGACAACCTGAACCTTTTTGCGGCTTTCCGGTGATAAGCTATCTATATTTTTAACCCTGCTAATTTTACCAGGGCTTTCAATAATATTCACTTTTTCAGGATCCCTATTTTTTATTTCAGCATTTTTACTACTATCTCTAACGGTTTCGGTTACTGTTTTGCTTATTGTTTCAATCTTAACCGGAATACAGTCTTTTTTGTTTTCGCAGGATTTCAGGACCAACATCACCAATAACACAATTATTATTACATATTCTGTTATTTTATTTGGTAGCTTCATTTTTATTGGGCTGAAAAAATATGTGTTTCAAACATTGAATCTCGCTGAATATCTATGTAATCTAATAAGGATCTTACCTTCTCCCGTTGCCTTCGGCTTTTTTCAACTGAGTTATGATATCTTTTATCTTCTGTATCTGTCATTATTCCCGTTGTTTCCAAAACTGCTTAATTGCTGCACAAACTGATGATATTTGTTGACCAGGGTAATCATATCTTTATTCCCATCTTTAAGATCCTGGGTATGCTCTGCTACGATTTTACCTATCTTTTTATCCCTGGCAATGATGTCTTTTTTCAATAAGTGATTCTGCCACATTAAATAAGTGATAAATAGAAGTAACACTCCTACTGCAGATACACTTTGAATTGTGACAATATCCTTTACATCTCCTGCAATTTGTAGGGGCAATAATAATGCTATCATAAATCAGATTATTTTTAAGTTGTGATTAAAGCTGCTTTTCCAGGGGATGCTGCTTTTGCATCTTTGCGAAAAATATCTTCTCCTGGACTGATCTCTGCCTGCGGTTGTAGGCCCAATTTTCATATTTGGGACTAATCTCCCACCGATCACTCATAAAGTCAAGGTTATGGCTGTTTTTATCTTCCGGAATGTCATAGACGATCCCCATTTGATGATAAAAAATAACACGCATTAAATTTGGATATAGCAATAGCTTTGAATTTAGCCATATCTCCTGGCCATTGTCTATTTCTACAACACTCCCTAAAAAATTTAGATTTGCCTGGATCAATACAACTTTATTCAAGGTTTTAAGCTGCGGTGCATAGTCAACCTTATAATAAATTGCGCCATTATAAAATTCATCGAGGAATTCCGGCAGGGCTTCATCATTTGTGATAATATGATCCCCTGGGGTAATTGTAGGATCTAAATTTTTATAAACTTTCTCCAAATCACTTGTATTCGTCAATGCTGCAATTTCATCTGCATAAACACGATCAAATTCTATCCTTATTTTTTTTGAAGCTTCGGCAAAGCGTGATCTCACCGATTCACGATTTGAACTTCCTACCTGGGCAACTGAAAAAACGGTTATAAACAGGCTTAATACGATTAAATAATTCTTCATAATACGGGTTTTATAGAGTTATAAAAATATAGATTAGAAATGCAGGTGTCTGGATAAAAAAGAAATTACGCCAGGACCAATTTAAAAATGCGTATTCCATGTAGTACTCCCGTAATGCTGCAATGGCCAAAACTTGAACCAATGCCCAAACCGGATTAAACCCACTCAATAGGGTTGTACCACCAAAAAATATAGCCAAAACAAGG
>Ga0307487_1002681_pt1 | contig 11145 bp, 8 predicted proteins | sample CBIW12metaG_FD_203665 | JGI IMG/M metagenome (GOLD analysis project Ga0307487, IMG submission 203665) | Sea-ice brine microbial communities from Beaufort Sea near Barrow, Alaska, United States - CBIW 1.2 | ecosystem: Environmental > Aquatic > Marine > Coastal | place: USA: Alaska | collected... | reverse complement strand
GGCTCCGGCTCCGGCTCCGGCTCCGGCTCCGGCTCGGCGAACTCCACCGCGTCACTTTGAGAGGAGTCAGTAGCGGGTACGTACCCGTGAAAGATGTCCGTCTCCGACACCTCGGTTCCAAAGGTGTCCGCCGCCGCCGCGTTCCGCGCTTCGGGCTCGTCAACGATCGGCGAGTCAGTCTCGCGCGCAATGTCAGCATCGGCTGCGCGCGCGAATGCGCTCGCCCTTACCGGAAGTGTTGAGCCTCGAGAGCTAGCGGCCTCATGAGTAGTCTCACCGCTCGGATCTCCATCAGCCGGTGGCAGCGCTGAGGCCTGCGCCGCCTTAGCAGCTGCCTTCGCTTCAGCGATGCGTTCCTGTTCCGCAATGACCTCAGGTGTCATCGCCGGCAGCTGCCCGGTGGCGATCATCTCTTCTTCTTGGGTCCAGGTCTCCGGGGGCTGTTGTGCACGTTCAATACGGCGCCGGTCCCGCCGCGACAAGCCGTCTGTAGGGGGGTTCGGGTGGTCCGCGATCGCTTCAAGCGACTCGGTGGGGTCAGGCGCCGCGGCCGCTGCGCGCGCCTCCATGGCGCGTCGATCCCGTCTCGAGAGGGGGCTTCCCTGCTCAGTCATCCAGTCCTCCGAGGTAAAGCTCGTGCTTCGCGATGTAGTCAACTACCGGCGTGGGAACCAGATAGCGAATGGGTGCACCCGCCTGGACGCGACGCCGGATATCAGTCGAGGATATCGCCAACGATGGTACTTCCACGACCCTATGGGTGGTTTCTAACTGGGGGAACGAATGGCCGGCACGGGTCACTCCCACGAATTGAGCAAGGGTACCTAGCTGGTCCGTGTCCTTCCACTCAGAAAGCCGCGCGAGCGAGTCTGCACCAGTAATAAAGAACAGGTCAGCGTTCGGGTGCTCCCCTGCCAAGTCACGCAAAGTGTCGATCGTGTAAGTGACGCCACCTCGATCAACGTCCACCATCGACACGGAAAATCGCGCGTCGTTGCGGACCGCCTTCTCGCACATGGCGACCCTATGCTGCTGAGGTGCGCTTACGGAGTCGCGTTTAAAAGGTTGCGTGGCGGTAGGAACAAATAGCACCTGGTCGAGACGCATCGCCGCACACACCTCCGATGCGGCAGCGAGGTGCCCATGGTGGATCGGATCGAAGGTCCCTCCGAGGACCCCGATCCGCGTGCGAGGTGCGCGCACGTCAGTGACGGGTACCTATGCTCCTGAACGCGAAGGTGATGAATAGCAGGGTCATCAGTCCCGTGAATGCCAGCAAGCCGATCGCGGCCGGCGGGATGGGCAATTCTCTGACGACGTGCTCGCTGGTGGTAATGGCTTCGATAATCACAGTGACTCCAATCACGGTCTGACACGATTATTCCATGTACTGCTACGCCTTGGCACCGCAACGACGCCGATGCGGCCAAAGGTGCCGCTCGCACCCGCGTTCCCGCCCGGTTGGGAAGTCAGGGACGAACGTGTCCGTCCCCGTAAACCACCCAGGTGGTGGTAGTGAGCTCACCCAACCCCATCGGCCCGCGCGCGTGTAGTTTCTGCGTCGAGATACCGATTTCCGCGCCCAGCCCGAATTCCGCACCATCAGTGAAACGCGTCGATGCATTGACCATTACGGCCGCGGTGTCCAGATTCGCCACGAACCGGTCCGCCGAACCGATGTCATCGGTCACGATCGCCTCCGTGTGGCCTGTCGAGTATTGGGTGATGTGTGCGATTGCATCATCGAGATCGTCCACCACCTTGACCGCGATGTCGAGCGACAAGTACTCGGTGGCCCAGTCCTCATCGGTCGCAGGAACGGTGGGTACCCCCTCGGGCGCAAACCCAGCGGCCGCAGCATCGGCGTGAATGACGACGTTGTCGGCATGAAGTGCCGCGAGTACAGCGGGCAGCACGCGCTCGGCCGCATCGCGGTGGACGACGAGAGTCTCGGCGGCGTTGCATACGCCTACGCGCTGAACTTTGGAATTCACGACGATGTCCACGGATCGTTGCACAGGCGCCGATGCGTCGAGATAGACGTGGCAATTGCCCTCTCCCGTCTCTATCGCCGGCACGGTCGAGTCGCTCACGACGGCCTGGATCAGGTCGCGGCCGCCGCGCGGGACAAGAACGTCGACCAAGCCGCGCGCATTCATCAGCACTCGTGCCCCGGCACGTCCGTAAGCGTCTATTGACTGCACGGCGTCGCGTGGCAGCCCAGCACCCTCAAGTGCGTCCTGGAGTACCGCCACGATCACCTCATTGGACGACGCCGCGGCTGAGCCACCGCGCAACACTGCGGCGTTACCCGACTTCAGCGCCAGCCCCGCGGCGTCGACCGTCACGTTAGGTCGCGCCTCGTAGATCATCCCGACCACACCCATGGGCACAGCCTTCTGGATCAAGCGCAGGCCGTTCGGCAGCGTAGAGCCGCGCTTAATCTCGCCCACGGGGTCGGGCAGGGTCGCCAAAAAACGCAACGCCTCTGCGATCGAGCCGATGCGCTCCTCAGTCAGGGCCAGGCGGTCAAGCAGTCCGGGCTTCATCTCGTTCGCGCGACCGCGCTCCAGATCCTTCGCGTTCGCCTCGACGATGCGGGGGGCCTGCGCGACGAGGGCATCGGCCATTGCGAGGAGGGCCGCGTCCTTCGTGGCACGAGTCGCCGTAGCGAGCGCGCGCGAGGCGAGCTTGGCGCGACGGCACGCCTCAAGTACGGCGGACTCAGTATCAGTCTCGGCTGGGTTTTGGATGGTGTCGGTCATGGGCCCAGATTACGCGGATTACGCACATACATCCAGGGCCACCGACAGCGGGGCGGCGCCCTTTGCGTAGATCGAGCCAGTGATCGGGGCACGGTGTGAGATGTCACCTCAGGTTCAACGGCGCTATAGAGGCGCAAAACCCCTACCAGAGCCTCGGAAAGCTGATCTCTAAACCACCACGAGATCGTCGATATTCACGAGTTCGCGTGCAAAGTGTGGGCCGAGCTGGTCGCGCAACTGCACGGTAGTGAGGCCCAGCATCGCGGGGATCTCGTGAGCGGCAAAACTGGCGAGCCCGCGCGCGACCACAGAGCCATCGGGAGCGACCAAATCGATCGGATCCCCCGCCTCAAACTCGCCGCGCACACCACTCACGCCAGCGGCAAGCAGGGACGCCTTTCCCCCTCGGAGAGCCCGGACAGCACCTTGGTCAAGCACTAGTTGTCCGGAGGTCCGTGCTGCGTACGCGAGCCAAGCGAGGCGCGAACCGTTGCGTTTACCCGTGGCCAAAAATATCGTGCCCACGTCTTCACCCGTGAGCGCGGCCCCCGCCAGAGTGGCGGAGGTGAGCACCACAGGCATGCCCGATGAGGTCGAAATGGCGGCGGCCTCGAGCTTGGTCACCATGCCGCCGGTACCGATTGCCGAGCCGCGGCGGGTGATGTCGATGCCTTCAAGTTCCGTAGGCGAGGACACCACGGCGACCCTGCGTGCACCCGGGGAGTCGGGTGCCGCGGTGTAAAGCCCATCGACGTCCGTCAGCAACACGACCGCATCGGCGTGCACCACTATCGCCACGAGCGCAGCGAGCCGGTCGTTGTCTCCAAAGCGAATCTCGTCGGTTGCGACCGTGTCGTTCTCGTTGACGACCGGCACCACGCCTAAATCAAGGAGCCGGTGAAGTGCACGCTGGGCGTTCCCGTAATGAGTGCGGCGCACCAGATCGTCCGCAGTCAGCAGTACCTGCCCCACGCGCAGGCCGTGGCGCGCGAAAGCTGCGGAGTACGCGCCGATCAGGATTCCCTGACCCACCGACGCCGTCGCCTGCTGCATCTCAAGGTCTCGCGGGCGCTGCGCAAGGCCCAACGGCCCGATGCCGGCGGCGATTGATCCGGACGTCACCAACACCACTTCGCGACCGGTCTCGCGTAGTTCCGCCAGTACATCGGCGAGCCCGCCCAGCGCGAGGTGATCTAGGTGGCCGTCGTCCCCAGTCAGGGAGGATGAGCCGATCTTAACGACCACACGGTGGGCGTTGGCGACGTCAGCTCGCGCGGCGACATTGGCGGCTGACGGCAATGCTCCTCCAGTGTTGTTCGGGCCCGGCTATTGCGGCAAGACTATTCGTCCTTGTTGGGGTCCGTCCAGTGGCCCGCATCGCGCTCGGTCCATAGTTCTTCGCGCGCTGCGGACTTAGCATCCATGCGTTCCTTGTGCTCGGCCCGCTTCTCAGCGCGGGTAGCACGCCCACCGCTGTCATGCTCCTCCACACGCAAGTCAGTGCCGCGCTGGCCAAGCAATTCAGCGCCGGTGAACATCGTGGGTTCCCAATCGAACATGATGCCGCCCTCACGGGGCCCAATCACGACCTCGTCGCCAGGAACCGCACCGGCCTTGAATAGTCCGTTCTCGACGCCAGCACGCGCGAGTCTGTCCGCGAGATACCCCACGGCCTCGTCGTTCGAGAAATCGGTTTGCTTGACCCAGCGCTCGACGCGCTCCCCTAGCACCTGATAGAAATCTTCCGCGCCGTCGCGCACTCGCGTAATGGTGAAGCCACTGTCGTTCACCGCAGTAGGCCGCAGCACCATCGGCGCCTTCTCAAGCTCAGGCTGCTTAGCGCGCTCATCGGCGATCATTTTTGCCAATGCAAAACCGAGCTCGCGCAGGCCCTCATGGCTCACCGCACTCACTTCAAAAATCGGCATGCCGCGCTCTTCCAGCTCGGGGCGCACCATCGCGGCGAGCTCCCGACCATCGGGAATGTCGATCTTGTTCAGGATGATGATCTGCGGGCGTTCGGCCAGCGGCACGCCCGAGATCGCATCGTCCCCCGTGTAGGCCGCGAGTTCAGCCGAAATCACGTCTAGGTCGCGTAGCGGGTCGCGGTCGCTCTCAAGCGTCGCGGTGTCCAACACGTGCGCAATCACAGAGCAGCGCTCGATATGGCGTAGGAACGCATGTCCCAGGCCCTTGCCCTCGGACGCGCCCTCAATGAGTCCAGGGACGTCCGCGATCGTGTAGCGCGAACCCCCGGCCTCCACCACGCCAAGATTTGGCACGAGCGTCGTGAAGGGGTAATCGGCAATCTTGGGCCGGACCTTGGACATCGCGGCAATCAGCGACGACTTACCGGCGCTGGGGTAGCCGACGAGCGCGACGTCGGCTATCGACTTGAGTTCCAGGACAACCGATGCCTCCGCTCCAGGCTCGCCCATCAGTGCGAAGCCAGGGGCCTTGCGCTTTGACGACGCCAGTGCGGCGTTACCGAGCCCGCCGCGGCCGCCCGCCGCAATGACGTATTCGGCTCCCTCGCCTACCAGATCCTCGAGGAACTCACCGGAGCGCGACTTCACGATGGTGCCGTTGGGCACAGCAAGGACGAGGTCCGATGCGGTGGCGCCATGGCGGTTATCGCCGGCTCCCTGTTTGCCGTTGTCTGCCACGCGGTGTGGGGAGTGGTGATAGTCGAGCAGCGTGGTCATCTGCGCACTCACGCGCAAAACCACGGAACCGCCCTTGCCCCCGTTCCCACCGTCGGGGCCGCCCAGGGGCTTGAACTTTTCGCGGTGAACGGACGCCACGCCGTGGCCGCCGTTGCCGCCGGTGGCATGAAGTACCACTCGGTCCACGAACGATGCCATGGGTTGCCTCTCAGTTTCCGCGCCTCAAAAATGCCCGCGCCGTTGTCGACCCGCACGGTGTCACTCTCAAACCGTGCCAGCGTGCTTTCTAGCCTAGAGACACGTCAGGGGCGCTGCCATTCGGCGCGCCCCTGACGTGAGAAAGATGAAGTGCTTCCGGTTAGACCGGTGCCACTACGTCTACAACCTTGCGGCCACGACGGTTGGTGAACTGCACCGAACCCGCAGCAAGCGCGAACAGGGTGTCATCCTTGCCACGACCGACGTTGTGGCCGGGGTGGTGATGCGTGCCGCGCTGGCGAATGAGAATCTCGCCCGCGTTGACGACCTGGCCGCCGAATCGCTTGACGCCCAAGTACTGAGCGTTCGAGTCACGACCGTTGCGAGAGGAACTCGCGCCCTTTTTGTGTGCCATGAGTTTTCCTTTAGCCTTACTTAATGCCCGTGACCTTCAGGCGCGTGAGCTCCTGACGGTGTCCGATGCGCTTGCGGTAGCCGGTCTTGTTCTTGAACTTCAGGATGTCAATCTTGGGGCCGCGCTCGTCGCGGACTACCTCCGCGGTGACCTTGACCTTGGCCAAGGACTTCGCGTCCGACGTCACGGACTCGCCGTCGACAAGGAGCAGAGCCGGAAGCTCAACCTTGTCACCTTGAGTCGCCTTGATGCGGTTCATCACCACAACGGTGCCAACGGAAACCTTCTCCTGGCGGCCACCGGCCTTCACAATCGCGTACACCATGATCTATTCCTTAAAAGTCTGTCTCTAAGTTTCCCTACCGCTGCCGCTCCTGTGTGACCAGTGAGGGCGCAGGCAGGGTTGGACGCTCGCGCGCCGACTGTCAAAGATACCGCCTCGTAGGCCTCCCGGTCAAACCCGGTAGGCATACATTGCGCTACTCTCTGGTCGCCGATTCGTCTGCTTCTGATGACGACTCGTCAGCGGCTGCTGAAGGGTCGGTGGTCTGGGGTGCTTCGGATTCAACGATCGGTGCGTCTTGTGCGGCGGCCGGAGCGTGAGCGCCATCGTTAGGGTCGCCATCGTGAGGCGCGCTGGCCTCAGGCAACGCAACGTCAACCGTTTCGTCGCTCAATAGAGAAACCGCACCGGCTGAAGCGGCACCCTCGTCGTGGTGATGTGCCTTCTCAGCTGCCGCGGCGATGGATGCGAGAGTCGCCTTGACTGCGGCCCGTGCATCCTCGCGGTCGTCGAGCGAGTGCGTCTCTCCGTGGGAGTCGTCATCGTGCGCGTGGTGGTTGGAGTCGCCGCGATTGCTGCCCTGGTTACTGGATCCGGAGTTGTTGGCGCTGGAGTTGCTTCCCGAACCGCTGCCGCCGCGTCCGCGCCGGCCACCGCGCTCGGGCTGCTTCTCGCTCGCCTCGGGGACTGGCTCGCCTTGTACAAGGAATCCACGCCCCTTGCAGGACTCGCACGTCTCCGAGAATGCCTCAACTAGGCCTTGGCCCACGCGCTTGCGGGTCATCTGGACGAGTCCGAGTGATGTCACCTCGGCCACCTGATGCTTGGTCCGGTCTCGGCCCAAGCACTCGATGAGTCGGCGCAGAACTCGGTCACGGTTGGCCTCGAGCAGCATGTCCACGAAGTCGACGACGATGATCCCGCCGATGTCGCGCAAGCGTAGTTGACGAACGATCTCCTCGGCTGCCTCGAGGTTGTTGAGAGTCATCGTCTCCTCGAGCGTGCCGCCCTTGCCGACGAACTTTCCGGTGTTGACGTCGACGACCGTCATCGCCTCTGTACGGTCGATCACAAGCGAGCCACCAGATGGCAGCCAAACCTTGCGGTCCATGCCCTTGGACAGCTGCTCGTCAACACGCGACTCGGAGAACACGTCCTTGTCCCCGATGAACTTGTGCAAGCGATCCATCAAGTCAGGTGCGACAGAGCCAACGTAAGCGCTCAACGAGTTCCACGTGTCGTCGCCCTGGATGGTGAGAGAGTCGAAATCCTCGTTGAAAATGTCGCGGACCACGCGGATGGCCATGTCGGGTTCACCGCGTAGCAATTGCGGCGCCTTACCCGTCTTGGCTTCCTTCTCGATCGACTCCCACTGACGCTTGAGTCGGTCGACGTCGGCTCGCAACTCCTCTTCCGCAGCGCCCTCGGCTGCTGTACGGACGATGACTCCGGCGTCCGCAGGAATGACCTCGCGCAGCAGTTTCTTGAGGCGCGCGCGCTCGGTGTCGGGAAGCTTGCGGCTGATGCCGGTCACCCCGCCACCGGGCACGTACACAAGAAAACGGCCCGCTAGCGAAATTTGGCTAGTGACGCGGGCACCCTTGTGACCGATCGGGTCCTTGGTCACTTGCACCATGACGGTGTCGCCCGGCTTGAGCGCGAGTTCGATGCGGCGGGGCTTGCCCTCCATGCCCGCGGCGTCCCAGTTCACCTCGCCGGCGTAAAGCACGGCGTTGCGGCCGCGGCCGACGTCGATGAACGCTGCCTCCATGCCCGGAAGCACGTTCTGAACGCGTCCTAGGTAGACGTTGCCTGCCATCGCCTGCTGTGCCTGGTGGGAGACGTAGTGCTCAACGAGCACGTCGTCCTCAAGCACTGCGATCTGCACACGGCTGTCCTTCTCGCGCACCACCATCGATCGTTTGACGGACTCGCGGCGGGCAAGGAACTCTGCCTCAGAGATGACGGGCCGCCGGCGCTGGCCGTCACGGCTATCGCGACGACGCTGGCGCTTGGCCTGTAGCCGCGTCGATCCTTGAAGCTGGTCGTCGCCGCCGCCTGAGCCGCGGCCTGAGCCGTTTCCGGAGCCGCCACCCGAGCCACCAGAGCCGCCACCGGAACGCGAGCCGCGACCGCTGCGAGAGCGCCGGCGACGGCGCGAGTTACCGTCGCCGGAGTCGTCGTCGCCAGCGTTGTCATTACCGCCGTTGTCGCCTCCACGGTTGTCGTTGTTGCCGCTGTCATTGTCGCCACTGTTGTTGTCACTGCTGTTATTTTCGCCGCGAGATTCGTCTCTGCTGGCGTCGCCGTCACCCGAATTGTCGCGACCCGTGCGATTTCCACGTCCTGAGGATCGGGCACCGGAGCGGTCCCCACTGTTGTCGTCGCTTGCGCCGGAGTCATCGCCGCCGTCGTTGCGCTTCTTTCCGCGTCCACGGCCACCGCGGCGTCGCCTGCGCGGCGACCCATCGTCGCTGTCGCTGTCGCCGTCTCCACCGTCACGGTCGCGGGAGTGCGGTCCGTTGCCGTCTGCAGAGTCATCCTGCGAGGAGTCGGCCGACGCGGATCTTCCATTGCCGCGCGACTTTTCGCCGGCGGTCGCATCGGCTACATCTTTGTGCTCTGAGGCTTCGCCGGAGTCAGCCTGACCGTTCGCCACGTTTTTCTTCTTGCCGCCACCCGACTTACCGCCGGAACCCTTCTTTTTGGGCTCACTATCGGACTTGCCGTCACCTGCGTCGCTCGAGGATTTCTTCTGGCTCTTGCCCGAGGCGTTGGCATCAGGCTTACGCTTGGAATCCGCAGCTGGAGGCTTGTCTGCGGACGATGCGGGTGGCCCCGCTGGTGCAGAAGCACGTCGCGACTTTGCTGGCTCGGGTGCCTGGAAGACCAAGGCATTAGCGGGTGCTACTGGGGTGGTGTTGTCCTCGCTCAAAGCGGGTACCTCAGATCGAGACGACCCACACATCGCCTCGACATCGTTGTCGGTCATGAGTCACGGTCCGTGCCCATGGAAGTCTTCAGGTCGCGGCGAGCACTCGTAGTCAATACTTAAGCGCCTACCCCCGGTGTCTCCGCTAATGGCTATAGCCAGCGGGACCATGGCGGGACTGGCTGCTCTTCAATCACTGCGAATGTCGCGCGGTTCGCACCCGGTGTGGCTAGGTACTGACCTTCCCCCATTGTGACACACCCACCAGCGAAAGCGTGGACCGCCGTGTCAGACGTGCACAAAGTGCGCCCCTTGCGCCGATACCGAGGTCGCCTCAACGACGGATTTTCGAGAGTACATTGGAGATAGCGAAGCGCCGCCGATGGCACGCACCACCACCGCCCCCCTCAACGGGACTTAGGTCCCGGCAGGGTGGTGCGCCAGCGGCACTAGCGTTAACGTGAGTTCCCGTGAAAGGACACACCTGTGGAAGCCCTTGATCTGGCCCGCTGGCAGTTTGGTATCACCACCGTCTACCACTTCATGTTGGTGCCGTTGACGATCGGACTATCGACCCTTGTGGCGATCATGCAAACAGCGTGGGTGGTCACCGGCAAAGAAAAGTGGTTGCGGCTCACCAAGTTCTTCGGCAAGTTGCTGCTTATCAATTTCGCGCTCGGTGTTGCCACAGGGATCGTTCAGGAGTTCCAGTTCGGTATGAACTGGTCCGAGTACTCGCGGTTCGTCGGCGACGTGTTTGGCGCACCGCTCGCGATGGAGGCCCTCGCGGCATTTTTCCTTGAGTCCACATTCCTAGGACTGTGGATCTTTGGTTGGGACCGACTCCCCAAGAAGGTTCACCTGGCGACCGTCTGGGCGTTCTCGATCGGATCCATTCTGTCCGCGTACTTCATCCTCGCCGCAAACTCGTGGATGCAGCACCCAGTAGGCGCCGAGTTCAACCCGGAGACTGGGCGCGCCGAGATGACCGACATCTTCGCCGTACTGACGAATAGCACCACCCTGGTGGCATTCCCCCACGTGATTGCCACCGCATTCCTCGTGGCCGGTACGTTCGTGGGCGGCATCGGCGTGTGGTGGATGGTTAAGTCCTCGCGGGCGAAGAATGAATCCGATGCGACTATGTACCGCACCGCAGCGCGGTTTGGCGCGGTGGTGATGCTGATCGCTGGGGTGGGGCTGCTCATCACCGGGGACCTGCAGGCCAAGCTCATGTTCAAGCAGCAGCCCATCAAGATGGCTGCGGCGGAGGGTCTGATGAACACTGAGCAGCCGGCCGCATTTTCGTTGTTCGCGATCGGCAATCTTGCCGGCGACGACCCCGCATCCGTCACGCATATTCTCGAGGTTCCCGGCTTGACGTCCTATCTCGCTACCGGTGACTGGAATGCTCCCGTGACTGGGATCAACCAACTCCAGGACACCTACGCCGAACGCTATGGCGCCACCACGCCCGACGGCAAGGTCATCGAATACCGGCCCAACCTGCTGGTGACGTACTGGTCATTCCGCATGATGATTGGGCTTGCCGTGTTCTCGGCGGCGCTAGCGCTGTCGATCCTGTGGTTCACCCGTAAGAAGCAAATCTACGACAAGACCTGGTTTAAGAATCTCGCCCTGATCTCGCTTCCCATGCCTTTTCTGGCGTCGGCGTTTGGGTGGATCTTCACGGAGATGGGTCGTCAGCCATTCGTGGTGGCACCCAACCCGACCGGAAACGACCAGGTCATGCTGATGACTATGTTCGGCTACTCCACGTCAGTGAGCGCCGGCGAGGTCATTACCTCAATGGTGACCTTCACCGTGGTGTACACAATTCTGGGAGTGTTCTGGTTCAAGCTTCAGAAGCGCTACGCCAGCGAGGG
>Ga0307487_1002679_pt1 | contig 11151 bp, 11 predicted proteins | sample CBIW12metaG_FD_203665 | JGI IMG/M metagenome (GOLD analysis project Ga0307487, IMG submission 203665) | Sea-ice brine microbial communities from Beaufort Sea near Barrow, Alaska, United States - CBIW 1.2 | ecosystem: Environmental > Aquatic > Marine > Coastal | place: USA: Alaska | collected... | reverse complement strand
AGCTGATGACCAGCGGCAAGAAGGTTGAATCACGTCAGCAAGAGGTCAGCGAATTCTCGCGTGCACTCAAACTGCTTGCGAAAGAGCTTGAAGTTCCCGTCATCGCGATCTCACAGCTCAACCGTGGACCTGAGCAGCGAGCAGACAAGAAACCGGCCCTCTCCGACCTTCGTGAATCGGGATCCCTCGAGCAAGACGCCGACATGGTGATTCTTCTGCACCGCGAAAGTGCCTACGAAGCAGACAGCCCTCGTGCTGGCGAGGCCGACCTCATTATTGCCAAGCACCGAAACGGACCAACCCGCACGGTGACCGTCGGGTTCCACGGCCACTTCTCGCGCTTCGTCGATCTTCCGCCGGGCTCCTAACCGCGCCAAGCGGTTTAGACTAGAGGCAACCGCTTGTTCAGAAAGAAGGCGATAGGTTGACGAGTGCTCACGCTGAGCCGCTTCCGGCATCCACTGCGTGGTATGTGCCGCTAGCCCGCGCTATTCCTGCCCTTGCCTTGGCAATTATTGTCACCTTCTCGGCTGACCATTCCGCACGCCTCGGGCTTGTGACGCTCGCGAGTTTCACGCTCGTCGCTGGTGCAGTCATCCTTACGGCCAGTCTTCTCTCGCCCCACCGCGGTATCGCACGCGGCCTGTCGATCACTCAGGGTGTTGTCACCCTGGCTACCGCCGTAGCAGCGTTTGTCGCCACCGGCGGAGGGCAGGCGTACTTCGTGTTCTTGCTGACCGCCTTCGCCGCGATCACCGGGTTCATCGAGTTCTATCTCGGCCTGCGCAGTCGTGGCCGCGACGCGTCATCACGGGACTGGGTGTTCGCAGGCTCGCTCACGGCACTTCTCGCGCTCGTCGTCTTGCTTGTGCCGCCGGGATTTAGCCAGCCCTATACGGGGCCAGACGGGATTGACCGTGAGCTCACGGCATCCATCGTCGTAGTCGGGCTTCTCGGAGCTTATTGGGTCATTCTTGGAGTGTATTTAGTGATTGCTGCACTTTCGCTCAAATGGAGCAGAAGCGAGCACGCCGCGGTCGCTGCGGTTGTGCAACAGAAAGAGGACTAGTGGTTTCCCCAGACAAGCGTGACCGCACGCGCCCAGCAGAAATTCTCGGGCTTTCTGCGATTTTTGCGGTATTCACTGGACTCGTCGTCTTCATGTCGACCCGTGATTTGATGCTCGGACTCATCTTTGCCGGAATCGTCTTCATCGTATCGCTCGTCGTCATCGCGATGCTCGTTTTGGCAGTGCGCCCAGACAAAGACGAACTTCTTGACATGGACGAGCAGGATCGCGAAGCAGGACACTAACGGCGCCCCTGACGGCTCAAAAACGCGTCAGCCGGAGTTCCTCTAGGCGCATATCCGGCGCCTGCGACCACGGAAATTCAGGAAAAGCACCTGCGGTGGGATTGATGACAGCAGGAATCGCGCGAAATTTTCGAACCCGAATCCCGGGTGTCGCCGCATTTTCCTGAATTTCCGAATTAGCGAGGGGCCAACGCTAAAGGCCGGCCCCCTGGCGAGACCGGCCCTCTGCAGAGCGTGAGTTACTTGCTGTCGCCGAGGTAGTCGACGAGCGAGCTGGCTAGTCCCACGTAGGTGGCGGGAGTGAGCGCCTGCAGGCGGGCCTTGGCATCCGCGCCGATGTCGAGACCAGCAATGAACTCGTTGAGGTCGGTGGCGTTGATGCGCTTGCCGCGCGTGAGTTCCTTGAGGATCGCGTAGGGATCGCTGATGGTGCTGCGACCGGCGGTAACCTCGGCGCGGATGACCGTCTGGATGGCCTCGCCCAAGATCTCCCAGTTGCTATCGAGGTCAGCGTCGAGAGCAACAGGGTTGAGGGCGATCTCGCGCAGACCGCGCTCGATGTTGTCGAGAGCGAGCAGCGAGTGGCCGAAGGCGACACCCACATTGCGCTGAGTGGTGGAGTCGGTGAGGTCCCGCTGCAGCCGTGAGGTCACAAGCGTCTGGGCGAGCGACTCGAGAAGCGCGCTCGAGAGTTCAAGGTTTGCTTCGGCATTCTCGAACCGGATGGGGTTGATCTTGTGCGGCATCGTTGAGGAGCCGGTAGCGCCCGCCTGCGGAATCTGGCGGAAGTAGCCCATCGAAATGTACGTCCACACATCGGTGCAGAGGTTGTGCAGCACGCGGTTCGCGTGGCTTGTGGTTTGGTAGAGCTCCACTTGCCAATCGTGCGATTCAATCTGAGTGGTCAGCGGGTTCCAGTCGAGTCCGAGCGATTCCACGAACTCTTTCGACAGTGCAGGCCAGTCCTGGTCGGGGTCAGCAGCGAGGTGCGCCGCAAAAGTGCCGGTGGCGCCGCTGAACTTGCCGAGGTAACTGATCGCTTCAATGCGGGTGAGGATGCGGTCGAGGCGGTAAACGAAGACGGCGAACTCCTTACCCATCGTCGTGGGTGTCGCAGGCTGACCGTGGGTGTGAGCGAGCATCGCGTTGTCGCGCATGAGCTCGGACTGCGCGCGAAGCGCATCGAGCACGATACGGAACTTGGGCAGCCACACCTCGCGCACGGCATCCGAAATAGTGAGCGCGTAGGAGAGGTTGTTGACGTCCTCGCTGGTCGCGGCAAAGTGGGTGAGCTCGGCGATCGAGTTGAGGCCGAGCTCGTCGAGCTTGGCGCGCACAAGGTACTCGACCGCTTTCACGTCGTGGCGAGTGGTGGCCTCGAGGCGTGCGAGTTCATCAATCTGCTCTTGGCCGAAGTCAGTCGCGAAAGTGCGCAGCGCGGCGATCTGATCGGCAGCGAGTGGGCTGGATCCGAACAGGCCCTTGCCGGTGAGGAAGATCAGCCACTCAACTTCAACGTGCACGCGGGCCCGATTGAGTCCCGCTTCAGACAGGTGCTCCCCCAGTGCTGAAACAGCGGGACGGTAGCGGCCATCGAGCGGGCTCAGTGGTTGAACGGGCAACGGGCTCATGGGGCTCCCTAGATGATTCCTGGTGTGATCTGGCGAAATAACGAACCGCAGGCTCTCTCGATCATGCCGAGAACGTGGTCGAAGAGTGCGGCATCCGAATAGTAGGGGTCTGGCACGTCGATGAGTGGAGCGAGGTGGCGGTCAAAACTCAGCATGGGTTGAACTTTTGACCGGTCTTGGTCGCTTGACGCCCATGTGCGCAGAATTCGTTCCTGTCCTCGATCAAAAGCGACGATGAGGTCAAGCTTGCTGAACCATTCGGGGTCGAACTGGCGGGCTCGATGCCCAGACCCATTGTAGCCGCGCGCCTCGAGGGCGTTGATGGTGCGCTCGTCGGCTGGCTCGCCAACGTGCCAGTCTCCGGTGCCGGCAGACGAGATGGAAATGCGGTGCTGAAGGCCCGCCTTCGCAACGAGTTCGGTGAAGATTGCTTCGGCCATCGGAGAGCGACAGATGTTGCCGGTGCACACGAAACATATTTTGAATCTCGTCGAGTCGGAAAGCGCGGGCTCGAAGGTCATGCTTCATTGTGTCGCAGATTCGACTCCTCAACAGAGGTGGTTCTGCAATTTGCTTCCCCGGCACGTGCTGGTGACCACGCTCAGGGAAGCAATGCAGCGAGAGTTGAGTCGTCGAAAGGCGACAAGTGACCAACCCCATGGATGCGACAGCTGGCGCCGCGCTTGAGTTTCAGGCCCAACAACTCCGCATGATCAACGAGCGGCTCACCTATGTGGGCGCGCTGCTACCGAACGAGAGCGTCGATTGGCGCGGCCCTGCCCAAGAGCTGTTCGACGACAGCGTGCGCGAGCTGCATCGCGACCTGGCATGCGCACGCACCCTCATCGATGCGGCGGAGCAGCGCACCATGGCTGCGGTCGGTGTGATGAGCAGTCGTGTCGGATGAGTTGGTTATCTCGGCAGGAGGGAGCATTTCCGTCGCTACGGACGAGATGCTTGGCAACGCTGCCAGCTTGCTGCGGGCGGCAGACATGACTCGAGACATCGCCGGTTCCGTTCGGATGGTGGATGCTCGACTCACGATCGGTCAGTTGGAGTCGTTGGGAATCCCGACCGGGGTTGCGCTCGCTGAAGACGATCTAGAAAACGCCCGTGTCGCTCTTAAGCAACTCGCGCAGCGTGCGGAGCGGTTGAGTGTTGTTGTCCGCTTCGCCGCCACTAGTTATGGTCTTGGTGAGGCCGTTGTCGAGGCGACCACGCGCCGAGTTGCTGCCAGCGTGGCGGCAGTTCTCGGGTTCCTGTTTCCGGCGTGGGCCGCAGCTCTGGTGTTCACGACTCCAGCGCTGCCGATGCTCGCCGGCATTGGCATCGCCGCCTATCTATTAACCCGCAACAATTCAGATCTGCTCGACTCCCAGGCCATGGCGGGCCCGTTGAATGAGCTATTGAGCGATCCTGCATTCGTGCTGGCGTTGCGGCACGGGATCATGACGGTCGATGAATTCTCGGCCGGGGCCGGGGGAATTCCTCCGGCGATCGTCTCTACACTCAGCGCCGCAGGCCTCATCGGACTGGCATCATCGGCCGGGTCGATTCAGCGGGCAGGAAGCGTTGCTGGCGTTCTCAAGGAGACGCCCGTCAGGCTGGTTGGCGCTACTGCACCTGCCCCCGTCACCGCGGCAAAAACTGTCGAGGAGCGCATTAGGCGCATTCCCGAGCCGTCTGACGAGCATCCTGAGCAAGTGCGCATTGAGAAGTATGAAACTCCGGGCGAACCTCCTCGATTTGAGGTCTACATTGCCGGAACCGTTGACTTCGCGGCCTCAGAAACTACCCAATCCTTTGACACGACGAGCAACGTTTCCAATGCGGCAGGGCCGCACGGTGGCTCCGTTGCTACGGTGGCCGCAGCCCTGCGCGAAGCGGGAGTCACGAGCGAAAGCCCCGTAATCTTCACCGGGCATTCGCAGGGTGGAGGTACTGCCGCGCGGTTGGCGGAATCTGGCGAGTTCAACACCTACGCGGTGTTGACGGTTGGCGGCAATACCGGGCAGATTCCGATTCCCGAAAGTGTGCCCGCGATAATCGTTGAGCACACGGATGACCTTGTGGTCGCGTCGGGAGGACTGCAAGACAACCGGCACGCGCTCGTCGTCGAACGACAAGCGTACGGCGGCGTTCCGCTGCCGGAGGGAGTGGCTGTCCCCGCACACCAACTCACCCAATATGCCGAGACGGCTCGGCTCATGGATCTGTCAGACAGTCGCGAACTTCAAGACGCTGCCCACCGCCTGGCAGTGTTCGGGCGAGGCGCAACCACGGCAACTGTCACCAACTACCACTACGAACGGGTGCTCCCTTAGCGCTGCTTGCCTACGATCGGGCGAACAAGAATGCCAATGAACCAGCTAATCAGTCCCAAGACGAGCGCGCCAAGCACTCCCCACCAGAAACCATTTACCACGAGACCGAAGCCGAAGAGGCTCGAAATCCAGCTGACAAGCAACAGGAGGAGACCGTTGACGACGAGCGCAAGCAAGCCAAGCGTAAGAACGTAGAGAGGAAACGCGACGATGCGAATCAGGTTGCCAAGAACCCCGTTGACGATTCCGAAGACTGCAGCAACCAAGAGGAAGGTCAGCACGATCTCTAGGGTTCCGCCCGGAGCGTAAGGAACGAGTTCGACTCCGGTAACCAACACCGTAGTTAGCCACAAAGCAAGGGCATTGATCAGCAAGCGCACGAGGATTCTCATGTTCCAACTATGCACCCCGCCTCGTGGCGCCCGCAACGCACATTGTTCAGCCAAAGCTTGTCCTGCTCCAACGATCATCACGGAAGCGCCCGCGGCTCTAGGCTGGGGACGTGACTACCACCCGCGTACAGCTCCGGCCTGAAATTGCTGCCATCGTGCCCTACCGGCAGGGTGCGCCCGCCGGAGTTGACTCCTTCAAGCTCTCCTCAAACGAAAACCCCTATGAGCCACTGCCCTCGGTGCTCGCAGAGATCTCGACGGGCAGCATTAACCGCTACCCCGATGCATCCGCGCTCGAACTGCGCATCCGGCTTGCCGAACGCTTCGGAGTGAGCGCCGACAGCGTGCAAGTTGGAGCCGGTTCCGTTGCTGTTCTCGCGCAACTGATCAGCGCTGCCGCAGCCCCCGGTGACGAAGTTATTTACGCGTGGCGCAGTTTCGAGGCTTACCCTCTGTTGGTGTCGTCTGCCGGAGCTACTAGCGTGCGGGTCGCCAACAGCGTCGACCACCGGCACGATCTCGCGGCAATGAGCGTGGTTATTACGGCATCCACTCGGGTAATTATTGTGTGCAGCCCCAATAATCCGACCAGCACTGTCGTGACGGATGCTGAATTCCGTGAGTTCATGGCGGGAGTTCCCGAGAACGTGCTTGTCGTTCTCGACGAGGCCTACCGGGAGTTCGTCGTCGACAACGATGCTGTGCGTGGCGAAACCCTGATTGGCGCGTACCCCAACCTCGTGCTGCTGCGCACGTTCTCGAAGGCCTATGGTCTCGCCGGCTTGCGCATTGGGTACGCAATTGGCCCCGAATACGTGATGGATGCTGCGCGAGCGGTAGCAATTCCGCTGTCGGTGACAGAGATTGCACAGACAGCTGCCATCGCATCCCTCGAGCATGAAGAAGAATTGTTGGAGCGGGTGAGGCGGATAATCACCGTGCGTGATCGCATTGTTGATGGCCTGCAGTCTCAAGGTTGGAACATTCCGGACCCAAGCGGAAACTTCGTCTGGCTGCCCACAGGGTCAGCAACCGACTGGGCTGCGGAGGTCTTTCGCACCCATGGAATTGTTGTTCGTGCGCTCGGCGATGGCCTGCGAGTGAGCATTGGGGAAGAAGAATCTGTGGAGAAACTCCTAAGGGCAGCGCTAGAGGTTGTTCATTCGGGGGAAACGGAACAACGACAACCCACGTTAGATTAGTCGAATGCCTTATACCGCCGCGACGGTTCAGCTGCTCTCTCCTGAGGGCAAGCTCGTTCACAGCGATGCCAGCGAACAGTACATTCCCTATGTAGAGAATCTCAGTGACGATGCTCTTCAAGAGTTTCATCGCCACATGGTTGTGATGCGCCGTTTCGATATTGAAGCAGCAAACCTTCAACGTCAGGGCCAGCTCGCGCTCTGGGTTCCTAGCAACGGTCAAGAGGCAGCCCAGGTGGGTTCGGCGCTTGCCGCAAAGCCGCAAGACCACCTCTTCCCTTCGTATCGCGAACACGTGATTGCGTTGATGCGCGGTGTTGACCCGATCACAATCTTGTCGATGTTCCGCGGGCTGAGTCACGGCGGTTGGGATCCGAAAGATCACGACAACTTCCACCTCTACACACTGGTGATTGGTTCGCAGACTTTGCACGCCACGGGCTACGCGATGGGCCTCAACCTTGATGGTCGTACCGGCACCGGCAATCCAGACACCGATGCTGCCGTCATGGTTTACTTCGGCGATGGCTCAACAAGCCAGGGAGATGTCAGCGAAGCAATGGTTTTCGCTGCCAGCTACCAAACTCCTCAAGTCTTTTTTCTGCAAAACAACCACTGGGCTATCTCGGTTCCGGTATCTCGCCAGTCGCGAACGCCGCTCTATTTGCGCGGCGAGGGCTTCGGCATCCCGAGCGTGCAGATCGATGGCAACGACGTGCTCGCAAGCTTCGCGGTCGCCAAAGAGAATTTGGATGCTGCGCGTTCCGGTCAGGGACCTCGCTTCATTGAGGCCCTTACCTACCGCATGGGTGCCCACACCACGAGCGATGACCCTTCGAAGTATCGCGAGAATAGCGAACTTGAATTTTGGGCACAGCGCGACCCCATTACCCGCTTCGATGCGTATCTGCGGGGCCGCGGTGCGAGCCAGTCGTTCTTCGACGAGATCGCTTCCGAGGGTGACGACCTGGCCGCCGACATCCGCAAGCGCATCACCGAACTGCAGGTTCCTGCCACCTCGAGCATGTTCGATCATGTCTATTCCGACCCACACCCAGTAATGGATGCGCAGCGCCAAGCGCTCGCCGATTTCGAGGCATCGTTTGAGGATGGTCACTAATGACTGAGACGATGACGATGGCGAAGGCCATCAACGAGGGATTGCGTGTTGCCCTTGGCGGTGACAGCAGAGTCTTGCTTATGGGGGAAGACATTGGACCGCTCGGCGGGGTTTTCCGCGTAACCGAGGGGCTCCAAGCTGAGTTCGGTGAGAACCGAGTGCTTGATACTCCTCTTGCCGAATCAGGAATCGTTGGCACTGCGATTGGGCTTGCCATGAGCGGATTCCGGCCGGTGTGCGAGATTCAGTTCGACGGTTTCATTTTTCCTGGCTTTGACCAGATCACGTCTCAACTGGCGAAGATGACGGCACGCCACGAGGGCGCGCTTTCGATGCCTGTGGTGATTCGTGTTCCCTATGGCGGACACATTGGCGCTGTTGAGCACCACCAGGAAAGTCCAGAAGCGTACTTCGCTCACAGCGCTGGACTCCGCCTGCTGAGCCCCGCGACTCCGCATGACGCCTACTGGCTCATTCAAGAGGCTATCGCCAGCAACGATCCGGTGATGTTCTTCGAACCCAAGTCGCGATACTGGCAAAAAGGTGAGGTCGACCGTGAGTCGAGCGGAATCGCCACGCATGCCAGCCGCGTCGTGCGTGAGGGAACCGAAGTGACGCTGGTTGGCCACGGTGCAATCGTGTCGATGCTGCTGCAGGCGGCAGAAATCGCTGCCGAGGAGGGCACGAGTGTTGAAGTCGTTGACCTTCGATCGCTCTCCCCCATCGACTACGACCCGATCGTGGCATCCGCCCAAAAAACGGGTCGTGTTGTTGTTGTTCAAGAGGCACCTGGGAATGTCAGCGTTGGCTCCGAGGTTGCCGCTACGGTGACCGAGCGCGCGTTCTATTCACTCGAAGCGCCAGTGTTGCGCGTGAGCGGTTATGACGCCCCGTTCCCTGCCGCCAAGCTGGAATCCGTGTACTTGCCTAGTGTTGACCGCATCCTGGATGCTGTTGACCGGGCGTTGGCCTACTGACAAAGGAGGCTCTTGTGGCCGTATCTGAATTTCCTCTTCCCGATGTGGGCGAGGGGCTAACTGAAGCAGAGATCGTCTCCTGGAAGGTTGCGCCCGGTGACGAGATCACGGTCAATCAGGTTCTTGTCGAGATCGAGACTGCTAAGTCGCTCGTAGAGCTTCCGTCGCCCTTCGCCGGAACCGTGCAGAAACTGCTCGTCGATGAGGGCATGACCGTGGAGGTCGGAACCCCCATCATTTCCGTTCAGTCTGTGGGTGGCTCGCTTGAGCTGACCGCGCCTGGTTCTGGTGAAGACGAGGTACACGGCACGATCTCTGACATCGCGTCGGGCGACACCGCCTCGGCCGACACCGCTTCCGCTGATGCTGCCTCAGCCGTCGCAGACACGGCTTCGACGATCGCGCATGATGACGACAAGCCGGGTGCCGTACTCGTGGGCTATGGCACGGGCGGGCACGTCAGCTCGCGTCGCCGCAAAGGTGCGCAGCCGACTAAGGATGACGCGACCGCAACGGCTGCGTCGAAGCCGCGTCCGGCATCCGTGCCCGCAGCATTCGCAAGCCCGATTATTGCGAAGCCGCCGATCCGCAAGCTCGCCAAGGATTTGGGTGTTGAGCTTGCCGAGGTTGTTGCGACGGGTTTGGCTGGCGAAACCACTCGTGAAGATGTGATTCGTCACGCTTCGCAGGCGAGCGTGTTCCGCAACATTGAAACTCCCGAGTGGGGTGGCGACCGCGACGAGCGCATTCCCGTGAAGGGTGTGCGCAAAGTCATAGCGAAGGCCATGGTGCACAGCGCATTCACTGCGCCTCACGTGAGCGTGTTCACTGATGTGGATGCCACGCGAACCATGGAGTTCGTGAAGCGATTGAAGAATTCGACCGACTTTGCCGGTGTGCGGGTGAGCCCGCTGCTGATCATGGCGAAGGCCGTGAACTGGGCCGTGCGTCGAAACCCAACCGTGAACTCCAGCTGGACAGACAAAGAGATCATTGTTCACCACTACGTGAACCTGGGTATTGCGGCAGCGACCCCACGCGGACTGATTGTGCCCAATGTCAAAGACGCCCAAGACTTGAGTTTGCTTGAGTTGGCAATGGCCCTCGAGGCTCTGACGATCACGGCGCGCGATGGCAAGACGCAGCCAGCCGAGATGTCGAACGGCACGATCACGATCACCAATATTGGCTCGTATGGCATGGACACGGGTACCCCGATCATCAATCCGGGCGAAGCGGCGATTATTGCCCTCGGGTCGATCAAGCTGAAGCCGTGGGTTGTGGATGGCGAAGTGCGTGCGCGATACGTGACGACCGTGGGGGCAAGTTTCGACCACCGCATTGTGGATGGGGATGTCGCGAGCCGTTTTGTGGCTGACATTGCGAGCGTTCTCGAGGAGCCTGCACTGCTGCTCGACTAGTTGATCGAACGACTCGTGTTTCGCGCCTGTGGGTGATGTTGCGGGCGCTACTGTGGCCAGATGAGTGAGTCGAAGAATTCTTCTGTTTCCGATCGAGCCTCCGATTCCGAGCGCAGCAGTCTGCGTGCGATGTGGACAGACAGACTCGGTGCGTGGTCGACGCGAGCTCTGCAGGTGTTGCTGCTTCTCACGCTCGCAGGGGTGACGGTTTTTGCTTTGACACAGCTCAAGCTGGTCGTGATTCCTGTACTGATTGCGTTGATCCTTGCCGCAGCCGCAAGCCCGCTAGTGATGTGGATGAGACGGCGCGGGGTTGGCCGGATGCTCTCCACCTGGATCACCTTGCTTGGAGGCATTCTCGTGCTCGGCGGTCTCGTCACGGCGATTGTGTTTGCCGTTCGCGATCAGTGGTCGGAGTTAGCAACGTCAGCGACCGACGGTTTTGATCAGCTTAAAGATTTTGCTCTAGACGGGCCGTTCCCGATTGATCAAAGTGCACTCGATGGAGCGTGGGACGCGATCGTTGAATTCTTCACGAGCGCTTCGTTCGGGCTCGGTGCGATTCAGGGCGTTTCCGCAGCGGCGCAGGTCGTTACCGGAGTGCTGCTTGGCGTTGTAATTCTGTTCTTCTTCCTCAAGGATGGCGACAACATCTGGGAGTTCTTCTTGCGACCAATGCACGGCGTTCGCCGTGAGCGCGGCCACCGCATCGGGCGGACTGCGGTGCGCACTCTCGGCGGCTACGTGCGCGGAACAGCAATCATTGCCGC
>Ga0307487_1002676_pt1 | contig 11156 bp, 9 predicted proteins | sample CBIW12metaG_FD_203665 | JGI IMG/M metagenome (GOLD analysis project Ga0307487, IMG submission 203665) | Sea-ice brine microbial communities from Beaufort Sea near Barrow, Alaska, United States - CBIW 1.2 | ecosystem: Environmental > Aquatic > Marine > Coastal | place: USA: Alaska | collected... | reverse complement strand
TCTCAAGGAACGGCCACCACGATTCAGCAACTAGATTCTTGTCTTCGAGGTACTTTTCGTACATCTCGTCGACCAACCATTCGTTGGCCCCGAATTCGCCTGAGGAGTCACCTTCCGGTGCGATTCCGGTTACTTGGCCTGACACGTCAAACCGCCTACTTTCAGTTCTGGAGTTCGAAAAAGCGATGCACATTCTGCACGCCAGACATCGCGACCAATCTTAATCGCTTTGCTGGGCGTCTGCTGGCCGCAGACGGACAAATCGGCTAATTAGGGCAGATTTCTAAAGATTGTTTTGATTCGATCACCTTTACGCTGGTCAGTATGGATTTCTATGAGACTTCTCCGCGCCACGATTTGACGTATTCAGACGTGTTTTTGGTTCCCAGCCGCTCGTCCGTGGGTAGCCGAATGGCCGTTTCGCTCGCTCCCAGAGATGGAACGACCGCCACCATTCCGCTCGTGGCATCCAATATGAACTCAGTCACCGGTCCACGACTCGCCGCGAGCCTCGCCCGCAGGGGTGGGCTTGGCGTTTTGCCCCAGGATCTCAACGCTGCCGAAATGGATGCCGCAATCGCGTGGGTGCGCTCGCAACCTGTCGATCTTGATTCGGCTGTCGTTCTCAGCCCGCGTGATTCGGTTGAGCACGCCCTACTGCGGGTTCCGCCGCTCGCCGGTCACGGTGTCGTCGTGCTCGACAACGGTGTACTCGCGGGCGTTGTTGACGCCGAGCGACTGGGCGACGCGATGCCGGGAGCCGAACTCGGCGATCTGCTTCGCCACGACACTCACGCCATTGACCGATCCGAATTCAGAACAGCTCGCGACCTGTTTGACCTTCTCATCAAGCGCGGAATCGACTTCGCTCCGGTGACCGACCGCGACGTCGTCGTTGGAACCACCAGCGTTAAGAGTGCATTGCGGTCCGCGCTCTACGTTCCGGCCGTCGATGGTGAGGGAAAACTTGTTGTTGCCGCAGCACTAGGAATAAACGGGGATGTCGCAGCGCGGGCCCGCGCACTTGTCGCCGCAGGAGCAAGCATCCTTGTGCTCGACACCGCCCACGGGCACCAGGACGGCATGGTGAGCGCAGTTGAAAAAGTAGCCGCGCTCAACCTAGGGGTGCCGATCGCGGCGGGAAACGTTGTGACCTCGGAAGCCGTTCGGGACTTGGTCTCTGCCGGCGCGACAATCGTTAAAGTCGGTGTCGGGCCCGGCGCGATGTGCACAACGCGCATGATGACGGCAGTGGGCCGTCCACAATTTTCTGCGGTGCTTGAGACGGCGGCGACCGCGCGCGAGCTCGGCGCCCACGTGTGGGCTGATGGCGGAGTGCGCTACCCGCGAGACGTTGCGCTTGCGCTCGCGGCGGGTGCGGCATCCGTCATGGTCGGTTCGTGGTTTGCGGGAACGATTGAAGCTCCGGGAGAACTGCGTCACGATGAAGCCGGTGCGCTCTACAAAACCAGCTGGGGAATGGCATCCACTAAAGCCGTTCGTGCGCGCTTTGGTGGGCTTGATCCGTATGAGCTCGCACGCAAGGAGCTCTTTGCGGAGGGCATTTCTGGTTCGAAGATTTACCTAGATCCGGCCCGACCTTCGCTGGATGATTTGGTTGACATGATCACCTCGGGTGTTCGCAGCTCGTTCACTTATGCGGGATCGGCAAGTCTCACCGAGTTTCACGAGCGCGCGTTGGTCGGAATCCAGTCGGCGGCAGGCTACGAAGAGGGCAAAGCATTGCCCGTGAGTTGGTAGCTCAGCAGTTATTCCGCAGGAATTTGTCCTATACTCAAGCTCATAATGGACGACCCTCCCTCTAGTTGTCGCCGGGGCCGAACCTCGCGCGATCACCACTTATCTCTCGCCCTTTCTCTCTCACTCCCAACGTCGGGCTCATCCGCCAAGCGAGCAGGGGTGACGTCTCATGAATGAGTGGCTCTTACTTGCCGCTGGCCTCGTTCTGACCGTTGGTACCGGATTCTTTGTTGCCTCCGAGTTTGCGCTGGTAAACCTCGATCGCTCCGAGCTTGAAGCTCGTCAAGAGCGGGGAGAAAAGCGACTCGGCACCGTAATATCGGCGCTCAAGCACACCTCAACCCATCTTTCTAGCGCCCAGCTCGGCATCACCCTGACGACGCTGCTCGCCGGGTACACGCTTGAGCCTGCCTTCAGCACGTGGCTTTCGATTCCTCTGGGTGCTGTCATCCCTGACGCTGCGGTGGCCATCGTGGCTTCTATCCTGGCGATCACCTTCGCCACCCTGCTCTCGATGATTATCGGTGAGCTCGTTCCTAAGAACTTTGCTCTGGCGCTTCCGAAGGCGACCGCGAAGTTTGTCGTGCCATTCCAAGTTATCTTCACGGCAGTTTTTCGACCAGCAGTCGCTCTCCTCAACAACACGGCGAACGGGATTCTTCGCAGCATGGGTATCGAGCCGAAGGAAGAGCTGTCTGGCGCTCGAACAGCCGAGGAACTCACGTCGCTCGTGCGTCGATCGGCGAGCCAGGGCAGCCTCGACAACGACACCGCGACGCTGCTGGCACGCACCCTCGCGTTTGCCGATCACACCGCGCAAGACGTGATGACTCCACGCCCACGCGTTGACAGCATCGATCGCACGGACAGTGCTCAAGACGTCATCGAGCTTGCGAAGCGCACCGGTTTTTCTCGCTTCCCCGTGATTGACGACAGCATCGATGATGTTGTGGGTCTTGTGCACGTCAAGCAAGCCGTCGCCGTTCCTCACAAAAAGCGGGCAGATGTACCCGTGTCGGCCCTCCAAACCGAGGCACTTCAGGTTCCGGAAACCATGCGACTGGATGCTCTCCTTGCCGAATTGCGCGGCCGTGGTTACCAAATGGCGGTCGTCGTTGATGAGTACGGCGGAACGGCCGGCGTCGCGACCCTAGAAGACTTAGTTGAAGAGCTCGTTGGTGAGGTCTCGGACGAGCATGACCGGTCGAAAGCGGATGTCGTACGCTCACGAGACTGGTTTACCTTTCCCGCCATTTTGCGCCCTGACGAACTTTTGGAGCGCACTGGTGTCGAGGTTCCAGAAGAGGGCCCATACGAAACTGTCGCCGGCTGGCTCATGAGTGAGCTTGGGCGCGTTCCCCGTACCGGAGACACGATCACCGCAGCCGGTGGTGTATTCCGAATCGAACGATTGGAAGGCCGACGAATCGACCGCGTGAGGTTTACGCCTGATCCAATTCCCTCCGACAGCGACGCTGAGGTGGTGAGCTAATGGACGTCTGGGGAATCGTCTGGCTTGGCGTGCTGCTGCTCGTCAACGCATTCTTCGTCGCGGCAGAGTTCGCCGTGATTTCGGCGCGACGGTCACAGATCGAACCGCGCGCTCAAGCGGGTTCGCGTTCGGCCAAAACCGCTCTGTGGGCGATGGAACACGCGACACTCATGTTGGCGGCGTGCCAACTGGGAATCACGATCGCTTCATTGCTGATCTTGAACGTCTCAGAACCGGCAATCCACCACTTGTTGGAGATCCCGCTCGCGCTGACCGGACTGAGTGAAGAACTCATCGGCACTATTGCGTTCATTTTGGCGCTCATTATCGTGTCATTCCTGCACGTGGTGTTGGGCGAGATGGTGCCCAAGAACCTGTCGTTCTCGGTTCCTGACCGTGCCGTGTTGATTCTTGCGCCGCCGCTGGTATTCATCGCCACGGTGTTCCGCCCGATCATCGTCACGCTCAACGCGGCCGCTAACGGCATCCTTCGACTGTTCGGTGTTACGCCGAAGAACGAAGCGAACAGTGTGTTCACGCTCGATGAGGTGGCCACGATTGTGGCGCAATCCACTCGAGAGGGCGTGCTCACTGACGCGGGTGGGACACTAACAGGTGCCTTCGAGTTCACGTCAAAGAAGGTGAAGGATGTCGCTATCCCAATGTCGGGATTGGTCACACTGCCTGAAGATGCCGCACCCGCGGACCTCGAGAAGGCAGTTGCGCAGCGGGGATTCTCGCGCTACATCCTGCTCAACGATGCGGGGGAGCCAACCGGCTACTTGCATTTGAAAGATGTGATTGACCTCGATGAGAGCGAATTCAGGGAGCCGGTTCCACCGAAACGGATTCGTCAGCTGATCTCGATGCACGACGAGACTGATATTGAAGATGCGCTGGCAACTATGCGGCGTTCCGGAGTGCACGTCGCTCACAGCTTCGATTCAAATGGTGCCACAACCGGTGTGCTGTTCCTTGAGGACATCATCGAAGTTCTTGTCGGTGAGGTGCAAGACGCTACTCGGCGTCGCTAGTGCCGCAGTCAACTATCGTTAACGACTATGGGAGCTGACGCGAGCTGGAGTGCTGCAGATGCAGCACGTCACATCGCAGTTCCACGCCGTGAGGACGATAAGTACAGTCGCGGTGTTCTCGGCGTGATTACCGGTTCCGCCCAGTTTCCTGGCGCGGCAGTCTTGGGCGTTGAAGCGGCGCTGAGGACGGGTGTCGGCATGGTGCGATATCTGGGGTCTGAACGCGCTCAAGATCTGATCTTGCAGCGTCGGCCAGAAGCGGTGATGACCGCTGGACGGGTGCAGGCGTGGCTTATCGGTTCCGGCATGGATCACCAGGATCGAGAGGATGCTGCTGAAGCGCTCATTGCCGAGGCGCTTACTCAGTCCGTGCCGTTCGTTCTCGACGGTGGAGCACTCGATGTGGCATTGCGCACTTCTAGCCCGACAGTAGTCACCCCGCACTTTCGTGAACTTGGTCGACTTCTGGATGAGCCCGTCGACAGCATCGCTGCGGAGCCTCGCAAGTGGGCCATTGAGGCAGCACAGCGTTTCGGAGTGACCGTGCTGATCAAGGGGCACACCAACTACGTGACTGACGGTGTCACTACAGTTTCCGTCAATGCCGCACCAGCGTGGCTGGCTACTGCGGGCGCGGGAGATGCACTTGGCGGCATACTCGGTTCGCTCGTCGCGACTCACAGCGAGGAAGTGCTGGCTGAGCCGAGCCTGCTCGTTGGCGTTGCCGCCACTGCAGCCTTCATTCATGGTGCAGCCGCCAAGCGGGCGAGCGCCGGAGGACCGCTAACGGTCCTCGACCTGTGCGCACACGTGCCGGCGGTGATTGCCGAAATCCTCAATGGCACCACACCGGTCGCTGAGCCGGCGTGGTGAAGAAACTTGCGGCCAGCGCTCGTGCGCTCTGGTTGACATTTATTGCCGTGCACCTCGTGCTTGGCGTGCTCAATCTCTCCGCTGCCGGCCTCCCTCTTGGTGACGTCACCATCGTTTACGCTCGCTGGGCCGAGCAGGCCTACGCCTCCGGTGTCGTCGTTGGCGTTGACACACCGTGGGTGTACCCGCTGCTGGCTCTCGTGCCGATTCTGGCGTCAGTGACTTTTGGCCTCCAACACATTGCGGCGGCATGGCTCGTGATGGTGATGCTGGTCAACGCGGTCGCTCTGGGCTTTCTGACCGGATGGGGGCGCTCACGCCGCGGACTGATCGCCGGTTGGTGGTGGGCCGGGTTCCTGCTCGCGCTTGGTCCCATCGCGCTGGCTAGGGTCGACGCCGTGACTGTTGCCCTTGCAATCATCGGTGTGCGGCTGCTGCGCACTCATCCTCGGACAGCAGGAATCGTGTTGGCGTGCGCAACCTGGATCAAGGTGTGGCCAGCGGCGCTCGTGCTCGCGGCGTTCATTGCCGTGCGTGCACGATGGCGAGTTGCGATTGCGGCGGCCGCAACGAGCGCGACGGTGGTGGTGTTCGCACTGCTCGCGGGTGCCGAATCGAATGTTTTCAGTTTTATCACGGAGCAGGCAGGTCGCGGCGTCCAAATTGAGTCGCCCATCGCAGCGGTGTGGTTGTGGCAAGTTGTCGCGGGCGTGCCGGACACCTTCATCTACTACGACACCAACATTCTGACGTTTCAGATCGCCGGGTCAGGGGTTGACGTCGCGGCCTCGCTGATGACGCCGCTGCTTGCCATTGTCGTCGTTCTGATCGCCTTCCTCGGCGTTAGGGCGGTCCGTGCAGGAGCGACGCCGACGAGCGTGTTGCCGATGCTGAGCCTCGCGCTCGTTGTGGCGCTCATCGTCGTCAACAAGGTGGGCTCGCCCCAGTTTGTTTCCTGGCTAGCGGTGCCGATCGTGCTCGGATTGGTGATGCGCGGCGATCAGGACGCGCCGCATTTCCGGGCTCCTGCAGTTCTCGGGATTGCTGTCGCAGTGCTCACTCAGTTGGTGTACCCGTACCTTTACCACCTGCTGCTGACGGCGGATCCCGCCTTGATTGTCGTGCTGACCGCGAGGAATCTGCTGCTCATCGTCTTGTTAGTGTTGGCGATTGTGGGACTAGCTAGGCTCGCACCGCTTCCACACCCCGAACACCTCAACTCAAAGGAGTCAGCATGATCGTCGCATTCTCGGTAGCACCCAGTGGTGGCCCCGACGGAACAGATTCGGTGCACAACGCGGTGGCTGCAGCGGTAAAGGTGGTCAGAGACTCTGGACTGCCCAATCAGACAGACTCAATGTTCACCACGATCGAGGGCGACTGGGATGAAGTGTTCGCCGTCGTGAAAGCGGCGACCGAAGCGGTTGGAGCCTTCGGGTCGCGAGTTTCGCTCGTGCTGAAGGCCGACATCCGTCCCGGCCACACTGGCGAGATGTCAGGCAAGGTCGAACGGCTAGAAGAAGCGATCATCCGCTCCGAAAGCTAGCAGCCAATCAGGCTCAGCGGCGGTGCCTACAGGTGGTGCATCGTGTCAGTTTCGATGAGGATGCCGTCCTCGAGAGCACGCTTGCGTAGCGCGACCTTGGTTCCAACATCGAAGCCCGCAACGCGGTACTTTTCGCGAATTCGCTTGAGGTAGCTCTTCGCCGTCTCCTCAGAGATGCTGAGCTGGTAAGCCACAGACTTGACGGGCTCGCCGCCACCGTAGAGGGCCATGACGCGACGTTCTTGTGCGCTGAGCTTGGGGGCTCCGCCGACTTCGTCTGCATTGAGTGCAAGGTCGAGTTCGGCCGAAATGAACGACTCACCTTTCGACGCTGCACGAATCGCTTCGACGATCATGTCGGCATCTTCACTCTTGACGAGGTAGCCGAGGGCGCCAGCAGCGAGCGCTTCACGAACCACGTTCGGCTCCGAGTATGTGCTCATGAGCACCACGCGAACGTTCATCGACCTAAGGGTGTTGATTTTGAGCGAGACCGGGATGTTGTCTTTGAGATCAAGGTCGAGCAAGACGACGTCAACAGGGAACTCGGGGTGAATCGTGAGCTCGGGCCATGTCGGCACGGCAACGACCATATCGATATCGGCGGCGGCCTTTCGGATCCACTCGGTGAGAGCGCCGAGCAACATTCGGTGATCGTCAACGATTGCGAGTCGGATGCGCTTTGTTGGTTCAGTCACGATGAATTCCTCTGGGTTGGTCGTCTTATCATGCGAATTTATTGGTCGGCGGGGTTATCGACAAGGCATTCGATATCGAGTCGTACGCTCGAGTCTTCTGTGGAATCTGTGTAGGTTCCGACTTTTGCTATTGCTTCCCACGTGGAGGCATCGATCCGGTTTCGGGTCACGCCAAGAGAGGTGATGGTGATTTCGATCGCCACTTTGTCTTCGTAGCCGGGGGCAACTGTGGTTGTTGATGGAGCGATAGTTACGTGCACCGAGTTTTTGGCGCCGCGCTTCGCGGTGTCCGTCACGAATAGCCACGCGGTAGACAAAAGTCCATCACGTTGTAACGGATCAAGAAGCCCAGCAAGGCTTCCTTTGTCAGTGAGTGTGACTGACTTGCCGAGCAAATCAGACTCTGTAATGGCGTGATACAGCCAGGTCTCGCGCCGACCCTCAATGAGATGGAGCCGCAGTTCGGTGGCAAGTGACGCTGCCGTAGACGCGATTTTGGGGGCGAGCGGGAGCTTAGTTGATCCGTTTGCCACTGAGTCGAGCAGCTTTTCTGCCGCGAGGTCAAGGCGCGCAAGCTCTTCGGATGCCATCATGCCAACCGCGAATCGGGGTGCAGTAAGCGTGCTCTGCACGAGTACACGATCGAGTTCCACCTGCACGAGCCGACGGAAGTTGCTGATGAGTGCCAGTCCGATAACGGTAGGGAGCACGGCGAATGCGACGGCCGTGATCTGTGGCGCCAGATTATCGAGAGCAAAGGGCACATTCACGACAATCGCGATGACGAGTGCGACGCCGATGACGGAAACTGCGACGATGATGTCTGAACCGCGGCGCACAGTGAGGACAAGAAGCAGCGTCATACCAGCAGCGATTGCGGACGTTGCATACCTGCCGATGTCGTGAAGCGGCCACACGGCATAGAGGTCAAGCGCAACAACTGTGGCAAGGCCGACAAGGAATAGGGCGAACATCCAGTGCGGAAGCTTGCCACTGATCAGGTGAACCGAGGTAGTAGTGCCCACAATTACAGCGATCAGCACTATCCACGCAATGGCGGCGAGCATCGGATTCGGATACTGATCCCACTGGACAACTAGCCACACAAGTCCGTAAATGGCGCGAAGGCTGACGATTATGGCAGCGCCAATGCCGACAAACCCTGTGCCAAGGCCCGTCAGTCGAGGAGTGTCATCACCGGCGAGCCTTCGCACGGCCGCGCTCTTGGCGTGGCGCGGTTTACCGCCGAGAATGACGCCGAGAGTATTTTCTTCTGGGGGAGCGTACGTCACCGCGGAACCTCCAAGACAACCGTCGTACCGGAGCCTGGCGTTGAGAACAACCGAGCCTGGCCGCCCACTTCCTTGAGCCGGGCAACAACCGATTCTTTGAAACCGAGACTCGCTGAATCAACATCGTCAAGCACGAAGCCCACACCGGAATCTGTGATCATCGCGCGCACAGTCGTGTCGTCTTCTGTGATGGTGACGTGTGCATCCGTTACGCCCGAATGGCGGCGGACATTCTCTAGACATTCGGCGAGAGCCAGCAAGAATGCATCGAGGACATCACTCGGCAAGAGAACTTGCCCAGTGCCGTGCCAACTCACTTCAAGGCCCATGCGGCCAAACCGTTGCTTGACCGACTCGAGTGTGGTGCCGAGTACTGTCTCGCTCACCGGAGCGCTCAAGTTGTAATCTCCCGAAGCCTGCGGATTGGGGGTAGCGCCAAGTCGCAACTGTCGCAGCAACCGCGCGTCATCGCCCGACTGCTGGCGCATAGCATCGGCGGAAACTCCGACTCCAGAGTGTGCAAGCAGGGTGAGGGTCGCTAAGACGGTGTCGTGCAGTAGGCGGGCGCCCTGACGGCGTTGCGCTTCAGTCTCGCTAGCTTGACGCTCTGCCCGGTGTGCGCGACCAATGCTTGCGATACGTCGAACCGCCTGCGGGACACCGGAGCTAATCCAGAATCCGATCAGTGCGGACAGGATCCAACCAAAGACGAGCAGGGCAAGAGTGCGGATGGGGCTTTGAAACGGTTGAAGCGCAAATACTGTGGTGCCGGCAACCGCCACAAAGCTGGCGAGAAGGATGAGCCGTCTCGTCAGAGTGGTCGTGAGCACGATCGCGAGACAGGCCAGTGAGGCTGAGGACAGCTGGGCTGCCGCAGAGAGCCCGGCCTGAGTCGGACCTCCCGGGGTGTTTGCGATCAACAAAATCACGCCAATTCCCGCAAAAAATGAGGGGACCACCCATGCCAGCGAGCGGTTGCTGCCGACTTGAAACTGGAAAACCGCCATGATCAGGTACAACGGAAGACACAGCAAGAAGGTGAACGTTTGGACGGCACCCGGAATGCTAAGGCAGATGACCGATACGGCCAGAAAGCTAAGGCTCGCCACTCGCGCTGTGCGCTGCAGTAGGCGATCCCGTTCTTTAGCGATGAGGTCCATTTGGGGCAATGTTTGCACATCTCACCCCTCTGACGGGGGTGGCGCACCGTCTTTTGTCATGAGGATTCGGTAATTGCCTGCCAACACGCGCACCACCGTGGGATTCTCAGTGGCCCTAAAGGTTAAGAAGTCGCCCTAATTGCGTGCTCACAAGCTCAGATTCGATCAGGAATCCGTCGTGTCCAAACGGGGAATTGATAACGTGCGGCAGCGTTCCATCGAGATTTCCTGGCAGGTTGTTGGCGATGATCTCTTGTCCGGAAACGGGAAACAGCCTGTCGCTGTCGATGCCGAGTACGAGCGCCGGCATTGTTGCCCTGCCGAGGGCCTGCTCGAGGGTGCCGCGACCGCGCGCGACATCGTGAGAGCTCATTGCCTCAACGAGCGTGATGTAGCTGTTTGCGTCGAAACGGCGGGCGAACTTATTGCCATGAAAATCGAGATAGCTTTCGACGGCGTAGCGACCTCCACGCCCCCACGGGCTGACCTCGCTCTGCCAAGTGCGTGCAAAACGACCATTCAATTCATCAGACGAGCGGTAGTTAATGAGCGCGAGGCGTCTCGCCAGAGCGAGCCCACGATGGGGACCGTCACCGTCGGCAGCATCGTAGTATGTGCCATCAGCAAAAGCTGGGTCGGTACGGATCGACTCCACCTGCACAGAGTTGTGTGCGATCTGATCTGCGGTCGAGACGGGCGGTGCCGCCAAGACTGCAACCTTTTCTAAACGCTCTGGATGCCCGACAGCCCACTCGAGCGCGTGCATCCCGCCCATAGATCCACCGATGACGGCCGCCCAACGGCTGATACCGAGAGCATCGCTCAGCGCTACTTGCGCGGTCACCTGATCGCGAATCGTGACAAAGGGGAAGCGCGCGCCGAACTCGGCTCCATCGGGTGCGTGAGATGCCGGGCCGGTGCTGCCCTGACACCCACCCAAGATATTGGGGGTGACGACAAACCAGCGGTCGGTGTCGATAGCTTTGCCTGGACCCACAATGTCGTTCCACCATCCGGCGGTGGAATGACCGTCGCCTGGGCCGCCGGCAACGTGGCTGTCGCCGGTGAGCGCGTGCGCAATGAGAATCGCGTTCGAGGCATCGTCGTTGAGGGTGCCGATCGTTTCGTACGCGATGCGCACCGAAGCAAGCTTTCCGCTGAACTCGAGGGAAAGGTTGGTGATGGTGGTGAAGCGGCGCTGACCGGCCGGATCGCCCTCGCGCCAGGCGCCCGTCGCCGGGGGCTTGCCGAGGAGCGAACGCACGTTTGCGTCAGTGATAAATGCCGAAGGAACAGTGTC
>Ga0307487_1002674_pt1 | contig 11163 bp, 9 predicted proteins | sample CBIW12metaG_FD_203665 | JGI IMG/M metagenome (GOLD analysis project Ga0307487, IMG submission 203665) | Sea-ice brine microbial communities from Beaufort Sea near Barrow, Alaska, United States - CBIW 1.2 | ecosystem: Environmental > Aquatic > Marine > Coastal | place: USA: Alaska | collected... | reverse complement strand
GTTTCTCGACGAACTCGCCGAGCTAAAAGATCGGTACCCGGCGCGCCTGGCCCTGTACCATGTACTCTCTCGCGAGCAGCGCTCGTCGTCGCTTCTCTCCGGCCGCATCGACGAAGAAAAGTTTCGTCGCATGCTCGATACCATCTTGCGCCCAGCATCGGTCGATGAATGGTTTCTCTGCGGGCCGTTCGAACTGGTGCAGTTGTGCCGTGACACCCTAGAAAGCACCGGAGTCGAGCGCTCACACGTGCGTTTCGAACTTTTCACTACGGGGGAGCCGTCGGCGGCGAGTGGTGACCGGGGCCGACCCGTCATCATCGGCACCGGCGATAAAACATTTTCCATTGAATTCACTCTGGACGGCCAGAGCAACACGGTCACCACCCCGGTCAATGCGAACGAAAGCATTCTGAATGCTGCCCTTCGGGTGCGCCCCGATGTGCCGTTTGCCTGCGCTGGTGGAGTGTGTGGCACGTGCCGGGCCAAGCTGGTCAGTGGTGACGTCACCATGACTGAAAACTACGCTCTGGAGCCTGACGAAGTGGCACGCGGCTACGTGCTGACCTGCCAGTCTCACCCCACCACCGACTCCGTCGTCGTCGACTACGACGTCTAGTCAATCGTTTTAGAAAGCGGATGCCGTGATTGAACTTTCGATAGCCGACGACGTCGCCCACGTGGTGCTGAGCGCACCCGATAAACTCAATGCCCTTGATGGCGCCGCAATCGGCGAACTCGACCTGGCCTATCAAGATGCCGAACGAGCCGGCGTGCGTGCGCTCGTGTTGAGCGGTGCGGGTCGGGCGTTCTGTGCTGGCCGCGATATTTCAGCAGTCGACCCGCGAACCGATGACGTGCTGGGTTTTCTCGGAGGCCAAGTCACACCCCTGCTGGAGCGCATGAGTCGCTTTCCCGCGCCCACGTTTGCCGCCGCTCACGGAGCCTGTCTCGGGGTAGGCCTTGGCCTGCTCATCGCCACCGACGTCGTCTACGTTGCCGACACTGCCAAGATTGGCTCGCCGTTCGCTAACTTGGGGGCCACTCTCGATTCGGGTGGGCACGCCCTGTTCGTGGACCGCCTGGGTGCCCATCGCACCCTTGACCTTATCTACAGCGGGCGACTCATGTCCGGAACCGAAGCGGTGGCGGGCGGCCTGTTCAGCCAGGTTTTTGCAGCCGAGGACCTGGCGAACGCGACTGTGCAGGCGGCCTCGCGCGCGGCATCCGGTGCCACCCAGGCTTTTCTGGCCAGCAAAACTCTGGTGCAGTCGTTGCGCGATGAGCGTCTCGGACTCTGGCAAAGCATGAGCGACGAAACCGCAGCGCAGGCCGCGCTCTGCGACACCGCAGACTACCGCGAGGGGTTCGCAGCTTTTCAAGAGAAGCGTAAGCCCGCCTTCACCGGACGCGGCTGAGTAATCGCGGCTGAACGGCTGCTGCCTGGTCAAGCGATCGCGAGCATGCCCGCTGCGGTGAGGGCCAAAGCGAGTCCGAGCCACTGCACCGGTGCGATTGCGTTTGGCGGCGAGGCCTCCCAAAAAATCTGCGGAACCGTAAACTACGGCGCCGCAAAGTGCAACGAGCGCGGTCAGCATAAGCCAACAGCCTAGCGTCGTCGGGGCACCGGCTTGTGCCCCGGCCTAGTCAGGGTCGGAGGTTGATCGTATGTTATCGGGGGACAGCGAAGTCGCCCGGGGCAGCAGGGTGATCAGTACTCAATGAGGAGCACGGTTGTGATTACCGCGGATGACGACTCTAATGATGTTTCTTGGCCCGGCCGCTTGGGTCGCCGTCATCGCCGGATGATGGCGGCAGTGGCTACCGTCTCACTGCTGGCGTTTGGCTTCTCGTCCTCGGCGGTGCTTCCGGCCAGCGCCGACGAGTCGCCCGTTCTCATCGACGTGCTCACCATCAACGATTTTCACGGGCGCATCGAAGCCGATGGTTCGGCGGCCGGCGCCGCCGTGCTCGCGGGCGCGGTCAATCAGTTTCGCGCTGCGGACAATACCCTCGTAGTGTCCGCCGGCGACAATATTGGTGCCTCCACATTTACCTCCTTCATTCGACAGGACACCCCCACCCTTGAGGCTCTGAACGCGATTGGCCTCGACGCGTCGGCGCTCGGCGATCACGAATTTGATCAGGGCCGCGCCGACCTCGATGACCGCGTCATCCCGGCGGCAAATTTTCCCTACCTGTCGGCCAACGTCTACGACAGAAACACCGGAAGGCCCGCCTGTGCGCAGTACTCGATATCAGAGGTCGACGGAATCTCCGTGGGCTTTATCGGCGCGGTCAAAAACCAGTTGCCCAGCCTGGTGAGCTCCGCCGGAATCGACACTCTCGAGGTGCGCGATGTCGTTACCGAGGTGAATCGGGTCGCCGCCGACCTCTCCGACGGAGATGGAACTAACGGTGAAGCGGATGTCACCATCCTGCTCGTGCACGAGGGCGCCACCGCCCCCGACCTGGCCGACTCCACCGATGACTCGGCGTTTGGTCGCATCGTTGCCGAGACTGCTCCGTCGGTCGCCGTGATTGTCTCGTCCCATCCTCATCAGCTTTACAACCACTCCATCCCGGCGAACGGTGCGTCCCTGCCGCGCCCGGTCATTCAAGCGGCCAGCTATGGGCAAGATCTCGCTCATATCTCTCCGGCCGTGGTCCCGCCAGCGGTGATCTCGTCAGCATCGCCGGAGAAATGTTGCCCACCGTCGACGCCGACGGAGTTGCTCTCTATCCGACAGATCCGGCCGTGGAGGCAATCGTCACGGCGGCTACAGCCCTAGCCGATCCCCTCGGCGACGTGCAAGTCGGTGAGATTTACGACTACATCACGCGGACGGACAACAGCAATGCCACCGAGAACCGCGGCGGAGAATCAACGCTCGGCAACTTCGTCGCCGATGTTCACCTCGAGGCGACCATCCCCGCCGGTGCCGAAATAGCCCTGATGAATCCGGGTGGATTGCGTGCCAATCTGGACATGCACGCCGAGAATGGCCCCCTCGCTGGGCAGGTGAGTTACCGCGATGCGGCGGCGGTTCAACCGTTCGCCAACACGCTGGTCACCCTGGACCTCACGGGTGCACAGTTGCGCCAGGTGCTCGAAGAACAGTGGCAGCCCGCGGGCTCCAGTCGTCCGTTTCTGAAGCTCGGCGCCGCGAAGAGCCTGTTTTATTTCTACGATCCGGTCGCTCCCGCCGGGCAACACATCACCACCATATTTGTCAACCATGTTGAAGTGACAGACACTGACATTTACCGCGTCGTCGTTAACTCCTTCCTGGCAGCGGGCGGTGATAACTTCGCTACCCTGGCCCACGGCACCAACCGGGCCGACTCGGGTCAAACAGATTTACAGGCCATGGTCGACTATTTTGCCGACCGGGAACCGAGCAGCCCCGACTACAGCCAACGCGCCGTCGGGGTCACTATGGACACTCCCGCTGGGGGAGAATACCGCCCGGGACAGCAGACCGCCATCACACTCTCGTCCCTGCTTATCGTTGGCGGTGAATCCACCACCGACAAGGTGAGCGCGCTGCTCGTGCGCGACGGTATCGGCGTCTCGCGCACAAGTTTCTTTCCCCTTGACGAGGCCGTCGTGGATAACACTGATGCGAGCGGCCGTTCTCACGTGTTGTTCACGATTCCTGCGGGGGCGCAGCGTGGTCTGCACCACCTCCAATTTGACGTGAGCGGAACGGGCGCGCAGTTTTCGATACCCATTGTTATCACCGCCACCGGCGGCGTAATCACTGTCAAGACCAGCGCATCAGCCTCAGCGCAACGCCACTTCGTGAGTGCCCAGCGCGCGCTGCAGTTGAGTGTGAGCGTTATAGCGGATGATGCTTCCGCGACGACGGGAACGGTGCAGGTAGTGGAGCGGGGAGAGGTCATCACAACCCGAAAGCTTTCCTCGGAGCTGAACGGGACCGTGACGATGGGAATCGTCGGCCTCCGCCGGGGTCTTCACACGCTGACCGTTCAGTACAGCGGGAACGCATACTTTCAGCCCTGCGAATCCCGCATCATTCGCGTGCTGGTGTATTAGGGCATCCGCGCCGGTCTCGGCGCCGGCCCCGGTGCAGGGGCAGTCGGATAGTCTGGGTGAAGCGACTCAAAATAACGCTCCAGAAGGACCGAGATGCACACACGTTGGGCCCGCTTCGTGCGCGGCTGGATCGTTGCGGTGTTTTCTACCTTTGTCGCCGCCCTGTCGCACACCCTCGGAGGTGCCTCAGCACCCGGCTGGCTCTCCGTGGTCGTGTCGCTCGCCTTCGCCGGAATGGTGTGCGTAGCCCTATCGGGACGTACCCTGTCCTTCTGGCGCGGCGGCGCATCGGTGCTCATCAGCCAGTTTATGTTTCACGGACTTTTTTCGCTCGGAGCCTCCGGCGGGGTGCTGGGAGCAGACGCTATAGCGGCGTCAGCCACCCACCAGCACGGAGCGCTGCCCAGCTTGATTGATCCCCTGCTGCTGGGATCCACCGCCCATCTGGGCCACTCGGGCACCACCATGTGGTTTGCACATTTCGGGGCAGCGATCCTCACAATTCTGGCCCTGCGTTACGCGGAACGAGCGTTCTGGGGCCTCCTCGATAACGTTCGCCTCGGCATCCGCACACTGTGTGTTGGCATTCATGTCCTCGTTCTCGCGGCGGTCCCGAGGCGTATCGGGCACGACGCGCCCAGGTGGGCCCCGCGCAATCTGGTTCTGGTGCTGTCGCCGATGCGTCATCGGGGTCCGCCCGCCTGTGCGCTCGCTGCTTGATCACCCCACATACCAGACCGTTTTCCCCAGCGTACCGAACACGTAGTAGAGGCTTTGCCCTGCACCGTTAGGCCAGCGCCGGCACTTTTATAAGGATTATCATGAAGTCAACCACCCCCATCTTTGCCACAACCGCACTTGCCGCCGGTGCCCTGTTTGCACTGGCTTCCCCACTCGCAGCGAGTGCGCACATCAATGTCGACGCGCCCACGACCGCCGCCGGTGCGTACACCGTGGTGACCTTTGCGCTGCCGCACGGATGCGACGCATCGGCGACAACAGCAATTAGCATCGGCGTTCCCAACAGCATCAACAGTGTCACTCCCACCGTGAACGCTGGCTGGAGCGTCTCCAAAACTGCCGTTGACCTGGCCGAGCCCATCGATAACGGCGAGGGCGCCACCACTACCACGCGCACCGGTGCCGTTGTCTACACCGCCGATACTCCCTTCCCCGACGGCTTGCGTACGACCTTTGCGCTCAGCCTGCAACTCCCAGCAGATGCCGCGGGACAGACCCTCGAATTTCCCGTGCTGCAGACCTGCGAGGTAGGCCAAACCAACTGGAATGAAGCAATCGTTGAGGGCGAAGCCGAGCCCAACCACCCTGCACCCTCTCTTACGGTCACTGCAGCAACCGGTGGCGCGCACGGCGACGACCACAGCGCCGCCGAGACGAAAACGACCGCAACGGATGCCGAGGCTGCATCCACGGCGGCGGCCGTCACCTCCGACGACGTAGTCGCTCGTATTCTGGGAGCGGGAGGCCTGGTCGTTGGGGCCGTTGGCATTGTGCTGGCCGTCACCGCCCGTCGCAAGACGCGGGCCTAGTCGCATGCGTGGCAACATGATGCCTCGCGAGACGGCACACCCACGCTCCCGATTGTCGACCCCGCAATCGAACCGTGCAAAACGCCTGCGTGCGGCGCGAGGGATGTTCGTGGCCATCGTTGTGGCCGCGGCAGTGGGCTGGGGCGCAGCCCCGGCATCCGCTCACAACTACGTCGTTGGTTCGACACCCGCCGCCGGTGACGTCGTTACCGAGCAGCCCGGTGTGTTCTCGGTCACCACTAACGACCTGTTACTCGATCTTGGGGGGACCGGAACCGGTAGCGCCATGCTGATCACCGGCCCCTCCACCTCGCCACTGTTCTACGGTGACGGGTGCGCCACCGTTCTGGGAGCAACCATTGAAACCCCGGCGCAGCTCGGTGCGGCGGGGCAGTACACCGTGATCTGGCAGACGGTGTCAACCGACGGCCACTCCATCTCGGACGAGTTCACGTTTGACTGGGAGCCCGCAGCTGGGCAAGTTCTCGCCAAGGGTGCCCAATCGGCGCCCTCCTGCGGCGCCGAAGCGGATACTGCGCCCACGGATACTGCTGCGAGCTCTGGAGGCACAAGCGCAATGTCGACCATCGCCTGGATCGGTGGCACACTTGGCGCCGTCGCTCTCGCAGTCGGAGCCACCCTCTTCATCCTGCGTCGTAATCCCCGCCCCTGACGATCCGCGACACTGGGTCGATGCGTTTTGCCTCACCGGGCCGAACACAGGAGTGCGCGCTAAACGTGTCGGTCGGCGCGGGTAAAGTTGGGTACGTGAGTTGGAACGCCGAATTACCCCAGAATCCCCATGGCATCGAACCACCGCACAGCCGCATGGCACCCAGTGCCGTCGCTTCGCCCAGTGCCGTCGCTTCGCCCAGTGCCGTCGCTTCGCCCAGTGCCGCCGCTTCACCCGGTTCTGGAGAGGCGTCGAGTGATTTTGAGGTGCCAAATGATGATGATGCTCCCGATGATTACGACGCCCCACCGCCCGAGCCCGACCGGCAGCGCGGTGATTCTCCGCTAGCCCAGCGGCAGATGGGCGGCGCTGGGGCATCCGCTGTTTTGCCGCCTGGCCGTTACCCGGCGACAGCGGTGCCCCCGGCGGCGATTCGCGCCGCCAGCGGCAAGTTTGCCACCGCAGCCGAAGCCCTGCACACGGTGTTCGGCTACGACACCTTCCGCGGCGATCAAGCCGAGATTATCGCGCAGGTAGTCGAGGGCAAAGACGCCGTGGTGCTCATGCCCACCGGCGGTGGAAAAAGTCTCTGCTATCAAATTCCGGCGCTTGTGCGTGCCGGTACCGGCATTGTGGTCTCACCGCTTATCGCACTCATGCAAGACCAGGTTGATGCCCTCACCGCGGTTGGCGTGCGTGCCGAGTTTCTGAACTCCAGCCAGGACTCTGCCACCCGCAGCCAGGTGGAGCGCGATTACCTCAACGGCGACCTCGACCTGCTTTATGTCGCTCCCGAGCGGCTCTCCAACGAGGCCACCAAGCGACTGCTCGAACGCGGCACCATCGCTTTGTTCGCTATTGATGAAGCCCACTGTGTCGCGCAGTGGGGTCACGATTTTCGGCCTGATTACCTGGCGCTGGGCGAACTCGCCGACCGCTGGCCCAAGGTACCGCGCATCGCGCTCACCGCCACGGCAACGGATGCCACGCACCAGGAGATCACCACTCGCCTTCAGATGGGCGACGCCAAACATTTTGTGGCGAGTTTCGACCGGCCGAATATTCAATATCGGATCGTCGGTAAATCCGAAGTGCGCAAGCAGCTGCTCGGCTTTCTGAAGACCGAACACCCCGGCGACGCCGGGATTGTGTATGCGCTCAGCCGCAAAACCGTCGATCAGACGGCCGAGTTTCTGCGCGCGAACGGCATCAACGCGCTGCCGTACCACGCCGGGCTCGATGCCGGCCTACGCGCCCGTACCCAGTCGCGTTTTCTACGCGAGGAGGGCGTGGTCATCGTGGCCACGATCGCCTTCGGCATGGGCATCGACAAGCCCGACGTGCGTTTCGTCGCCCACATCGACCTACCCAAATCGGTCGAGGGCTACTACCAGGAGACCGGTCGTGGCGGTCGCGACGGCGCCCCGGCGACCGCCTGGCTGGCCTACGGATTGCAAGACGTGGTGCAGCAGCGGCGCATGATCGACGAATCGCCCGGCGACCTCTCCCATCGCCGCAAGCTCAGTGCCCACCTTGATGCCATGCTCGCGCTCTGCGAAACCGTGCACTGCCGCCGCGTAAATCTGCTGCGGTACTTTGGCCAGACCAGCACGCCCTGCGGAAACTGCGATACCTGCCTCGAACCGCCCGAGTCCTGGGACGGCACCATCCCAGCTCAAAAGCTGCTCTCCACCATCGTGCGCCTGCAGCGCGAGCGCAATCAAAAGTTCGGTGCCGGGCACCTCATCGATATTTTGCGTGGCAAGGAAACTCCCCGGGCCACGCAGTACCGGCACACCGAACTCAGCACCTGGGGGCTCGGTGCCGATCTCACCGACCAGGCCTGGCGCGGCGTGGTGCGCCAGATGCTGGCCCAGGGATTACTCGCCACCTCTGGGGAATACGGCACTCTCGTGCTCACGGATGCGGCAGCGGAGGTTCTCGGCGGTCGCAGTGAGGTGTCGCTGAGGCGCGAACCCGACCGTCCGGCGCGGCCGAGTGCTGCCCGGCGACCGAGCGCGTCGAAGGTGGCTGCCGCGGACCTCAGCACCAACCAGGAGACCCTGTTTGAAGCGTTGCGGGTATGGCGCTCCGCCCAGTCGAAGGAGCAGGGCGTTCCGGCCTATATCGTCTTCGGCGACGCCACCCTCATCGCCGTCGCTGCAGCCGGCCCCACCACGCTGGCCGCTCTAGACGGCATCACCGGCATCGGAGCCAAGAAGCTTGAGGCCTACGGAGAAGCGCTGCTAGAGGTAGTAGCCGCTAACGTCTAGAACCTTCAAACAGGGCCGCGACCTGAGAGTCTCGCGGGCTGATATGTGAGTTCTAGTTGCTGACATGTGAGTTTCTGCTCAGAAAACGCGTTTTATCGGGCCGAAACTCACAGGTCGCTGGCGCTCCAATGGCGGAGGGTAGTGGTCGCGTGTGTTGTGGGAGAACGAAGGCGTTACTGGCTCATGGTTGTCGTGAACCTACAAAGTGGATGCCGCAGGCGGCCGGAGTTATTGTCGTGTCCGCACCGCACATTTCGTGCCGCGAGCAACGCGTCCTAGCGTTACGATTACCCCCTCGCGTGAATAGATAGGACCTCCATGGTTGATATGATCCAGCACCAGAACTCCCGATCAACGCCTGAACTCGGCCACGATTCACGCGTCGACACCGGCCCGATCACACCCCTCGGTGACCCACGCGGTCCGTCGATCAATGTGGAACAGCTTGGTCGCCAGCTGCTGGGAACCTGGGCAGACGTGCGACTCGCGGCCCGCGAGGTCACAGCTCGACCAGAGATGCAGCGCATTGAGGGTCTCCCTATGGCCGACCACCGCCTGCGCGTTTTCGAGCAGCTCAAGGTGCTGGCGGAAAACGGCCATGTACTCCGCGCCTTCCCCAAGTACCTCGGTGGTCAGGACGACCACGGCGGCAACATCGCCGGCTTCGAAGAGCTCGTCATCGCCGACCCGAGCCTACAGATCAAGGGCGGTGTGCAGTGGGGACTGTTCGGCGCCGCTGTGCTGCACCTCGGCACGAAGGTTCACCACGACAAGTACCTTCCCGGCATTATGGACCTCAGCGTTCCCGGTGCGTTCGCCATGACCGAAATCGGCCACGGCTCCGATGTTGCAAGCCTTGGCACCACTGCAACATACGACGCCAAAACCGGCGAGTTCGTTATTCACACGCCGTTTCGGGCAGCTTGGAAGGACTATCTCGGCAACGCCGCGAAGGACGGCATCGCTGCCGTTCTCTTCGCCCAGCTCATCACCCAGGGCGTCAACCACGGTGTGCATGCTTTCTATCTGCCCATTCGGGACGAGAACGGTGATTTTCTGCCCGGTGTCGGTGGGGAAGACGATGGCCTCAAGGGCGGCCTCAATGGCATCGATAACGGCCGCTTGCACTTTGATAACGTGCGTATTCCGCGCGAGAACCTGCTCAACCGCTACGGTGATGTCGCCGAGGACGGCACCTACTCCAGTGATATTAAGAGCCCGGGCCGGCGCTTCTTCACCATGCTCGGCACGCTCGTGCAGGGGCGCGTGTCGCTCGACGGTGCCGCCACAGCGGCGTCCGCCCTGGCCTTGACCATCGCGATTACCTATGGAAGCCAACGCCGGCAGTTCACGGCGAGCAGCGAAACCAACGAAGAAGTCATTCTCGACTACCAGAGGCACCAACGCCGGCTGCTCCCACGTCTGGCCACGACCTACGCGCAGACTTTTGCCCATGACGAGTTCTTAGTGAAGTTCGACGAAGTGTTCAGTGGCAAAGCCGACACCGACGACGACCGCCAAGACTTGGAAACCCTCGCTGCCGCGCTCAAGCCACTTTCCACGTGGCATGCGCTCGATACCCTGCAGGAGGCGCGGGAATCCTGTGGGGGAGCCGGGTTCATGGCTGAGAATCGCTTGGTTGGGCTCCGCGCCGACCTCGATATCTTTGCCACCTTTGAGGGTGACAACAACGTGCTGCTTCAATTGGTCGCCAAACGCCTGCTCACCGATTACAGTCGCAAATTCGCCAAAGCGGATACCGGCGCCCTGGCCCGCTACGTCGTGCAGCAGGCCGCCGATCGCGCCTACCACGGCAGCGGTCTTCGCACCCTGGGCCAGACCGTATTCGACCGCGGATCCACGGCCCGGTCCGTGGAAGCCCTGCGAGAGACGGATGTGCAACGTGAACTTCTCACCGATCGGGTAGAGAGCATGATCAGTGAGGTCGCCGGCAAGTTGCGTGGCGCGACCAAACTGCCCAAGAAGCAGGCTGCGGACCTTTTTAACGCCCACCAGAACGAACTTATTGAAGCGGCCCGCGCGCATGGCGAACTCTTGCAGTGGGAGGCGTTCACGAGAGCCCTCTCCCACACGACGGATGCCGGCACCAAGCAGGTGCTCACCTGGCTGCGCGACCTTTTTGGTCTCGGGCTGGTGGAGAAGAACCTGGCGTGGTACCTCATCCAGGGGCGGCTCTCCGCGCAGCGAGCCCAAGCGGTTACGGCTTATATCGACCGGCTCATCGCCCGAATCCGCCCCCACGCTCTCGATCTCGTTGACGCTTTTGGGTACTCCCCACAGCACCTGCGCGCTACGATCGCCACGGGCATCGAACGCGAACGCCAAGACGAAGCTCGGGATTATTATGCTGCCCAGCGTTTGGCCGGGAGCCTGCCGGTGGCCGAAAAAGCGTCCAAGCGGTAGCGTTTTCGGGTGTCATACCCAGGTACGACATCACGGGCGCATCAACCATCCCCGAGGTTGATGCGCCACACCGTCTGCAACGCGTACCTTGTGTTGTGGGGGCTTCATCGCACTGAAACGGGGCCTCACCACTAACGGAATGAGGCAGACGTGATTCAGGCACAGTCCCTGACCAAACATTATGGG
>Ga0307487_1002666_pt1 | contig 11176 bp, 10 predicted proteins | sample CBIW12metaG_FD_203665 | JGI IMG/M metagenome (GOLD analysis project Ga0307487, IMG submission 203665) | Sea-ice brine microbial communities from Beaufort Sea near Barrow, Alaska, United States - CBIW 1.2 | ecosystem: Environmental > Aquatic > Marine > Coastal | place: USA: Alaska | collected... | reverse complement strand
GTTGCAGGCGTTTCCACTGCGTGGTACCTGGCCAACTCGGGGCATGAGGTGACCGTTGTTGAGCGGCGTCCCACGGTGGCCGATGAAACCAGTTTCGGAAATGCGGGCATGCTTTCTTACGGTTATACCAGTCCTTGGGCTGCGCCAGGCATTCCGCTGAAAGCATTGAAATGGATGATGCAGGACATGGCGCCCATTCTACTCAGTTCCAGTTCATTAAATGCGCGCACGACCAGCTGGATGTTCCAGATGTTGGGGCAATGCGGCGAAGAAGCATACCGCATCAACAAACGGCGAATGCTAAGGATCTCCGAGTACAGCCGCACTTGTATTGACGAGCTGACCAAGCAGGTGCCGTTGGATTTTGATCATCGGACCAAGGGGACTATCGAACTTTTCCGAGACCAGGAAAAAATGGACTCCATTGGAGCGGATCTGGCTTCTCTTCGGGATTGTGGTGTTCAACACGCGGTGATTGACCATGCCGAGTGTATCCGCTATGAACCAGCCCTTGCCAATGTTCCGGAAAAGTTTGTTGGTGGTTTGCGTTTTCCGCAGGATGACACGGGTGACTGTCATAAGTTCACCACCGGTCTCGCTGAGCACTGTCGCGATGCCGGCGTACGATTCATGCTCAACACGGAAGTGCGCGCCCTCGAAACCTCCTCCGGAAAAATTACCGCGGTGCACACCGCCGAGGGAGAGCTCAAAGCCGATGCATACGTAGTCTGCGTGGGTAGTTACTCACCACTGCTACTCAATCCTTTGGGGTTCAAACTGCCGATTTATCCAATCAAGGGTTATTCATTGACCCTGCCGCTGATGGATGAAACCAAAGCGCCCCAGTCCACTGTCATGGATGAGGCGTTCAAGGTGGCGGTCACCCGTTTCGACGACCGGATCCGAGTGGGTGGCACTGCCGAAATCGCCGATTTTGACCTGAGCCTCAAAGAAAAGCGGCGTAAGCCAACAGAGTTTGTGGTCAATGACCTTTTCCCCGGTGCTGGCGATCTTGGCAGCGCCACATTTTGGTGCGGACTGAGACCGATGACGCCTGACAGTGTCCCCGTCATCGGAACGACTCCGATCACCAATCTCTATATGAATACGGGGCACGGAACTCTCGGATGGACGATGTCTCAGGGTTCCGCTCGGTTGATCTCCGACATCATCAACAATAAAACGCCGGAAATAGATAGCGAAGGTCTGTCGATTTCCCGCTATTTAAAATAAGTCACGGTAGATTCAGGAAGCAAAAACTGTGAAGAAGGACATTGTCTATTCGGAGACGGCGCCGAAAGCAATCGGGCCATACTCGCAAGGCGTTCGGGTGGGGCAGACTGTATACCTTTCAGGCCAGTTACCCATGGATCCCGAGATCATGGAAATGGTGACGGAGTCCTTTGAGGCTCAAGCGGTCCAGGTATTCGAGAATCTCAAAGCCGTTGCCGAGGCTGCGGGAGCCACCCTTGAAAACATTATTAATATGACCACTCTTCTAAGTGATATGGTTTATTTCTCACAGCTCAATGAGGTGATGTCCGGTTACTTCAGCGAGCCTTTCCCAGCCCGAGCTGCCTTCGCGGTGAAAGCCCTCCCCAAGAAATTCCGATATAGAAATCATGACGATTCTGGTAACCGAGTGAGCGAGCATAAAACATGGCCAGACCCACAGTTGCTGAAATAAAACTGGGAAGTATCCGTGCCAACTACCAATTGGCCTCTTCGCTAGCACCATATGGAAAGGCCATTGCGGTTGTTAAAGCCGACGCTTATGGCCACGGTGCGGTACAGGTTGCCGAGTATCTTTCCCAAGACGCTGAGGTGTTTGCGGTGGCTTGTATAGAAGAGGCGATGGCTTTGCGCGCCTCTGGTTTGCGACATCCCATCCTCCTTTTGGAGGGCTTTTTTGAAGTCGGAGAGCTTGAGGTTATCTCTCGGGAAGGTTTCTGGACAGCCGTGCATAGCCAGGAACAGGTGGATGCGCTGGCGCAGAGTTCCTTGCCAAGCCCGGTTCCCGTCTGGTTAAAAGTGGATACCGGAATGCATCGGCTCGGGTTCAGCCCGGAGCAGGCCGTCAACGCCTACGGTGAGTTAAAGAACATGCGTCAGGTAAAGAACGTGGTGGTTATGACGCACTTGGCGAATGCCGACGATTGCTCGACAAAAGGAGTGTCGGTCGGGGCGCAGGTTTCCCAGCTACCGGCATCTCTTTCCGGTCCCGAGATCGAGCTGAGTCTGGCGAATTCAGCCGGAATTCTGAACCATGAAATGGTGAGAAAGAACTGGCAACGGCCAGGCATAATGCTCTATGGCGCTTCCCCTCTGGCAAGGGAGAATGAATTTAGCGAGAAACTGCGCCCGGTGATGACGCTCAAAAGCAGAGTTATCGCGACCAGGTGGATTAATCGGGGCGAGAGCGTTGGTTACAGCGGGCGATTTGTGGCAGATCGCCCGACAAGAATAGGCACCGTAGCAATGGGCTACGCTGATGGATACCCCCGGCAGGCGGTTGAGGGCACCCCTGTGCTGGTTGATGACCAACGTGTTCGGCTGATTGGGCGGGTCTCGATGGATATGCTTACGGTGGACTTGACCGACCTTCCAGATTCGGGCGAGGGTAGCGATGTAGAGTTTTGGGGTGAAAAGTTACCCGCGAATGAAGTGGCTGCCCATTGCGACACAATCGCTTACCACCTGTTCACAGGGGTCACCAACAGGGTTCCGAGAAAGTACGTTGAGTGACCAGACTAGGCCTGAACCTGAAAGCTAGTGAGGAGCTTCGGTAATGCTATAATGATAGCGAGATTGTGATGGCGGGTTCTAGGTTTTCTGGCCAGGCCCGCAATCCGGATGGTAACGGCGGTCAGACGGTGATCGTTTCGATGCGTTCATTTGGCATAATTGAGAGAAGCCTATGCTACGCTCTTTAGCGGCCGACTTATTGCCGAACCTCACTAACCGATGCGCCAGGCTTAATAATAGGCCCACCAATCAGTGGCAACTTTTCTGATGACCGCGGGCGCCGATGAATTCGATTCTAAGAAATCCATGATGAAGCCGATTATGACAGAGCGCTGGGGAGCTTCTCTTGGCCAAGTCAGCGATTTCGACATTCGCATGATTCGCGTTTTTAAGGCAGTGGTGGAGTGCGGTGGTTTCACCGCAGCAGAGGAATCACTAGGCATCAGCCGCTCAGCCATTAGCCTGCATATGAATGACCTGGAACGACGACTGGGGCTTCTGTTGTGTCAACGTGGCCGCGGCGGATTTTCACTTACCGAAGAGGGGCGGCAGGTTTTCGAAGCCGGGTTGACGCTGTTGGCTTCGCTTGAGACCTTTCGCACTGAGGTAAACGGCCTGCACGATAGCTTGCGTGGCGAACTCAATATCGGAATCAGTGACAATCTCGTCAGCATGCCAAAAGAGTACGTTACCCATAGCCTTGCCGAGCTCAAGGCGCGGGGCCCTGATGTCCGCATTAACCTTTCGATGGAAGTGTCAGACAGTGTCGTTCGTGGGGTTTCGGACGGCCGCTTTCATGTGGGTGTGGTGCCCCAGGTGAACCTGCTGAAGAGCTTGGCGAGCGAAGAGCTTTACGATGAGTGCTCGCTGCTCTACTGTGCCGATTCACACCCGCTGTTCACAACCTCTGATGATTTATTGTCATTGGAAAAGCTGGCTGAATTCGATGCGCTGATTCCAAGCTGGCCTTTGTCTGAGGCTGGCCGCAATGCACATGCCTTGCTTAAAGGCGCGGCTTCCACCACGGATCGTGCCGGCGCTACCCTCCTGATCCTCACCGGCTGCTACATCGGTTACCTGCCCGACCACCTGGGGGCTCCTTGGGTATCTGCCGGCCGAATGAGAGCTATCTGTCCCGAGCTCTGCCACTTTCAAACCCCTTTAGTGACAATCACCCGCTGCGACCGAAGGCCCCACCGTGTGCTGGAGGCATTTTTGGAGTTGCTGGCACAGAAGCAACAGTAATTCACAGGGCCCCTTCCCATTTTTAAGAGACAGACGCCACACAAGAGAGCGGCGGTTAATGCCATGAGCCAAATCGGTCCGTGTATATGAGCAAGTTCTGAACTCATCCCGGTGTATGTCTGCACCAGACGGCGAACTTCCACGCCACGCTCCTGCCAGCTCGCCCTATTCAGATATTCAGTTTTAGTAAGTCGCACCGGATAGGCTGTGTTCCCGACACGTCTCCCTGTCCAGTCGATCGCCTTCAACCTCTTTCAGAGTCTTGACGATTTGTTATTTGCTGTACCGTGATTTATTCGTGTCGTGTTCCATTTGCCTTGTTGTAGGTGGGAGAGCTCCGATTACGCACTCATCGGTTTCAGGGGTGGCCAGATTTCACGCGAGCAATCGTATACGTTAACGTCAAAAAAATGGTCTTTAATAAACAGACTGAGGCGGCCTATGCTCGAATCTGCCTAGCGAAAAGTTATGCTTTTTAGCTCAGTTTATCCTGACAAAGGCTGGCACTGAAGAAAAACGTATAACAATAATATTTTTTAGGTGATGCGTTATGACAAGCAACGACTTGCTGAATGACGAAGCGACAAATAAAAATTGGAGTCGCGCATATCAGCCAGACAAGAGACACGTCTTTCATTCTTGGTCTGCCCAGGAAGCACTGGCCCCGGTGGTTGTGACAGAAACCAACCGAGACCTCACCTCGTCTCATCAATTATCAATTATCAATTATCAATTATGACGAAGATACAAATTGTAGGCCTTGGTGTACCAGGCAGCGCGCTATCAGTGGCGGATGAGTTTCTTCGAATTAATGAGCCAACAAAAACATCAGTTTCAACCGGAGCTAATCTATGAGTATTCGAGAAATTACCATGTATATCAACGGCCAGCCCGTCACATCCCAGAGCAAAGAGTGGCGTGATGTAGTCAATCCCGCCACTCAGGAAGTGGTCGCACGGGTGCCGTTTTGCACCGCCGAGGAAGTCGAACAAGCCATTGCCAACGCTAAGGAAGCCTTCACGACCTGGCGCAAAACCCCACTGGGCAGGCGCATGCGGATTATGCTCAAATTTCAGGCGCTGATTCGTGAGCATACTGATGAGCTGGCGGCGCTGATCAGCGAAGAGCATGGCAAGACCTTACCCGACGCTGTGGGTGAAGTGGCGCGCGGCCTGGAAGTGGTCGAGCATGCCTGCTCAATCACTTCGCTGCAGCTGGGCGAGCATGCCAGCAACGCGGCCAATGAGGTGGACGTTTATACCCTGAATCAGCCGTTGGGTGTGGGTGCCGGCATTACTGCGTTCAATTTCCCGATCATGCTGCCGTGTTTCATGTTCCCGTTGGCCATCGCCACCGGTAACACCTTCGTGTACAAGCCCTCCGAACAGGACCCGAGCTCCTCTATGCGGCTGGTCGAGCTGGCCCACGAGGCCGGCGTGCCACCGGGTGTGCTCAACGTGGTGCACGGTGGGCCGGACGTGGCGAACCAGATCGCCGACCATGTGGATATCAAGGCGCTGTCCTTCATTGGCTCCACCCATGTAGGCCAGCTACTCTATGACCGCGCCGCCGCTGCCGGCAAGCGTATGCAGGCGATGCTGGGCGCCAAGAACCACTGCGTCGTCATGCCTGACGCCAACCGCAGCCAGACCATTAACAATCTGCTGGGCTCGGCCTACGGCGCTGCCGGTCAGCGCTGCATGGCCAACTCCGTGGTGGTACTGGTGGGTGAGGCGCGCGAATGGCTTGAGGACATCATCGAAGGCACGCGCAACATGAAGGTGGGGCCTGGCACTCAGTTGGATGCCGACCTCGGCCCGCTGGTCTCGCCGGCCGCCAAGGAGCGCGTCGAGCGCCTGATCGCAACTGGCGAGAAGGAAGGTGCCACGCTGGAAGTGGATGGCCGCGGCTGCCAGGTCGAAGGTTACCCGAACGGCAATTTCGTCGGACCGACCCTGTTCAGTAACGTCACCGCCGACATGACTGTCTACCGCGAAGAAGTCTTTGGTCCGGTGCTGTGCGTGGTGAGTGTCGAGACGCTGGATGAGGCGATTGAGTTCATCAACGCCAACCCCAACGGCAACGGCACCTCGATCTTTACCAATTCCGGCTGGGTGGCGCGTCGTTTCGAGACCGACATCGACGTTGGCCAAGTGGGTATCAACGTGCCGATTCCAGTGCCGGTGGCCTACTTCAGCTTCACCGGCTCGCGGGCGTCCAAGCTTGGCGATCTGGGACCCAACGGCAAGCAGGCCATCAGCTTCTGGACCCAGACCAAGACCGTGACGGCGCGCTGGTTCGAACCCGAAAACGTCTCCAGCGGCATCAACAGCACGATTGCACTAGAGTAATTAGGTTCATTAACCTTGAATTTGTCGGAGATACAGAGATGCCAAAAGCTTATTGGATCGCCTCAGTTAAAATCACTGACCCGGAGAGCTATCAAAAATATGCAGAGCTGGGTCCTAAAGCATTTCAGAAGTACGGGGCAAAAATATTAGCAAGGGCTGGAGAAACTAAGTTTCTGGAAGGTGAGGCACGGCCAAGAAATGTTGTTGTCGAGTTTGAAAGCTTGGCGCAGGCCGAAGCATGCTATAACTCTGAGGAGTACCAAGCTGCTAAAGATTTGCGTGAAGGAGCCGGTGAGGCAACGATACTGATCGTGGAAGGTGTTCAGTAAGAAATATAAAAACTAATACACATCGTATGCGGAGTTAAAATGAATCATAAATACAAAAAGTTCATTGGTCTGTCTGTTACGTCTTTTTGCATGGCAGTAACGATTTCAGCCCATGCTGAGACCTTTTCTATAGGTACGGTTTACGGGAAAGATCACGCTGTCTCAACTATGGCGGTAGACTTTTCCGAAAGGGTTGAAGACTATACAAACGGCGGGTTGAAAATCAAGGCGAGATATGGAAGTCCATTTGGTGATGTTTACCAAATTGGCAAGCAAGTAGCTAATGGCCAAAGGAAAATTGACGTTGTCAGCATGTCTTCAGATGTAGATCCAAGAATGACAATTGGCTATATGGGAGGGCTCGTTTCTAACTACGAGCAAGCAGAAGATCTTTACGGGCCCGATGGGGACTTCATGATGCTTCTAAACGACATTGGAAAGGAGTCAGGGTTTAAATATGTGGCATGGGCTCCAACTGGGTTTGGCGGCATTGCATTTCGCGATGACGCTCCCAGTGAGATCCCATCTCCTAAGCGCTACAAAGTCAGGAGCGCACCTTATAAAAGCATGATCAACAGATATGCAGGACTTGGGTTTGATCCAGTGCCTATGGCCTATTCAGAGACTTACACTGCTTTACAGACTGGTGCAATTGATGCGAAAGGAGCAACTCCACCAGAAGAGGCGTTTCAAGTATTCTCTGACGTGATGAAGGAATATGTTTACACGCGTGATTACTTTGAAGGTATTATTGGAGTTGCTGTAAATTTAGACTGGTATGAAAATTCACTTTCTGATAGCCAGAGAGCGGCGCTAGATAAAGCGGGGAAAGAAGCCACGGCTAACATTTGGAAGGAAGCTAAACAAAGAGAGGATCAGTTTCTCGACAAGTTACGCGAAGCTGGTATTAAGGTTACGACATTTACTGACGAAGAGTATAAGGAAATCTCGGATCTTGTAAAAATGCATGAGTGGCCTGAAATAGAGAAGCTCGTCGGACCATCTATGATGGCTAGAATCCGGGATATGGCTTATTAATTAAGGTCTGAATAAAAGGCTGGCTTAATAGCCAGCCTTGTTCTTACGCCAACATTCGAGGCCATGATGTTATCCTCATTACTTGAAAAAACTATAAAAATAGTCATTTTTGTCGGCATGATTGCGGCAACGGGGTTAACTTTCTTTCAGTCAATCTTCCGTCACGTTGGCGAGCTGAACTTTCCTGGGGCAAATGAGCTTATATTGCTGTCAGTAGTTTGGGTTTATTTTATTGGCATGGCGTATGGCACCTTGAAAAATGAGAACATACAAGGTGGCATGGAAGATCTAATAAAATCTATACCTCTGCGCAAGGCTCTGGCTGTAACCTCAAGCTTTCTATCCGCAGGATTCGCTATAACTGCTACATATTACAGCACGTTATTACTAAAGAGCAGCGTCTCCCAAGGTTACGAGAGCATCTACTACGGAATGCCAGATTACTATTGGGTATCAAGTCTTTTTGTCGGATTCGTTCTCACTTCATTATTTTTTGTTAAAACATTCTTAACGCAGTGTTCCATTATTGGAAAGTGACAACTCCAGACTACTTTTTAATAAAAATATAAACGTTTTCTCGTTCTTTGGAGATTTCTATGTATCTTTCAGTAATCTACACACTGCTTTTTGCAATGCTGCTTGTGATTATTGGCGTTCCTGTAGCCACATCCTTTGGCTTGGGAGCCTTGGCTATTGGGTTCACTAATGGAATAGATGTCATTGGTCCTTTTTCAACAATGTTCTCTAAGATTAACTCTCCAACATTGGTTGCATTGCCCCTATTTATTTATATGGGCTTTCTGATGGAAAGAAGTGGGCTCGGCGATAGAATTATTGATTTTGCTTCAAGTGTTGTCGGTCGAGTTAAGGGAGGGTTAGGTGTTGTAGTGGTATTTTCATGCGCTATTTTTGGGGCTGTTTCCGGCGCAGGAAGTGCTGCAGTCGCTGGTATTGGTTCGGTTGTCATCCCCAGAGCAGTCAAGCTAGGGTATCCTCGGGAATATATGGTTGCACTGGTTGCCAGTTCTTCTGTCTTAACTTTGTTGATTCCGCCTAGCATTCCACTGTTGATACTTGCACTGACTATGCAGGTCTCTATAGCAGGTGCTTTTTTAACCACTATTATTCCAGGAATTGTTTTAGCAATCGGATATTCCTTACTCAATTTGAAAATATGTAAAGGTTTCTCTATGGGCCAGGGCCACTGCGAGCCCAACAGCTTAGACAAACCCAAAGCAAAATACTGGGGTGAGGTATGGGGCTCAGGGAAAAAATCGCTTCTTATCATGTTCATGCCTATAGTTGTTTTAGGCAGCATATACGGCGGAATTGCCAGCCCTACAGAAGCGGCGTCTTTTGGCGTTATTTACATCGCATTTATTGCCTCTTTTGTATACAGGACGATGGGATTTAAAGGTTTTTTCCACGCTACCGTGGACGCCGGAAAGCTGATTGGCTCCTTAATTTTTATGATCGCTTCCTTATTGTTTTTGAGCCAAATATTGATTTACCAAGGAGCACCTTTTGAGCTTGCTAACTTTGTTTCTAGTGAAATGGAATTATGGCAAGGTCTTCTTTTTATAAATATAATCCTTTTGTTGATCGGCATGATCATGGATGACATATCAGGATCAATCATCGCAGCCTCTATATTGTACCCAGTAGCATCGGAGCTAGGCATTGATCCATTCCATTTTGTTGCCATTGTGGGCGTAAACCTAGGCTTAGGTAACATTACTCCTCCGGTAGCACCGTTGCTATTTTTAACCAGTGGAGTGGCAGGAAATGTCCCTATGAATCTTTATATCGGCCATCTTTTCAAGTTCATAGCGTTTGTGCACATTCCTGTCCTGTTGCTTGTGACATACATTCCTTCGTTTGGTTTGTATTTGCCCACTTTGCTTGGTTTTAGGTAGGTTTTAATGTTGGATTACAGCCGCACCTTCCGGAATTATAGAGTAACATTTTTATGCGCTACCTTAACATGAAGCGAGACTTGGCTATTTACCCGGCAGGCAATTAAGTTGGTTGTATGATATAACCGAATAAAAAAATTAGAGGTTTAGATGTGATGATTAAAAAAATTACGAGATGGGGGGGGGAATAAAGGCAATACTGTTAGCGAGATATTGTTACTAATTAATATCGCTGAGTCGTCGTAATACGATCATAAACTGACACTTAAGAGAGCGTCAGTAATGCTAGAATGGAGAGGTTTTATGTATAGTAATCAAAAGATGCCGGATCGTTTCTGGCGACACATGACACAACATCAGCCACTTGGTGGCACTTCACCTGCTTTGATGACTAAGGGTGAGGGTTGCTATCTTACCAATGAGCATGGTAAACAGTTTTTGGATGGTTTTTCCGGCCTCTGGTGCGTCAATGTGGGATATGGCCGTCAAGAGTTGGCTGAAGTTGCTTATGAGCAGATGAAGAAACTCACCTATTTAGCTCCAACAATGAGCAGTGAGCCAGCAGTGAAATTTGCTGAGAAGATTCAGACAATGCTCGGTATGCCACTGCACGTCTATTTTACGAGCAGTGGTTCAGAAGCCAATGAAACCGCGTTCAAAATTGCTCGTCAGTATCATATACAGTCTGGGAAAAGTGATGGTCAACGGCGCTATAAAATTGTGTCTCGTTACCGCGGCTATCATGGTGCCACTATGGGCGCTATGGCTGCAACAGGGCAAGCAAATAGAAAGCTCGGTTATGACCCTGAGCCCGCCGGATTTCTTAAGGTTATGCCTCCTTATCCCTACCGGGGTCATCCGAAGCTAACAGAGGAAGAGTTGGGTGCTGAAGCGGCGCACCAACTAGAAGAGACCATTATTCATGAGGGGTTTGAATCGGTCGCTGCGGTCATTATGGAGCCTATAATTAGTGGCGGCGGTGTTATTGTTCCCCCCGACAACTACTTGCCGTTTGTGCGCGAGATTTGTGACCGCTATGGCGTTTTGTTGATTCTGGATGAAGTGGTGTCCGGCTTCGGGCGTACAGGTAAAATGTTCGGCCATGATCATTGGAATACTAAGGCTGATATTTTTACTTTCGCTAAGGGATTGGCTAGTGGTTATCAGCCAATTGCTGCAACCGCTGTTAAACAGGAAATCTTTGACGCTTTTTACGGAAAACCTGGGGACGGAAGAGAGCTTCGAACAGTCAATACTTTTGGGGGTAACCCGGTAGCAATGGCTGTTGCGTTGAGAAATATCCAGATATTGGAAGAAGAGAATCTAGTTGAAAACGCCGCTCGTCAGGGTGAGTATTTCCGCTCACAACTGTCCGACCGGCTATCCGAGCATCCATATGTGGGGGAGATTCGTGGTAAAGGGCTGCTGAATGGCCTGGAACTGGTTGGTGATAGGGAGACAAGAGAACCGCTGGCCCAAGACAAGGTTACAACCGTGATCTCTCACGCATTGCAGCAACATAGTGTCATAGTCGGCCGTAATGGCAATACAA
>Ga0307487_1002665_pt1 | contig 11176 bp, 12 predicted proteins | sample CBIW12metaG_FD_203665 | JGI IMG/M metagenome (GOLD analysis project Ga0307487, IMG submission 203665) | Sea-ice brine microbial communities from Beaufort Sea near Barrow, Alaska, United States - CBIW 1.2 | ecosystem: Environmental > Aquatic > Marine > Coastal | place: USA: Alaska | collected... | reverse complement strand
CGCATTCTGGAAATTTTAAGATGACATTATACGACTTTTTATATTACATTATACTCCCGATTTTATCGATCTCGGTAATTTTGATCATGTTCAGGTTTTTAAAAGGACCCAGCATTGTTGATCGGGTGATCGCGCTGGATCTCCTAATTACTACGGGGATTGGTATTATTGCAGTTTATAGTATTATCACCAATCAGCCTACCTTCTTGGATATTGCAATGATATTGGCCCTTATAGCGTTTTTGGGCACAGTTGCCTTTTCCTACTACCTTGAAAAAAGAAATAAATAATGACTGAAATAACTATAGGAATATTAGCTTCATTTGGCGCAATTTTCGTCTTGCTGGCAGCCGTGGGATTGATCCGGATGCCGGACACCTATTTGCGTATCTCGGTAACAACCAAAGCTGCTACCTTAGGGATTGGATTATTGCTTGTCGCAGCAGCAGTATTTTTTAAAGATCTGTCCATCACAACTAAAGTTCTTGCGATCATTCTTTTTATATTGCTTACCGCTCCGGTAAGTGCTCACCTTATAGGTAGGACTTCTTATTTCTCGGGCGTAAAACTCTGGAAAGATTCAGTTTTGGACGATTTGGAAGGGAAATATGACAAATCCTCTCACAAGTTAAAAAGTGGTATCGAAGAATTTCCGGAAGAAAAACCAGATCAAATCGGGGAAGATTAGCTTTCTCTGCTTTCAGAAGCATACCTCTTATTCCTTAATTTAATTTCAAAAAAGCTAAATACGAAATTGATAATTATCACCAAAATGGTAATTACAGCGAGTTCTTTAAACATACCGGTTGCGGCCAGACAGCCGGCACCTGCACTGCACCATATTGTGGCGGCGGTGGTCAATCCCTCTACTTTTGTGCCATGATGAAGAATTGTACCTGCACCTATAAACCCGATTCCTGTAACTACCTGCCCTAAAACCCGGGTGACATCTACATTGACTTCCTCCCGAAAATTCAGGGATATCAGGATAAAAACGCAGGCACCCAAGGCGACAAGGGCATTGGTCCTTAAACCGGCACTTTTACCTCTGTATTCACGTTCAGCGCCAATAAAAACCCCTGCAATCACCGCGAGGCTAACTTTTAAAACAAATTCTCCAAGTTCCATATTTATAAGTTTTATGAAAGTTGTAATTTCACCCAATGCAAAACCTTCCTTTAAAATTAACGAAAAGCATTGACATTAGAAAGCAACAAAATGCAATTCGAAACTTAGGTTCCAAAAAAAACCTTATTGATTTTTCCTCCAATGATTATCTGGGGTTTTCAGATTTAAAACAGATTTATTTTACCGCAGAAAAGATCTTGACGGAGTTCAACCTAATGAGAAACGGGGCTACTGGCTCTAGGTTGCTTTCAGGAAACCATCAGTTATTTGCTCCTGCCGAAGATTTTATAGCCAATTTTCATTCTGCTGAATCCGCTTTGATATTCAATTCGGGGTATGATGCCAATGTTGGTTTTTTTTCTAGTGTGCCCCAACGCGGCGATCTTATTTTTTATGATGAATTGGTGCATGCCTCCATTCGCGACGGGATTTCCATGAGCCGCGCCAAAGCCTATAAATTTAAACACAACGATATTGCAGATCTGCGAGGCCATATTGAGCGCAGCCGAAATATAAACAACGAACATGAAATTTACATAGTCACCGAATCGGTTTTTTCCATGGATGGCGATATTCCCGATTTAAAGACATTGGCTGAATTTGCCGAAAAACAACACTGTTTTTTGGTGATAGATGAGGCTCATGCCACCGGGGTTTTTGGTGCAGATGGAGCAGGGATGGTACAGGAATTGGGAATCCAGGATAAAGTTTTTGCCAGGATCATTACCTTTGGAAAAGCCCTGGGCTGTCACGGAGCGGCAATATTAGGAAGCACAACTTTAAAAGAATACCTTATCAATTTTGCACGAAGTTTTATTTATACCACAGCTTTGCCGCCGCATAGTGTGGCTACTATCCTGGCATCTTATCAATATCTAAAAAATAAACCCGGGCTTGCCGAAGTTAATCTTGAGCATATCGAAGGACCGGAAATAAAAAAGCTAAAACAAAACATCGAATTTTTTAAAGGTGAAATTGTTGCTAATAAGCTTGAATCATTTTTTACTGAAAGCAATTCCGCAATTCAATCTTGTATTGTTCCGGGAAATGAAAAGGTGAAAAATACTGCCTCGAAACTGGAAGCCGAAGGTTACAACGTAAAACCCATTTTATCGCCTACGGTTCCAAAAGGGAAAGAACGGCTGCGATTTTGCCTGCACAGCCTTAATTCCCGGGAAGAAATCTCGGGAGTATTAAAGATCCTGGCTAAATTGGTAGGTTGATCTCTTTCGATGAAGAATTATTGAGTTAATAATTTAATATTCGTGCATTAGTGGCTATTTTTGAAACTCACATTTTTTAGATAAAAATGCGAACAAGACACTAACCTTAAAAATTATATTTCAATCTCATGAACACATATTTTATCACAGGAATTGGAACAGAAGTTGGGAAAACAATTGTCTCTGCAATTATCACCGAAGCTTTGGAAGCCGATTACTGGAAACCAATTCAGGCGGGAGAATTGGGGAATAGCGATACCCATAAAGTAAAAAACCTGGTCTCGAATAAAAAATCCGTTTTTCATCCTAATAGTTTTGAGTTACAAACCCCAATGAGTCCTCATGCCGCGGCCGAAATTGATGGAGTTAAAATTACTTCAGCAAAAATTAAAAGACCAAAAACTTCAAATAATCTTGTTATTGAAGGCGCCGGCGGACTTTTGGTCCCAATCAGTTCCAAAGAGACAATTGCAGATCTAATAAAACCTTCAGATAAAATAATAGTAGTTTCCAGGCATTATCTTGGAAGTATAAACCATACGCTGTTAACTTTGGAAGCATTAAAGAATCGCGGTTTGAATATCTTCGGAATTATTTTTAACGGAGAAAAAAATGTTTCTTCCGAAAGTGTTATCTTAAAAATGGCGGAGGTTCCTTGTCTTGGAAGAATTGATAACGAGCCGTATTTTGATAAAAATGTAGTCAAGGAATACGCCGAAGGATTTAAAAATAAATTTTAGACCTAACAGGTCTCAAAGACCTGTTAGGTCTTGTTTGAGGTCTAATAAATACATATTATGTCAGATATAATCAAGAATACAAATAAACCTTCCATCGCTATAGCTGGAAATAATAAAGAACAAACTTCTCTTTCTCAACGCGATCAAAAACACATTTGGCATCCATTGACCCAACATAAATTATCGCCGGGGATCTTGGCAATTGTGAAGGCAAAAGGAGCAATTTTATACGATGAGAACGGAAAGGAATATATAGATGGGATCGCTTCCTGGTATACTTGTATGTATGGGCATTGCAATGAGTATATCACTAAAAAAGTCACTGAGCAAATGCAGCAGCTCGATCAGGTTGTTTTTACCGGATTCACCCACGAACCTGCAATTAAATTATCGGAAGCTTTAATTGAAATATTGCCCGATAACCAGCAGAAATTATTTTTTAGCGATAATGGTTCTACCGCGACAGAGATCGGGATAAAAATGGCTTTGCAATATCATCACAACCTTGGCCATGACCGAAAGGTGATGCTCGCTTTTGAAGAAGGTTTTCACGGCGATACTTTCGGCGCGATGTCGGTTTCGGGATTGTCGGTTTACAATGGGGCTTTTGAAGATCATTTCATCAAAGTGGTCAGGATCCCAACTCCCTCCGGTGAAAATAATATGGAAGTGCTTCAGAAGCTAAAGCATCTAATTTCAGAACATAGGATCGCCGGATTTATATATGAACCGCTGATGCAAGGTGCTGCCGGAATGAAAATGCACGATGCCGATGGCTTAAATGAGATCTTGAAAATTTGCAGGGAACACGAAATAATTTGTGTGGCAGATGAGGTTATGACGGGATTTGGAAAAACGGGCAAGAACTTCGCTTCAGAATATATGAACATGCTTCCGGATATTATGTGTATGTCCAAAGCATTAACTGCCGGACTTTTACCAATGGCCGTAACTTCCTGCACTCAGGATGTTTTTGACGCCTTTTATTCAGATGAACTCTCAAAAGGATTGTTTCATGGTCATACTTATACGGCAAATCCGTTGGCCTGCACAGCAGCATTGTCGGGAATCGAATTGTTGAATTCAGGGGAAATCCAGCAGAATATTGTCCGGATCACTAAAGCACATCAGGATTTTAACAACCGGATCAAAAATCATCCAAAAGTCACCAATACAAGGCAACTGGGGGTAATTTATGCCTTTGATCTGGACGTAAAAATGGAACGCTACGGGGAAGTTCGGAATCAGCTGTTTAAACATTTTATGGATTTTGGGGTATTTCTGCGTCCGCTGGGAAATACAATCTATATTTTGGCGCCCTTTATTATTTCTGATGCTGAACTTGAGAAAGTTTATAAAAGTATTGAAGCGGCTTTGGAGAAATTTTAGGCTTGCGTTTTTCTAAAATTTCAGTTTCAAAACATGATTTTTTTAATATTCGATTCGGAATTTTCATACATTAGGATATTAATTTATGAAAATCATGATGCATCCCGATACGGAAATCCGGTTTATTAGTGAAGAAATTGGGTATGGCGTGGTAGCCAAAAAAATTATTCCAAAAGGCACAATTACCTGGGTGCAGGATGAACTGGACCAGATCTATACCCCGAAGCAGGTAGGGAAGATGGAAAAATTATCTCAACAGATGATCGATAAATATACCTTTAGGAACAATAAGGGGAATTTTGTCCTTTGTTGGGACCTTGCCAAATATGTAAATCACAGTTTTAAATCGAATTGTCTTTCTACCGCTTACGATTTTGAAATTGCGGTACGGGACATACTTCCCGGGGAGGAACTCACCGATGATTACGGTTATTTGAATATTACCGAAGCCTTTGAAGCTAAAGATGAAGGCGCCGTTCGCACCACTGTTTATCCAGATGATTTGTTGCATTTTCACAAAGAATGGGATGCAGATCTCGAGGAAGCATTTGCACATTTTGATAAAGTGGAACAACCACTTGAGGCTTTGATTTCGGCTGAAATTCAGGATAAAATGAAATCGATTTTAAAAGGCCAAGAGAAAATGGACTCAATTTTGAATTTGTATTACCGCAATGGTATGTAGCTCAAGTTGAAACCCAAATATTAGAATTTTGGAAAAGTTCTTGTTCTATTCAATTTGCACCATATGGAGGTTAAATAAATTCAAATTTCCCAAAGTTGTTAATTTTATGACTTAAAATTTAGCCTAAGACTTCTAAGACCTTATTTTTGCCGAAAAATCACCACTTTTGAAAATACCCGTTTATATCAATTCCATAGCTTCGGTTTCTCCTTTGGGGAAGACTTCAGAAGAGATTTGGGAGAATTATAAAAATCAGAAACATTTTATTAAAAAACACGATTTCAGAGGAATTGAAGGTTTCGCAGCTTTTCTTCCGAAGGAATTAAAAGGGGAAATAAATGAACTTCGTATTTCTTCTCCCGATTTAAGTAATTTAGATGAATCGGTTTTATTTTCAGTGTTTGTCGCCAGGGAAGCCGTGAAAAAGGCTGGATGGGGACCTGGTGAAAATATTGGGGTTAATATTGGAAGTTCCCGCGGAGCTACCCAACTTTTTGAAAAATATCATCAACTTTTTTTAGAGACGAAAAAAGCCAAGGTCCTGGCTTCGCCCACGACAACTTTGGGTAATATTTCGTCCTGGGTAGCTCAGGATCTGCAAAGCAGCGGTCCGGAAATTTCGCACAGCGTAACCTGTTCCACTGGGTTACATGCCGTATTGAACGGCGTTGCCTGGTTACAGGCAGAAATGGCCGATAAGTTCTTGGTTGGCGGGAGCGAGGCTGCTTTGACCCCGTTTACCATCGCCCAAATGAAAGCGATGAAAATCTATGCTTCTGAAGAGCTGGATTTTCCTTGCAGATCCGTGGATATGGATAAAACCCGGAATTCGATGGTTTTGGGAGAAGGTGCCGGAGTGCTTTGTATTTCTAAAAATCCGAAGAACAGCATCGCCCAAATTGGCGGGATTGGCTATGCAACCGAGAAACTCAAACATTCGGTTTCCATTTCGGCAAACGGGGAATGCTTTCAAAAATCCATGAAAATGGCCATTGGGAATAAAAATTTAGATGAAATTGATATCGTGGTAATGCACGCACCGGGAACCATTAAAGGAGACAAGGCCGAAGTAATTGCGATAAAAGAACTTTTTGGAGAAAACCTTCCTGCAATGACCTCAAATAAATGGAAGATAGGACATACCTTCGGGGCATCTGGGATTTTAAGTATGCAACTGGCCGTTTTGATGCTGGAACATCAGGAATTTATATCGGTTCCGTTCTCCAAGATCAGTAAAGCACCCGGAAAACTCAGGAATATTTTGGTAAATGCCGTAGGTTTTGGGGGAAATGCAGTTTCCATATTGGTGAGTAAAGATTAGTTTAAATTCATGCTCTCATTCAAAAAAACCGAAAAGAGCTCAAAAATATTTAATTCAAACATTCAGGAATGCTCAGTTTTAGCTATTTTTGGAACCAAATCATTTTTTCATGACAATTAGACACAACTGGACCAAAGAAGAGATCCTCAAAATTTACAATAAACCCTTAATGGAATTGCTTTACGATGCAGCTACGGTCCATCGGGAAAACCACGATCCCAATACGGTTCAGGTTTCAACGCTGATATCCATCAAAACCGGGGGCTGTTCTGAGGATTGCGGGTATTGCCCACAGGCAGCGCGTTACCACACAGATATTGAAGGTAATGACCTGATGAGTGTAAACCAGGTAAAAGCCCAGGCATTACGCGCAAAAGAGGCGGGAAGTTCAAGGGTTTGTATGGGTGCGGCCTGGAGAAACGTAAAAGACGGCGAGGAGTTTGATTCGGTTTTGGAAATGGTTCGCTCTATTAACAAACTGGAAATGGAAGTTTGCTGTACCTTGGGAATGATTACGGAAAATCAGGCACAACGACTGGCCGAAGCCGGATTATATGCCTACAATCACAATCTGGATTCTTCAGAAGAATATTATAAAGAAGTTATTTCCACCCGTGGTTTTCAGGACAGGCTGGACACCATTGAAAATGTGCGAAAAACCAATGTAACGGTTTGTAGTGGAGGAATTATTGGAATGGGTGAACAAGTAGAAGACAGGGCAGGAATGCTGGTAGCATTGTCTACATTGAATCCTCAGCCAGAATCTACGCCTATTAACGCATTGGTGCCGGTGGAAGGAACCCCGCTGGAAGAACAAAAACCGGTTTCCATCTGGGAAATGGTGAGAATGGTTGCCACTACACGTATTGTAATGCCGGAAACCCAGGTACGTCTTTCAGCGGGAAGGATGCAAATGAGCAGGGAAGGGCAGGCTATGTGCTTTTTTGCCGGAGCAAATTCCATTTTTGCGGGAGATAAGTTGCTCACAACTCCAAATCCCGATGTAAATGAAGATATGGAGATGTTCCAGGCCCTGGGATTACACCCACAAAAAGCCTTTGAGAAAAAATCCCAATCGGAAAGTATTTCTGCAGAAGATTCAAAATATCAGAATTTGGGAGAAAAACCTAAATGGTCCAGACCCGGACATAAAATTGAAAGGAATATCGAGGCTCAAAAGGTCGCCAAGATTAGAGTTGAAAACGTTAAAAAATCTGACTTATAGTGAAGTTGGATCTTCAATCTATACCGCGTGTAAGGGGAATTTCAAAAGAAGAATTTTTGAAGGAATATTTTATTCCCCAAAAACCTGTGGTGATGGAAGATCTTACTGCAGATTGGGCGGCCCGGGAAAAATGGAATTTTGAATATTTCCGGGAAAAAGTGGGGGAGATAGTGGTTCCAATTTATGACGGAAAACCGGCAAAAGGTCATCAAAGCTCCCACGGCCCGACGATGAAGATTAAAATGAAGGAATATATTGATATCCTGAAAAAAGGCCCAACAGATCTAAGGATGTTCTTTTTTAACCTTCTGAAAAATTGTCCTGAACTGATCAATGATTTCAAATATCCCGATCTGGGTGTGAGATTCTTTAAAAAACTCCCGGTTTTATTTGTGGGAGGTGAAGGCGCAAAAGTAGTGATGCACTACGATATGGATCTGGCAAATAATTTTCATTTCAATTTCGCGGGGGAGAAAAAAGTGATCTTGTATCCGCCATCCCAAACAAAATATTTGTACAAGGTGCCTTATTCCATAGTAAGCATGGAACAAATAGATATGGAACATCCGGATTTTGAGCATTATCCAGCGCTGCTAAAAGCAAAGGGTTTTGAAGTCACCTTAAAACATGGCGATGCCCTGTTTATTCCCAGCAAATGGTGGCATTTTATAAAATATGAAACTCCGTGCTTATCCCTGACTTTGCGCTCCTTACCAACCTCTCCCAAAAAGATCCTGGAAGTGCTGCGCAGTATAATTTTATTCCGGAATTACGACAATTTGATGCGGAAAATTAAAGGGCAGGAATGGATAGATCATAAAAACGAACAGGCCATAAAGAATACTCACAAAAATATTAAGATTACCCAATAAGGTCGTTGCTTACCTCATAGATCAGTTGCGGTTCATAACCTTTTTGCAACAGGTAATTGATCAGTTTTTTCTTTCGTTTTATGGGATTGACCTCGTTGATGAGGTTCAGTTTTTTTTCTGCCAGTTCGACAAGGGTGCTTAAATAAATTTCCTCATCTATTTCGGTAAAGGCAATTTTGATTATGGGTGCCGATATTTCCCGGATCTTCAGTTCCTGTTTGATCTTATTTCGTCCCCATTTTTTTATCCTGAATTTTCCGCGAACAAAACTCCGCGCAAATCGTTCTTCATTTAAAAACCCCTCCTGCATCAACTTCATTATAATTTGTTCACAAGCCAACGGGATCATCCTCAATTCCTTCAGTTTTTCTTCCACTTCCTTGTGGGACCTGTCCCTATATGCGCAAAATTGTGCCATTTTTAGGGTGGCTTCTTTTACGGTATAGGATTTTTGAGACGGATTGGGTTTCATAGACGGTAAAGATAATTATTTATAATACAGAAGATGGAATATAGAAAAAGGAGAAAGGAATTTGTGATAAGAATATTTTCATTTCACTTCTCATATCTATAAACAAAAAGACCGCCTCCCAAATTAATGAAAGGCGGTTTAAAATATTTTTTCGATAAAGATGTAATTTGTATTTAATTACAAATTTGACTCATTCGATAACCATCATTGGTTCAACAAGAATATACTCTTTTTTACAATTTTCATTTCTGATCAAGAAAATAGTATAGTTCTTAAAATATTTAGATAAACCATATTCATCAAGTTTATTTTTTTTGGCATCATTATAGAAATCTGACGCTCTTATGTATTGTTTCAAGTTTAGAATCTCCTTTGGATGTAAGTTTTCAAAAACCTTTTTCTTCATAAAGAAAAAGTACGCACTATCATCCCCTGAATCTTCTACAAAGAGATAATTAGGCTCATTTAAGAAGTCCTTTTTTAAATAATTTTCATCATAGTTAAAATAAAGGCTATCCTTTTTGTTTTCCTGAGAATAACTAAGGGTTTGTAAAATAAAACTAAAAAATAAGGTGAGAATTACATTCTGTTTCATCATTAATTATTTTCTGGACAATTAGTTGTTGTGGAAGGATAATATAAACTTAAACTCTCCTGGAGTTCTGCTTTCTTTTCATCACTTAATTGATTGTAAGCATCTACTACTTCTCCCTCTTCTGTTAAACCTTGCCAAGCTAATGCTTCATAAAAACTATCAGGGAGTTGGTTTGCACCATTATCAGTTAAATAATTATAATCTTTTACTAAAATATATTCGTGAAAGTTTTTCAAAGTTTTTGTCATTTCATCTATATATAAAGCTGCCATAGTCTCATGTTGAGGGTCAGCCTCAAAATTATCATTTTTAAAACTTTCATAGGTATCTTTAAAATTTAAAATATCAGTAGTTTGATTATCAACCACGGTATTTAATTTTCTAAACATATCAGCATGAATATATTCATGCAAAATAGTTCTTACTACACCTAAAGCCGGTCTGGAAGTAGCCGCGTTTGTGCTTATTTGAATGTTTATAATATTATTTAAAGGTTCAAAGGTTAAACCATTTACGGGGTCTCCTTTAGAACCATATAAATTATCTTTTGATTCTATCTCAATATCAAACTCAGAATCCCCTCTGAAATTTTTCAATAATTCATAAACAAAAGAATTCCCTTCTTTATCTAAGAGATCATTTAGGCATTTTTCTTTTCCTGTTAAGCTATCACTATCTATGTTATACAAGTCAAAAAAAGTATCCTGATCACCATCTAGCAAAATAGGAGTGGTATCTATTATTTCCGTATCATCAGGAATCGTTCCTGGAGTGCCTCCGGTAGTATATTCTCCATTCCATGTGGATCCTTGATAGGTATTTGTATTGACGGTACTCCCTCCACTTGAACCAGAACCGCTAGTGCAATAATCTAATTCATAGGTAAAATGGCAGATCTCGGTTGAGCTCGTATCTCCTTCCATTATCAGTTCAGTACAAGTCATGCTTACAAATTCATACATGCAAATAAGCTCATCATTCAATTTTAGATGATCTTTTGCAATCTGATTTCCTTGGACTAAGGTCATGTCACTTAACTTTGTGCCTGATAAATTATAAATTTCAATTTCACCAGTATAAGTGCTCATTTGTTTTCCCATGTCACACCAATTTTTATCTGGTATATATCGAAATATATATTTAACTAATTCACCATTTCCTAAGTCGGTTATAGAAAGATTATCAAAATACAATAAGTTTTTCAATTCTGATTTTATTGTCGAATTTATTTTGTTGAGCGCAATTGTATAGCTTGCTAAACCTTTTTTGTTGATGTTTTTTATTACTTGGGAATTTGTTTTTGCTGTGCCAAAAGGGTTTTTACTTTTTACATTTCTACTTTTAAATTTGATGTGATTAGTATTATCAAAATTGTCTTTTATGTTTGCAGGTAGGTTATCAAAAGCAATCGCTTCTGGCTCTTGATCTGAAAAACTGGAATCTGTAATTGGAGAAATAATTTCCTCTTTTTGACAACTTATGGAAATTACAAAAAGGCAAGTTAATAAGTAGATTTTTTTCATGCT
>Ga0307487_1002662_pt1 | contig 11180 bp, 6 predicted proteins | sample CBIW12metaG_FD_203665 | JGI IMG/M metagenome (GOLD analysis project Ga0307487, IMG submission 203665) | Sea-ice brine microbial communities from Beaufort Sea near Barrow, Alaska, United States - CBIW 1.2 | ecosystem: Environmental > Aquatic > Marine > Coastal | place: USA: Alaska | collected... | reverse complement strand
GAAGTGACTGGAAAAGTGACCGATAGGTCTGGTCTAGGAATGCCTGGAGTTTCTGTTTTGATCAAGGGAACGCAAAAAGGAACCATTAGTGATCTTGATGGATCTTACGCTATCGTAACACAAGGGAGGGATGCAGTATTAGTATTCTCTTTTATCGGATATGAGTCAGTAGAAAAGCCAGTGGCAGAAATATCTGTTCTGGATGTGGAGTTAAAAGAATCAGATTTGCTTCTTGAGCAAGTGGTGGTGGTCGGTTATGGTACCCAAAAGAAGGTAAATGTGACTGGTGCGGTCGATCAGCTTTCTGGTGAAGACATCTCCAAACGTCCGATTGCCAATGTGGTTCAGGGTCTTCAGGGAATGAGTCCAGGACTTAATATTACCTATCAAGGTGGTAAACCGGGAACTGTTCCTACAATCAATATTCGTGGATTTACCTCAATAAATGGGGGTGGACCATTGATCGTAATAGATGGTATTCCGGGAAATGAGAGTGATCTACTGAGGCTCAGTCCATCAGATATAGAATCCTATTCAGTATTAAGAGATGCTGCGTCTGCTGCCATATATGGAGCTAGAGCTGCTTTTGGTGTGATTTTGATCACTACTAAAAGTGGTAAAGAAGGAAAACAGAAGATTTCCTATAATAGCTATTTTGCTTGGGGTAAGCCTTCAGTACTTCCAAGGCCAGTCACCGATCCATATATCTATTCTAGAGTCTTGGAGACCTCTACTAACAATACGCCTTGGGATTATGTCAACTATTCTGATGCGCATTATAAATGGGCAAAGGAACGTTCTGAAGATCCTTCTGTAGAAGATACCAGACTAGACCCTACCAATCCTAATCTTTGGGACTATATGGGTAGTAACGATTGGAATGACTATTTCTTTAATTCCTCCAGCTTCTCCACCAATCAGAGTCTTGCAATCAGTGGAAAGAGTAGTGGCAAAATGCCAATTGGATATTATGTTTCTGGAGATTACACGAAGGAGAACGGTCTAAATAAATTAACACCAGATTACTGGAATCGTTACTCACTGAGGGCAAAAATCAATATGAAGCCGCTCCCATGGTTATCAGTTGACAATAACCTGAATATTTATCAGACTAAGCGTGCTGATCCTACTACCAGCATTACTGACATTTACTTCTTACAGCCAACTGATGTAGCTACAAATCCTGATGGATCTTGGGCAAATACAGCTACTGGTAGAAAGGCAGCTCAATTGGCGGACGGAGGTACAAATCAGGAAGACATGTTTGGTTTTCAGAACATCATCCAAGCAACAGCAGCATTTTTGGATGGAGACCTGACTTTCACTGGACGAGGTAGCTTCAAAAGAGAGCAGTGGAAGTATCACTGGGACCAAAGAAAGTATAAGATAGGCTTTGGCCCTGATGATATAAGAACTGAAGGCGGTGCAGGATCTGTCACGGAAAGAAATGGCACATTGATCAACACTATATTTGATGTCTTTGGGAAATATTCTAAAACGTTGGGAGATCATAGTTTCGACCTCTTGGCTGGTTTCAATCAGGAGAACTATACCTATTCTACCATTCAAGCAGAAAGAAAAGTTTTGATTTCATCTTCACTTCCTTATATCGGCTTGACTTCAGGGGATGCATTCATAACACCTACCTATAGTACTTATGCTTTACGAAGTGGATTTGGAAGAATTAATTACTCATTCAAGAGTCGATATATCTTGGAAATAAACGGCAGATATGATGGTTCTTCCAGATTTCCCGGCGACAATCGATGGGGCTTCTTCCCTTCTGTATCTGGATCATGGTTGGTGATGGATGAGGGGTTTTTCGATGGCCTGACTAATGTGGTTTCTACATTTAAGATAAGAGCTTCTTATGGTAGTCTTGGAAATCAAAATGTATCCAACTTTGGCTATATCCAGACTTTACCAGCTGACCCATCTAATTACTTGATTAATGGCAGTAAGCAGATGGTGATCACTTCGTCACCGGAGTTGGCAGTGGATCCTACCAATTATACTTGGGAGAAAGTAATCACAAACAACATAGGTTTAGATTTTGGAATGCTTGGAGACCGTATCACAGGTACCTTTGATTATTTCATCAGGGACACTAAGGGAATGCTGGTTGACCCAGTGGAGTTGCCTGCTGTTCTTGGTACTAGTCCTCCACAGCAAAATGCAGCTGATCTTAGAACCAAGGGTTTTGAACTTTCTTTGGGATACAGAGACCAATTTGGAAGCCCTTCCAATCCTGTGAAGTTTGGTATCAAGGCAATCCTTTCTGATTCAAGGTCTCACATCACTAAGTTCCAAAACGAAAATCAATTGCTTTCGAATCGTACTACCACGAATTATAGAGTGGGTCAAGAAATTGGAGAAATCTGGGGATTGGTAAATGATGGCATCATGGAAAATGAGGGTGATATAGCAGGTCTAGACCAATCAGCAATTGTCCCTTGGGGAGCTATAGCAGTAGTACCGGGGTGGCCAAAGTATAAAGATCTGAATGGAGATGGCAAGATCGAAGAAGGCTTTACTGCTACGGATCCAAAAGACCTTTCAATAATAGGAAACACTAATGCTAGGTATCGTTATGGATTTAATATAGATATGAGTCACAAAGGTTTTGACCTTTCTATATTCCTTCAAGGGGTAGGCAAAAGAGACTATTACCCAAGACATTATTTGTATTGGGGACCTTATCAGCAGCCTTATGCTAACATCTATCCTTGGAACCTAGATTTCTATAGAGGTGCAGCAGACAGCGATGCGCTGATGGCGCAGCATTCTCAGTCATATATCGATGCTGGATTGGCTGATCAGAATCTGGATTCAGAATTCCCTGTTCTCCAAGCATGGCTTGCAGACAACAATTACGGTGCAGGCCTGGATATTTCGCAGACTAAATACCTTCAAAATGCAGCCTATCTGAGAGTTAAGAATATCACGTTAGGTTATAGCCTCCCTACAGTATTGCTTGAAAAACTAAATCTCACTCGAGTTAGACTCTATGTGTCTGGTGAGAATATTTTTGAATTTTCTCCAATCAAGAACTTTGTAGATCCTGAAGCTATCAATGATGGCTACGGATGGGCTTACCCATTCCAGAGAAAATTTTCTTTCGGAGTTAATATCGATTTGTAATTAAGAAATGAATAAGATCATGAAAAAATATATCGTCCTACTAAGTGCAGTGTTGGTTTTAGCTTCCTGCAACGATGATTTTCTAGATAGATATCCTCAGACTTCTGTGGCACCTGAAGAGTTTTTCAAATCTGAAGAGGATCTTGAACTTTATGTAAACGGTCTGCTAACCATGGCTGGTCCAGGTAGCTATCAGTCTGATCAGAGCAGTGATAATATGGCGACTACTGGCGCTGTAGAGATTAAAAATATAATGACTGGATCTCCAAGTTCGCAAACACTTACTGGTGGTTGGAACTGGGGTACGTTGAGAGACATCAATTATTTCCTTGACAACTATGAAAAAGCAGTCGGTTCAGATGAAACGATCGCACATTTTGTAGGATTGGCTAAATATTATAGAGCCAGGTTTTACTTCGACAAGGTGAAAAGATATTCTGATGTCCCCTATTATGATGCTGCTCTTGATCCCAGTGATGAAGAGCAATTATATAAGGGCCGGGATTCGAGAGAGATGGTGATGGCAAAAGTGATTGAAGACTTGGAATTTGCTGCGAACAATGTTAGAGAAGATGTTCCTTCAGGAACTCCTGGAGTATGGGCTGTCAAGACTTTCTATGCTCGCCTGGCACTATATGAAGGAACCTATAGAAAATACCATATTGAATTGGGCTTAGAAGCTTCTGCCTCAGATTACTTAGAAAAAGCACGTGATTTGGCAAGTGATATCATGAGCTCTGGTGTATTTTCTATCTATTCCACTGGAAACCCATCAAGTGATTATGCTAAGCTTTTCACAAGTCAGGATTTATTGAGCAATTCAGAAGTTATCTTGGCAAATCCATATGACATCAATAAAGACAGAAATGGGGATACCAACTATACTGTATTTGGAGATTATGAACAGTCGCCATCCAGAGATCTGGTGATGACTTATCTGATGAAAGATGGATCAAGCTTTACAAGTATTGATGCGTATCAAAAGCTAGGTTTTGTTGAAGAGTTTCAAAATAGAGATCCGAGATTGATGCAGACCATAGCATATCCAGGATGGGTCAGACAACCAAACGCACTTCCATATGTCCAATCCTTGAATAAGAACTTTACTGGATATCACCAATTGAAAGGCTATCAAAATACTATTGATAACATCGAAAGCGGAAGTGCAGATTTTCCTGTATATCGCTATGCGGAAGTTTTGTTGACTTTTGCTGAAGCTAAAGTAGAATTGAATGAGCTGACTCAAGGTGATCTTGACATGACCATAAATATGCTTAGACAAAGAGTAGGAATGCCTGCTTTGAGCATGGCAGATGCTAACATGTCTCCTGATCCTTTTCTTGTTCAGAAATATCCAACCCTTGGAGGTTCAAATCTTGGCGTCCTTTTAGAAGTTAGAAGAGAAAGAAGAGTTGAGCTTGCAGTAGAAGGTTATCGATACGATGATATGATGAGATGGAAAGCTGGCAAATTATTCGAAAACATCCCTCAAGGGATGTACTTTGCAGGCCTTGGGAAATATGATCTGACAGGTGATGGCATAGAAGACGTGATCCTAGTCAGCAAAGACACCAACATTCCAGTAGGAGATGAAAAAGAGAAGAATAGCCTAGGTGAAGATTTAATTTACTACAAAGCAGGCACTATTGATGAGAATGTGGATGTATTCTTGGAAAATGGTGAAGACGGTGGAATGATGGTCACAGAAACGAAAGCTAGAACTTTTGAGGAGCCTAAATATTATTATCGTCCAATACCTATTCAGCAGGTGATATTGAATCCGAATTTAAATCAGATTTTTGGCTGGAATTAATACCAATTTTGAATTGCTAAAGTGGCTTGACCCCAAAGGTTAACCCACTTTCAAATACACCCTAATACAGATTAAAAATTATGGTAAGAATGAAAAAAATAGTAATGGTTGCAATTATGGCTCTCCTTGTATCTCAGGGATTTGCTCAGAAGAATTCCAAAAAAGTGTTATTCGTGATTCTTGACGGAATTCCTGCAGATGTTCTCGATACCGTCGCCACTCCCAATATTGATATGATCAGCGCTATCGGAGGATTTACCGAGGCAAGCATGGGTGGAGAAGCAGGTGAATATTCTGAAACTCCGACTATTTCAGCGGTAGGATACAACTCACTACTTACAGGAGTTTGGGCAAATAAACATAACGTCTGGGGAAATGGAATTGAGGCTCCGAATTATAATTATTGGACCATTTTTCGCATGTTGAAAGAAGCTGATAAAAGTAAAAAAACAGCGATTTTTTCTACTTGGCTGGACAATAGGACCAAACTGGTTGGAGCCAATCTTCCAGAGACTAACCGTTTTGCTTTTGACTACTATTTTGATGGGTTCGAATTGGATACGTTGAATTTTCCACATGGAGATGATAGGATTTATATCCACAAAATCGATGAAGTTGTTTCCAAAGAAGCAGCGAGATACATTCAAAAAGAAGGACCAGATATGTCCTGGATGTATTTAGAATATTCTGATGATATGGGCCATGGCTATGGCAACAGTCCCCAGATGATAGATGGAGTAAAAAAAGCAGATGTGCAAATCGGTCGCGTTTGGGAGGCTATTCAATATAGAGAGAAAACGTTTGGAGAGGATTGGTTGATCGTGATCACCACAGACCACGGTAGAACTGATGATGGATTTGGGCATGGCGGTCATAGCCCAAGAGAGCGTGCCACCTGGATTGTAACGAATTCTAAATACACCAATTCACATTTTGAAGAAGTACCGGAGATGGTGGATATTCTACCTTCTATAGCCAATCATATGGAAATAAGTATCCCAAAGAAAATGGCGATGGAACTAGATGGAACCCCTTTCATCGGCTCGGTTGAAGCGACTGACCTGAAAGCTGTATTGAAGAATGGTGAAATACAGATGAACTGGAAATCACTTTCTGAAGGTCAGACTGGACGGGTTTGGGTAGCTACCACCAACAATTTTAAAATTGGAGGTCTGGACAATTACTGGCTAGTAGGTGAAGTAAAGCTAGATGATGAGAAAAACTCTTTCTCGCTAGATGATATAAAATCTGACTTCTATAAAGTCGTGCTTGAGACGGATGCTGGCTATCTTAACTATTGGGTGGTGAAGTAACGAATTTATACTAAAAATCTGATTTTCCGCAATCTTGCCAGTTACCTTAATTCCTTTGATTATTTGGCGGGAAGACTGCTACTTCGGCAAGCTCATAAAAATGACGGATGACCGAAGATTCGGTATTAATAGTGTTTAATATGTATCAAGTCGCTTTTCATCCTTTATAACGCAATTGCGGATATTCATAATATGAAGTTATAAAAAAGGGTCAAAACAGCTTAATATGCTGGTTTGACCCTTTTTTCATAAAAATACAATTCCAAAGTCTAATCCAAAATCACCTTTTCACGCTTAGGATATTTTACTTCGTATTGAAACTTGATATCTTGTTGAGCACCGGGCTGCAAGGTGATTGTCCAAGTCACCAAACCTGATAATGGATCCAATTTTCCACCAGCAAGTTCCAGAACTTCCACCGTAATATCGGAATTCACAGAAATAGGGATCTGGTCTTCCACATTAATAGTCACTGCCTGAGATTTATTATTTTTCACAGTGATTTTATACTCTCGACTTTCTGTGATATTGGATCCAATTGCCCGTTTTTTAGAGAATTCATCATTTTTCTCCCGCTTGATCACTATACTTCTGTCCCGACCCATGGAGATCTCCAACGTGTCCTGAAGTGACGAGCCATCCAAAATCGATCTCCCAACAAACCCGTCTTCGAAATACAAATTACTTTCTCCTTGCAACAAACTGTATTGACTCCAATCTGGAATCTCAGCAATCAGAAAAGCATCATCATCCAGCTTAGGAACAACAGAATATCTATAGGATGCATCCACTTGGAAGTTTTTTAGGTCAACCAAGGTTTTCTCTCCGTTGGATTTGATCGAATACGGCTCAGCAACTTCAATTTCTACAGTCGTTTGGTTTTCTATTACGGTGGTGGAAATAGAGTATGCTAACTCTACTTTCATCTGAGGCGCGCTTATCCTTCGTTCTCTAGCTGATAATTCCAATCCTTCGGCTTTACCTTTGAGAGCATAACCCAGAGTAACCATTTCTTCCAAAGCCTGTGTATCTTCCTGTAGCGAAATATTCATTCTCGATGAATTAATGTTGACATCGCTGGGCTGAAAGCCAACGTAAAAAGCACTCAACTGGCTAGCTCCAGTAGGCAAGGTGAGTGAGTAGTTCCCATCTATGTCAGACACTGTACCTATCGAGGACCCAGTAACAACGATGGTTGCTCCGGGAAGTGGACTGCCGTCTGTTGCACTTATGATGCGGCCAGACACTGAACCGAATGTTTGAGTTCTAGGATTGAAAGAAGTTAATCTTACAAAATTCAATTCCCATTTTTCTAAGTCAGGGATTTGGCCACTCTGATTCGGATTGCCATTCGAGAATCTTAATTTGACGTCCTTCCAATCCACTCCTGTATTCTGGTAAACTTCGGCCTTGTAGGTAAGTGAAAGCGGAGAACTTACGTTTTTCACACGCACATCATATTTTGGATACCAACCGGCATTCGCCACCAAATAGTTAATCTCAAAGGATGCTTTGCCAGCTCGGTCTGCCTTCACCCTTATTCTGATCTCAGAGGTAGATTCATTTCCAGACTCTCTAATCGCCTGAATTTGATTGCTAAGCTTTTGCATTTCCTTATTTTCAATCTGCAAATTCTCCTGAATCTTTAATTCTTCGGCTTTTATTTTCATCAGCTCCGTATCGTAAAATTCCATTGCTTGCTTTAATTCAATAAGGCTAGCGCCATTCTGCGTTCCTCCAATGTTTTTGTTGGCATTTAATAAGCTGGTTTTTTCCTTCAAGACTTCTAATCGGACATTCTCTTTACTTTGATTTATTTGAAGTACATAAATCGAATCTTGTAAGGATTGTACCTTTTCACCGGTTTTTTGTGCAGAGAGATAATCCATGCGTTTATTGACGGCCTGAATTGTGAAATCTCCCAAGCCTTTTACCTGAATGCTGTTTTCATCCACATACGGTGAGAGACCTTTGATTAAGATGAATGATTCTCCGGCTGATAGTTGTCCTGAAGAAGTCTCAAAAATCTGTGCTCCACTCAAAAACACGGTTACCTTTTCAATTTGAGAGTTGAAATTCGTCTCTTTGATTTCTTGTGAAAAACTATAAATACTAAGGACACATAATAAAAGTGTAAGAAAAGTGTTTTTCATAGGGGAAGAATTTATGATGAGAAAAGCAACAATATAAAAGTTTAAGATCTACTGTGCACGAATTTTCAAGTTCAAGGTGGAATGACAGTTACTAACTCAATTCTTTTCTGTTCTTAATATAGCCTACTTTGTTAACTTTGCCGGCTATTATTTATCATTGAATTTATGTTTAGCACATGACCATTCCGCAGAGTATTATTATTGCCATTATAGAGGGTTTAACTGAGTTTTTGCCGGTTTCTTCCACAGGTCACATGATTTTGGCCTCCGCAGCCATGAATATTCACGACGATGAATTTGTGAAGACCTTCGAAATCTTTATCCAGCTTGGTGCGATACTGGCTATTGCGCTGATGTATATCAAGCGCTTTCTTCAGGGTATTAATATTTACTTGAAATTGTTAGCGGCATTTATTCCGACTGCGATTATTGGATTACTAGCCTACGATTACATAAAAGCTTACCTCTTCAATCCCGTGATAGTTTCTGTTTCCTTGATCGTTGGTGGTGTCATACTGATCTTAATCGACAAGCGATTAGTCAATTCTGAGGCTAAAGTAGAAGAGGTAGAAGATATGTCATACAAAAATGCATTTTTCATAGGTCTCTTTCAGTGTGTGTCCATGGTGCCGGGTACTTCCAGAGCTGCGGCAACGATTATCGGTGGGGTATTCAATGGGTTAAATAAAAAGCAGGCTACAGAATTCTCTTTTCTTTTGGCCGTACCAACGATGATGGCAGCTTCAGGATATGACCTTCTGAAAACTGATCTGCTTTTCACCAACAACCAACTTCTAATGCTGGGCCTCGGGACCCTTGTAGCTTTTATTACCGCTTGGATTGCTGTAAAATTATTTTTGAAGTTCGTGTCCAATCACGGATTTACAGCATTTGGATACTATAGAATAGCATTGGGAGTGTTGTTTTTAATCTTTATGTGGGGAAAAGATTTATAATTTTTTTTGTCTTCAGGATTTGCAACAATTAGTATAAATATCAGTTAACGGATATAAACTCAAAAATCAAATTGTAAGTAATTAAGATTGGCTTATTAGTCCTGAACCACTAGTTAAATAAAACGATATGAAAAAATTTCTAACAGTACTCGCAATTTTCACACTGGTTGTATTCGCAGCTAATGCTCAGGTGATAAAGCCTGCAGTTGGTCTTAATTTTACCGGAATCACTGGTACCGGGGATAATGTAAAAGGAAAAGCAGGCTGGCAAATAGGGGCTAGTTTGGCCGTGGGAGAAAAGCTTTATTTTGAGCCAGGGATATTTTACATGGGAAAATCTTTAAAGTACACGGATGCAAGTAATCCTAGCCAGGATAATTTTAAAGACGCCAGCCTCAAAGGAGTTAGAGTTCCGGTTGCTGTTGGATTAAATCTACTTGGAAGAGATGAATCTACCGTAGCACTAAGAGTATTTGGTGGAGGGTCTGGATTTTTCCTTACCAGCGTAAGTGATGATCTAATCAAAGATGATTACAATTCTGCTACCTGGGGTGTCTTTGCTGGCGCTGGTCTGGATTTTTCAATTCTATTTGTGGAAGCTGCATATGAATGGTCTGTAACAGATATTCAGGATAAAGTGTCCAACGTAGACTTTGGTCAGACAAGAGGGTTATATGCCACTGCTGGATTGAGATTTATATTATAATCCTTTCTGATTATACGCAATCGTGCCAGTAACCTTATTTTCTTTGGATACTTGGCGGAAAGACCGATACTTCGGTAAGCTTAGCATCAGTGAATGGTGACCGAAGTAACGGCTATGGTAGTATTTACTAATCATTAAGTCGTTTGTTGTCTTTTTCTGGTTCAGGTGTCGAATGAAGATGTCTTACTTTTCGACTCCGCTCAGGGTGACAATCGTGTCAGTCTGAGGTAACCCTAATGCTTGGCTGCTTCGGCACGAAAGGTGAAATCTTCGCTTTTTATACAAATAATCCTTTAACGAATCATCAATTTACTGATCACAGCAAGTTAAAACTTCAGAGTAATAGCAATTTCTTGTAAAATGAATAAATCAGTGCTCTTAATTTGACCAAAGAATAATAGTGAAAAGAGATCCAATTCCTATCCTATTTTAAAAGTGAAAGGCTACTCCATAAAAATGGGGTCGCCTTTTTTTTGCTTGGTTCAACCGATTTATAAAGTGAAGAATTTGATTATCCGCAATGATGCCAGTTACCTTAGATTCTTCGCTTATCTGGTTGGAAGACCGATGACGGGAGACAGAAGCGGCGTCAATTCTTAAGTTTACTATATCCTGTGTTTCATTTGCCTCCTTACTGGCAGAAAAGCGGATATACATATTAAAGAAATTGTCTGTACAGCGTTTTTACTCTAAAATAATTTTCTCCAGATTTTTCCCATACTCTAAACAAAGACTTCTTGGAATTTGAGTAGAGTTTTCTTTTAGGTAGCTGGCACTTGTTCCATTTCTTCCCGGAAATTTTTCTCTCAGATCATTCCGGTTATATCCTTCCTAAATCAAGTGAAATAGCGATTGGATAGGTTGAGCTCTCGGTTTTAGTTCGCTGTAGCATAAGCAAATTGGATAAGATATAAAGTAAAACTCCTCACTAAAATGAATTAGTGAGGAGTTTATATTTTTGACTTTTAATATTATTTGCCTTTTTCTCCGATAGAGATCATAGCGCATCTAAATCCAATGTCATTAGTAGCAGAATCCTGATGCATAAATCTACGTGTTCCTGGTGCGAGCCAATACGCTACATCTCTCCAAGAGCCT
>Ga0307487_1002661_pt1 | contig 11184 bp, 7 predicted proteins | sample CBIW12metaG_FD_203665 | JGI IMG/M metagenome (GOLD analysis project Ga0307487, IMG submission 203665) | Sea-ice brine microbial communities from Beaufort Sea near Barrow, Alaska, United States - CBIW 1.2 | ecosystem: Environmental > Aquatic > Marine > Coastal | place: USA: Alaska | collected... | reverse complement strand
CAGCCTGAATCTATGAAAGTGTCGGCCAGCCTGCCCACGATCGTAAAATGGCTGCCCACAATGGCGTGAAACGCGTGCCCGACATCGCGCGAAATCAATGCCCACATTCCGCGAAATGCGCACCCGGTGCGTCTGCGGGTCACTGAGACGCAATCCGCACGTTGGATGGTGTCTTGCCTGCCAGCCGACGAGAAAGACTCCGTCGCCAGGCAAGAGAAGTCACCGTCAATCGACCCTGATTTCCAGCCGTTCCCCGACAGAGGCTTGTTGCCCCTATTGCCGCCACTTCCCACAAGTGATTCACTTGCGAGTTAGGCGGCAACGGCTGTCACACCACGACCAAGTTCGCTACTCTGCGGTAAATCGGCTCTAGGCTAGTTTGTAAGGCAACAACTGCTTGGTCAATCGAGCGCGGCCAGTTTCGCTAAGATCACCTGCATCTGTTCGACCCGATCAATTGTGAAACGCACTAGATCAGCATTGGCGAGGTCACGCATCGCCTTGAGCGCCGTATGACGACCATACGCTGGTTTCCCATCCGATTCCGTCGGCTTGTAGAGGTCCGCAGCCGAATAGACCCGAAATTTGATGTCCATGTCTGTGAACTCGCAGGCATGTTCTTGAGTAAGCCAAAGCCTTGGCTTTGTCTTATTGTTCTTTTCGAACATGAGTTCGATGCGCCCGCCAGATTCTGAGCGCAATATATAGCGATTCGCTAGCTTTGTATGCCCTGAGGGATGTTCGATTGCAGCCGTATCGAGAAGGTCGAGGCAAGCTGCAATAATGGTGTCGCGGACGCGAATTTCGGCCTGAATGTCGGCGCGGGTTCGACGGTGAACTGTCGGCGCGCTTGGACCCGGAGCCTGCGTCGTCACTGTAGCCGCAAGTCCACGGCGAGTTTGAAGATTCTGGAGAGCATGCGGTGAAATGAAGCGATTCGATACCAGTGAATCAACTTGCTCCGATCGAGCAGGCGGCGGGAGGTGCGCACCTTTTGCCCTCGACATGATGGCCAGCCCGATGATGCTAATGACCAGAGCAATGGGAAAGACGAGTAGAATATAGCCCATTCCAGCGCCCTACGACATGACCATGAAACGATGCGACATCAACTCAGGCCTCACGCCGCGCGTCACCGACAAGAGCCAGCAACCGTTTGCGAATCAGCTTCTCTCGTTCACGGACGAATTCAGGTAGTTGCAGCACATCACAGAGATCGAGATGCTCAGGGATCATGTGCTGATCGTGAAAATCGACCCGTCGCCCGGTGATCCAGGACCGAAACGGCAACGCGCCTTTCTCTATGTTTTCGTCGCCCCGCAGCAGCTGGAGGTTCCCTAAACAGTTCACGGCGCCAAGAATCTCCTGAATCCGGTGCTCCGGTATATTCCGGCCACGCAAGACGTTCTTCTGCGCGTCGGCCTGCGGAATGATGTGGTCGATATGCCAAGCCGATCCGTTCCAGTCTATGCCCTGGTAGAGCAGCGACAGCGCAACGAAGGTGCGCGGTCTACCATACTGCATCTCCAAAAGCTCTTCGATGGTCCGTTCATCCACCTGCGACAGTCGCCCACCCTTTGCCAAGGCGTCGAACAGCTTCTGTGTGGGGAAATCACGAGCGACGCGCAGATGATCCCGGATTGTCGCGCGCGCGGTAGCGATCGTCTGGTCCGAATGACCGACGAAGGCGCTGACCAGCAGGCTGTTCACAAGCCAATAGTGCATGGCGGTGGCATTTGCCCGCTCGAACTCGCTGGAACCGCGGAAATCGAAGTCCGGCGTGTTGTAGATGTAGTAGGTCATCGGCAACACAGCGTTTAGCGAACCGAGGTTGTCGCCTGTGATGCTATGACGATTGAGGAGCCGAAAGGTGCTCTCGATCGCCTGCTTGATCCGCTCCCAGTTCGCCTCGATTGTTGCAATAGCTTCGGTGGTGAAGTTTTTCACATTATAGACGGTTTCATAGTCGCAGACGACAAGGCTTGCCTTCAAAACGAGGTCGCGCGTCACCTTGTTCGGCGCCCCGAGACCCTTGTTGATGAAATCGACAAAGCCGTTGATCTCTTCGCGCGCAGACCCGTTGGTCCATTTCGAAGTGATCATCGACATCAGCAGATCGGCCTTCGACAACTTGACGCCGCCATCGTTCGCACGCACGAAGATGTCGAGCACCCGGTCGGCCGACTGATTGGTCTCGGTGAAGAAGTTAATCCCTTCGTCTTTCCAGAGCACGCTGTGCAACGCTCGCAGCGTCGTCTCGGCCAGTTCGCGTTCCCACGCGGAAACACCCGGGTGCAATTCGGACATCACTTTTGCGATCAGCGCCTCCAGCCGCTCCTCGCTCGGATAGTCCAGCATCGAGCCAACCTTGAACCAGTGCCGACGATTGTTGTTGGTCGGGCGCCGCTCGTGGAAAGTGAGGCCATAGGTGACACCGAACTCATTGCCAATGTCATCGTCGGCGCTGCGCGGGTCGGGATCCTTCAACAGATCGAGATAGAGCGTCTTTGCCGACCAAGCGGCGGCATTTGAACTACGCGCATTCTTAGCCTTTTCCGAAAACGTCCCGCGCAGGCCGATCAGCAACGAGGTCAGCCGTTGTTGGCCATCGAGCACCAAGACTAGCTGCCGCCCGTCGGCGCTGGTCGGTTCGTTCATCATTCCGGGGCGGTAATTCTCGATGAACTTATAGCAACGGACCTCAGCCTTGGTCTCTTCGTTGACCGCCCAAAACATGAAGCTGCTGATCGGATAGCCCTTCAACAGCGAGTCGAACAGAGCCACAACCTGAGCGGAGGACCAGACATAAGGGCGTTGGATGGCCGGTAGAAGGTAGGTGCGATTTACGTCGTCGATGACGGCACCAATGGTGCGGGAGGCATAGGACATGAATATCGGTCTTCTGTATCGGGCTGAGAATGTCGCAGGGCGACGATGCGCGGCGTTTTATCATCAAAGTATTACCGGCCTCAGTGGATACGAGCGCGGTTCGTTCTTGTCCGGGTGTCGGCTTCCTTGTGGTAAATGTTTCGATTCCCTAAATGTCTGATGATTCCTTAAATGTCTGATAAAGAACAGAACAACTGTTTGTGATCCGATGTCAAGCCGTGGGATGGCTCGCCAAATCCAACGGAGCTCTTGTCGCCGCTATCACGCATCTTCGGCGCGATAGACCTGAACGCGAAGGCCTCAGCCATGATAGACAGGCTGCTTGTTGCAGTTCGTCTCGTTCGTAAAATCCGGCAAACGCAAACCCTCGCTCAGCGCGTTGGCTGCAGTCTCGGGGGTTCTGGGATTGTCGATGACTGCACTGGTGATTGCTGTCGAAAATCTTATTGCTGCGGACGTGGATCAAGCCAAAACGAAGCGAATATATGGGAGTCGGTCATCTACTCTCTTTGGTCACCCGCCAACCTGATCTGACACATGAGCAAAAAAATCCAGAGGCGCGATAACAGCTACTACTTCGGCCGATACGCTCGCCCGTATCGCAGACTGCAAGATCACCCGCGTCGAGGTTCTGCTGCTATGGAATGCGACGAAAGGGCGATCGGATCGGATGGTTGCGGAGAAATATTCGCAACTTACATATGAGTGAGCCCCCGCACGCCTCGGATTTCCAAGGCTGACACACACTATGATCTGGAGGCTCGGCAAACTGAATCATTTGGTCAGTCGACCAACCCCATCTTGCTGCCGTTTCCAGCCCCGCCCGAACTGATCCGGCACAGATGGGGCTGCCTGAGCGCGCCGCTGACGGCGTTTCCGGCTGACTGCGCCGGCTCCGACCCACCATAAGTCGGCTACACCCGCCCTATAGGGCTCTCAGCGGGTCTGCGGACCCCGGAGGAGAGCGCCTGCACGCCTGAGAGAATTTACTTGGCATTGATGCCCTGCCGAAGCTGACTTCGGCAGGGGCTGCGCACCCAAGACAGCCCGCGGAGAGAAAGATTGAGTTGCCATATGAGAGGTGCAATCGAGATCGCCGGTCCGAGAGTCGTTCGTCCCCGTCAGAAATAGGTAACGTCGTCCAGTAGGGGATTGATATTGGTAACCCCGTTCAGGGTCAGCGTATGGTCATCGCCGAAATCGAAAACCAAGTTGTCATTCACCACCGAGGCATAGTTGCGTAAGTCATTGCCCACCGGCGCCGCCTCGTCCATTAGGCTGGCATCAATCACCAGCCGGTCGGCAATCAGCGAATAATCCGTGATTACATCGTGCCCGGCGTTGAATACGAAGACGTCCGCTCCCTGCCCGCCACGCATGGTGTCGTTACCAACACCACCCAACAGGGTATCGTTGCCGCCGCCGCCATACAGTCTGTCATCGCCCGCCCCGCCATCCAGCAGGTCGTGCCCGTTCAGACCGTTCAAAATATCGTTGCCCTCTCCGCCCTCGAGCGAGTCGGACCCGAGACCGCCGATCAGGGCGTCGTTGCCGGCGCCGCCTTGCAAAATGTCATTGCCGTTGCCGCCGCTCAGGCTGTCGCCACCGTCGCCGCCGATCAACAGGTCGAACCCATCCATCCCGAATATCGTGTCATTGTCGGCACCACCATACAGTTCGTCAGCCCCTAGACCCCCGTTGATGCTATCGTTGCCAATGTCACCGTATATCGTGTCGTTGCCGGCGCCACCGTTCAGGCTGTCGTGGCCGTTGCCGCCATGGATCACGTCGTGCCCATTCATCCCGAATATCGTGTCATTGCCGGCACCACCATACAGTTCGTCAGACCCAAGACCCCCGTTGATGCTATCGTTGCCAATGTCACCGTATATTGTGTCGTTGCCGGCGCCACCGTTCAGATTGTCGTCGCCGTCGCCGCCATGGATCACGTCGAACCCATCCATTCCGGAAATCGTGTCGTTGCCGGCACCGCCCAGCAAACTATCGGCACCGATGCCACCGTTGATACTGTCGTCGCCGCCACCTCCATATATCGTGTCGTTGCCAGCGGCACCCAAGAGGACATTCGCCCCCGCATTGCCGGTAATATAGTTGGCCAGTCCATTGCCGGTGCCGTCGAGATTGGCGCTGCCGGTAATAACGAGGTTCTCTACATTGGCTTCCAGTGTCCATGAAAGTGGACTGTAAACCGTATCATTTCCTTCGCTGGGCGCTTCAATTACCCGGTCTCCGGAGGTGACATAATAGTGGTCATTACCGGCGCCGCCAATCAGATCCTCGGCCGCATTCGTGCCGCACAGCGTGTCATTGCGGGCAGTTCCGATCGTGACGTTGTCATCGATAATACGGATCTCGACCACCTGCATCCGTCCACCATCGGCAAAGGTCATAGTGCCGCTAAGTTCGACGACGAGATAAGCGGTCTCTGTGTCCTCCTGAATGCCGTCGCGCAAGGCCGTGATGGAAAATGAGCGATCATAGTTCTGAGGATGGGTTGATGAAACGTTGAGATATCCGCTACCCGAAAGCGCCGCGATATCAGCGGCGCTCGCCGTGCCGCCACTGGTCGAGACGTGATAGGTGTAGTTGACGTAATGGCTCTGCATTTCGATGAAGTTCAGCGCCATGCCAATCGTTTCACCTTCGCGGAGGGTAACGACTTCAGGCAGCATTTCGACATAGGTCGCTGGCATCGCCGGCAGAATTCCCGTGATCTCAAAAGAGGTATCAAAACCAAGCTCGCGTAGCTCATCGTTGGTATAGATTTGGCGGTTGCCATAGACATCACTGACCCACACCTGCCGGATATCGACAGTGCCCGATGTATTCGTGTCGAAATCAAAAGGTCGAGTGACGGAAATGCCGTCCGCCCAATCATCGGTATTTCCTCCACCCACGATAATAAGGCTATAGCTAACAAAACCACTGGGCTGGTTTCCGAAACTATAGCTGAGATCTCGGTCAAAAAAAATCGCGACCTGCTGGATCTCATTCTCGTCTATTGCTTTCGCACTGAAGTCCGCGAACACGTAGCCATCGCTGAGATCTATAACTTTAGGCAGATCAAGTGCGGTCAATTCTGGCGGCGTCGTGTCGGGGTCGACACTGTGCACCCGAATGGAAGTGTCTACTCCGAGTTCGTGCAATTCGTGTGCCGAAATCGTTGTCTTGTTGCCCAGTGCATCCTCTATTTGCACATGGGTGATATTGACATTTCCCGGCACGTTGTGCGGAAGGACTTCTGTAGTATAGCTGTGATTTCCATCATCCCAATCGCTGCCATAGCCATGTATAATCTGGAATGCGTAAGCGCCCATTTCGGTTGCAAGCAGACTATCATAAAACACGACGACCTGTCTCACCCCGTCGGGGTCACTGACGGACGCGGCAAAAATCGCTTCAATCTGGCCCTTCCGCAAATCCAGAACCGACGGCACTGTCAATGATAAAAGCTGCGAGGAGCCAGTATCGGGCATCGTAAACTCCAGAAAAAACTTGCAGAAACGCAAATCAGACACAATGCGGGACATTGTCATAGACTGCTAGCCGAAGCGGCAGTGCTTTGCAATATAGGAACCATGCATTGCAAGCGACCATTCACAACAACACGGAAAGATGCGAAAACGCTTTCTGGCCGCGCCATGTGATTGTAGCGCCCACCTCCATCATTCGCTCGGCCATCAAGCCGACTACCTCGCGAAGAAAACCCGCAATAATGATCTTTTCCAATAGAGCGTAGATTCCTCATGTCGATGGCATCGGAAATTCAATAAGTGCCGTGGTTAGGGCCTGAACCACGCACAAGGACACAATCCTGCATGATCGCCACTCAAGAAAGAATCTCCTACGTAGCGTGTCAACGAAACCACCGTCGATCGACCCCGCTTTGCTGCCGTTCCCAATTGTATTCGCAGGCGCCATAGATATGGCCACAGACAATATGCGCGAGGAAGTCAAGGCAGGCCGAGTTCACCGCACTGGGGACAGAACAGTGATTGGCAATGCGCACTTGGCACCGCCCGCACGCGTTTCCAGGCGCCCTCCAGAGGGTGAACGCATCGATACAGGCTGCGTGATACCCGACCGGAGAGGGCACTGCCTACGGGCTGTTGTAGGCCGTGCTGAGCGCATCATTACCATTGGTGGGTGCGGTCGGCGAAGCTGAAGTTCAGGCGCCCGACCGACCCGCGTTTGGTCCCTCTCACCGGACAGGTTATTTGTATCACAAGCCGGATGCATTGTGAATCCTTGAGCAAGGTTATTCATTTCTTTCGAACGACTTGGCACCGATTTCTTTGAGGCGGTGATCATGCTGTCGTTTCGCATTACTACCTCGGCGCTCAAGCCGTCAAAATAGTTCCTCGCCAACCGGCGCATATGGTTATTCATCATTACAGTATGTTCGAACTCCCAGTTCACGTTTCGTGCGCGCCATGTCCTTCAGCGCATAGTCCACCCACCCAGCGGGATTATGCAATGGTCCGAGGTCGAGCTGGCGCTCACCACCAATGGGGCCACAGGCAAAGGATGCAGCGCGACGGAGTGCGGTGCCGAGGCGCTGCATATCAGGATCAGTTAGACCGGATGTATCGATTGCGCCATGCAAGTGCAGTCTGCCACCTTGAGCCTCCGGCGCGACTTCGAATGCAAGGGCATAGGGCAGTTTACCCAAGCCCGCTTCCGACAGGTGCTTGTACAAATTTTGCATCATTCTGCGCTTGGGGGCCTCGTGATTCAACAGCACTCCCTCGCGCCGAATACCAAGGTTGAGAGAAACTGCTACACCATTCGACGAGCCGATTTGCCAGACCGCTGCCGAGAACTTCTCAATTTCCGTCAGCTTATCTTTTCTGCCCTCGCTCTTGCGCCCATCCCAAGTCTTCTTCAGCGCGACGGCTTCAAGCTTGGCCGCTGCTCGACGAGGTTGACGTGTTTCCGAGGAGGACAAACCACCCGATTTTCCCACCCTTCTTCCTGCAATGCTATGCACTGGACTTGAAGAGCTGGTGGTCAGGAGGGTGGTAGAGGAAGCAGGGATTACATACTGAGGCGAGTGATCGTGGGATGCATCCAACCCCTTGCTGCATTGGCTACTTTGCATAGAATCGAAAGGAGTGCCCGCGACAACTTCCGGTCGTCGCTCCATGGCTGACGGCGGCGGCGCAACAGCGGTGAACCCAGTGCCGGAAGCACGGATCTGCGCATCAGCCTTCTCAGCCAATCGAGATGCAAGGATAGCTTCGAGATCCGCAATAGGATCGCAAACAGAGTCTGAGGTCATGTCATCGCCATATGAGAGGGGCAGAAGCTCGAGCGTGTTTTGCGCTCGAAAGCAGGCACCGGCCTGCGCTTTGGCGCTTTTGAGTTTTTGCTTTGCGCTGCTTGCTTTTCTCTCAGACCTCAATCGGTCTTCACCAGTCCCAACATAGAGACAATGTTGCCCTTTTGCAACATCTCATTGGGGTCGCGCAGCATCTCAACCTTCGGCCAGACCTAGTGGCGCAGCTCCGCCTCATGACCGAACCGGTTCAAGCGACCCATGAGGTCCAAAGCGAACGTCACATTGCAGGGCCGCATAGTGAGGTAGCAAAACGCCGATCACGCTTCTCATTCGAGGAGTTCGCCAAGTTCTCAAACAAGATATTCAATACATTCAATGTCCGACATCAACCGATCCAGTTCACCCATGCACCGATCACCGAAAGGTGGCGGAAGACAGAGGCAACACGACCAGAAACCCCGTGGACGAAAGTGCACGCGGGCATTCCACCACTTCGATCGCCCTGATCCGTGTCATTTGCGTAGCATCATCACGGGCAACACTTCACGCATGACGCATACAAGCTCCCAGACTCGCTAGGGCGAAAGCTGAGGTGCGTCCAAGTTGCCGAAGGTGGTTCGGGTGCGTGGTCAGCGCGATGACGCTGCCTGTGACTGCCCCTGCGCGCGCCTGCGGCCCCATAAGCCCCGACAGCAAGGTCTGCGCTGTGTGTCACGGAGATACTAATCGTCCCTGATCGCATCCATCACCTCAGTCTGGGTTGGATCATTTCGATTGATTTTGAGTGGATTTCGATTTGCATCGGTGTCGTCCCGCGTCCGTCTTTCTGGGGAAACGCAATTTGTGCTCTCACAATGTTAAGGTTTGTCACGCACCACGTCTCCAAGCCCAACGAAATATAGGTCTTGGTGTCTGAATTGCGTTGCCTTGTGGACAGATCGCTTGACGTGCTCATCATCCAACGTAACGGTTTTGGGCGTTTGAGCTGTTTGATTTACCCTTGCGGGCAGATCTTGTTCCGTTGTGGACACCAGATGTGACGTTTTTGGTGCTGAATGTTAAGCGCTTATGCCGCCGCTCGAAGGTTTCGCCGCTGCTGATCGCGCGCTCGACACCGTGTCAGAGTGATCGCGTCATGAGCCTGCCTCGCGGTCGCGAAGCCACCGAGGCTCAAGGTCAGACCTTCAACGTTGATTGCAGCCTCGAACCTTTCGCCAACGCTCCAGACACCCTCCACGTGAGTCGGGCGACGCGGAGGTCCACGGTGCAGTGCTTTCTGCATGCGATCACCTTCCCGCAAGTTGGTCCAGCCGTTATTGCTGCGATCTCCATCCATGTGTTCGACAGTCGATCTCGACATTGCCCCGGTCATCCAGAGCCACGCCAGCCGGTGCAGCAGATGGCGCTGTCCGTCGATGCTGACCTTCAGGAATCCTCGATCATCATGAAGAGCGCCTGCGGGCTCGCCAGCTCTGGCACCCCGCACCCATGTAGACAGCCCGGTTTCGGGGTCATAGTTCAGAACTTCTCTCAGACGCTTTTGCGTAAGCATGTCTTCTCCAGTAAATACTGCCAGCTTGCAGGTTGGTGATCTAACCCAACCACAAACGGCTCATATGTTGTCTGTTATAGCACATTTCACGCCATACGGATAACATGTAATCTCTTAACCGGAGGTTGTATGATTCCTGCACTCAACACCGCCGCTGACCTTCGTGAAGCCGTCCGCCTCGCTGCTCAGAGCCGACGCATCGTGCTCGGGATCACTCAGGTTGATCTGGCAGCGCGTTCAGGCGTTCCTTTCGGCACGCTCAAGCGGTTCGAACGGTTGGGCGAGATTTCATTGTCCGCCCTGCTTGCGATCGCCGACGCACTTGATGCGGTTGATAGTTTTCACGCACTTTTCCCCATTCCGAAAACCCGCACGCTGAAAGACGTCAAACGTCATGCCAATCCGCCCAAACGGGTGCGTCGGAGGCGAGCGTGATGACTATCAGTCGCCTTCATCCGGCGCTGGACATCGGTGATGCTGACGATATCCCGGTCTGCATGCTCGCTGGGATGCATCGGCTCATCAAGCCGTGGCAGAACGGGGCGCCCCGCTAGCCACCGATCCTCTGCCGGTGAGCCCTTTGCAGCTGAAGTGCCCATACAGAGCTTTTGCGATCGCCTATGCGTGAATTCAGTGAACTGCCCCGCCTCTTGGTGGCAGCCTGCTAGACGGCTGGGGCGTTTGCTGATTGACCGGGAGATAAAAGCACGCGGTCGCGCGGCTCACAGCATCACCGACCTCGACCTCGACCTCGACCTCGACCTCGACCGAGAAGCCACCATTCCGCGCTCGGTCATACAAGTCGGCGTATTTCGTTGAAAAACTCTTGTTGATTTGATGCCTGATCGCTGATTCACTTTCGGTAGTGAAGCGGGGTGATCTGCGATGTTGGGACCGAAGCAAGAGGCGCAAGGCGCGTTGTTTTATGAGTTCTCGATTGAGGATCATGTGCCCCAAGACCACTTGCTGCGCTCCATCGATCGTTTCGTCGACCTGTCCGGCATTCGCCAGCATCTGGCCCCGTTCTACAGTAACACCGGTCGCCCTTCCATTGATCCCGAGCTGCTGCTCCGCATGTTGCTGGTTGGCTATTGCCTGGGGATCCGGTCCGAGCGGCGGCTCTGCGAAGAGGTGCATCTGAACCTTGCCTATCGCTGGTTTTGTCGCCTTGACCTGATGGACCGGGTGCCGGACCATTCCACATTCTCCAAGAACCGCCATGGCCGCTTCCGTGACAGCGACCTGCTGCGCCACCTGTTCGAGACCACTGTGGCGCGGTGCATTGCAGAGGGTCTGGTCAGTGGGCAGCGCTTTGCGGCGGACGCCAGTTTGATCGAAGCCGATGCTAACAAGCAGAATTCGACCGCAAAGGAAGATTGGCATCCGACAGCCATCAATCCGGAAGACGCGCCACGCGCGGTTCGGGAATATCTGGAGGTTC
>Ga0307487_1002658_pt1 | contig 11200 bp, 10 predicted proteins | sample CBIW12metaG_FD_203665 | JGI IMG/M metagenome (GOLD analysis project Ga0307487, IMG submission 203665) | Sea-ice brine microbial communities from Beaufort Sea near Barrow, Alaska, United States - CBIW 1.2 | ecosystem: Environmental > Aquatic > Marine > Coastal | place: USA: Alaska | collected... | reverse complement strand
AACGAAATTGTTGCGTTGAAGGTAAATTTGTCCCACCTGATTGTTCTACCAGATAGAAGCAAAAATCAAAGAATGCAAATTCGCTGTAGGCCTCGCCGGGCAAGGCCTACAGGACTTTCATATGGAGGAAGTATTTTCATTTGAGAAACTCCATTCAAACGAACGAACGGACACAAAGCCTTTTATATAAGGTATCTCAACAAACTATTCACTATATTACGGAAAAAAAGCCGGAAGAAAAGCCAAAAACCACGAAAAAAAACCATTAAAGGTAGAAAACAAAACGAATTTTTCCGTTTTACGGAGTTCATTTGAAGCGCAGTTGTGCGCGATTATGCGAGGCAGCATACTAGGGACTCTGCCCCGGCCCGCCCCTCGCCAAATAAGATGCTTAGAAAATCGGCGTCAAGGGGTAGTTTCCTCGCCTAAGGCTGCGGGCCGCGCTAATAGAACCCTTACCCCCTATGACCTATGTTCCATGGACACGTTGTGAGTCGTTATTACCGCGTATACAATGAAATCAACTGACGTGGCAAACAGACTCTGCGGTGCGTTTCGGACTATTCGGTGTGAATAGGTTAGACAGCGTCTGAAACTCGTTAAAACTCTCCTTGCGAAACTGCTTCCAAGAAAGTGAGTAAGGACTGCCGTTGCATCTGGCTTAGTTCACGATGCAAACAGTCTGCATTCATCCCGAATTCCGATATTGTTACTGGTTTACCTGCGCACCGAGCAAAAATTAATTCTTGAAAGTAAGGCGGAAAGTTGGACAGCACTTTATCAGCATCTGTTGCGGATATTGTCCACATCTCACGAGAACTTACGCCCATCATTTTTTCAATGATTGATTCAGGAACATCAGCGTCTTTCAAAAAATCTTGGACTTCATTGTCCATCCGCCTGTGCCATTGTTCAACGTAGAATGGGTCCGTCTCCTTATAAAAGTCCGGATTATAGTAGGGGCGATGAAGCCCCATTTCACCCGCGAAAACGCGATACACGCTTGAAAGCGCGACCATTGAGCATGCGCTGTAGCATTTTTCGAGAACAATGACTTTCCACTTCAAGGTGCGTACCAAGAAACCTATGTTCAAGGCCTCTTCAAGGTGTCCTCCACTCGATGGTCCAAGCAGAAGAGTGGAGATGGGGAGCCGATCTTCGGGAAGGCTCAACATAAGATTTATCAGGGCTTCTGTATCCCCTCTCTTAAAATCCCCAGAAATCACAAGCAGTTTGGATGTGTCTATTAATTTTTGAGGGGCTGCCATCCGGATGTCAGCAGCCAAAACTTGCGTGCTAGCCAGAAAGGTTAGAACAATCATGGAAATTAGAATGCTCTTCATAGTAGGTCCTTTCGCTGTAGCGGTTCAGGCATGCCCTCAATTGGATCTTAGTGGGCCGCCACTTCTCAAAAGCGTGCTATCAGTTAGGTATTTTTTGATCTATGTCAGGGGAGGAATCTGAAGTTATCCATGGCTGAAGAACATAGCCGTCCTGCCATTTGTAACGTACTTTGAACCAGAAATAATTAGCTTCAGCTATTACCTCAACCTTCTCACCTTTCTGCATAGTATCCAGTTCTTTTGCATCGAAATCGGGCATCGACAACAGCTTGGTATCGTCAACTACAACCTCGGCATAGAACGCATCAACTGATGACTCTTTCCACTCTGCATCCTTATCTGTGGATCTCTTGGTGGTGGTTTCTGAGTTACTAGCGTTACCTACACTGGATGCTAAACGAGAACGCTCACCTTGGAGCACAAAACCTTGCCCTTTCATGCAGTCGTCAAAGATTTGTTGCCTGCGAATTGATTGACCTAGGTTGGCGAAGACCTGTGCAGAGTTGTCGTTGTAAGTTGCAGAGGTTCCTGAGAATGTTCCATAGTTTCCCCCTGACCCAGAAACGGATCCCGAGTGATACGTTGTTGATGATGCTGGGCTAGAATAGTCCATGGGGGTTGCGCCAGTGGACAATGCTTCGCAGTAGGATTTTGCGCGGTAGAAATCTGCAGCCGTCGAACCTGGCTTTACCCATATTGTTTTGTTGGAGCAGCCGCTCAACAAGAATACCATCATCACTGCTGCACTTTTATATTTCACAGACTAGCTCCACTGGTTCCTGCAGTTTTTAACCTAAAACATAGAGAACCCAAGTACGTTTGAGCTAACTCCAGAAAGCCCAGCCAGGTAATTAGTCCCGAAGCTGTGGCGAATGAGATGCCCGAAATTTTTGGGCGTGGCGTTGCTGTTCTTCTTCAATTAGCTTTGAATTTTTTATCTAGGCACCACTCCGTCGCGCGGAAAACCACAAAGAAGGCAGCTGCCTTCAATACCAGCGCCCCTATTATGACTAACTGAGACTTCACCCTATCTACTTTAGCCATTGTATAAAGACAGATCAATAACGTGCCTGAAATGCTACTCATATACCAATACACAAGGCTCTGATTTTCAGTGCTGGCACTGAAAGACCAAGAAACCAAAAAGGACTTTCCCAGATAGGCTGATCAAATTTCACACTACAGTTCGGGCACGATAGCTTTTTTTCTGTCCTTAGATAAATCTGAAAAAATCATTCTTTTAAGCGAGGCATTCAGTGTTGTTCGGGTCACGTGAAAATGCGCGGCAACTTCAGTTTTCGTAATTTGCGAGTCGGAGAGCATCGCTGCCGCCTTCTTGATATCTGAATCAGTCATGGCAGGTTTACGCCCCCTTTCGCCCGTCGCCCAGGCTGCTGGCGTATTCCTGTCCATTATGACCCACCCATTACACGGCAAGCAGCTCAGGCGCAGTCTTAGGAAGAAGCTCCTGTATCGCCACTAAGCGCTTGTCAGCGAAGTTCCCCCTATCGATCGCTTTGTTGATGGTCGACTCGGGGCCAAGGATGACCAGCCTCCTCACAGGTCTTGTGGCTCCTGTGTATAGCAGAGACCGATCAGTCATGAGCTCACCCTCGGTGGATAAAAGCATGATCGCGACTGGCCACTGAGAGCCTTGGGACTTGTGAATCGTGACACAGAAGCCCAAATCAAGCTTCTCGATTACCTCGTCATTGATCGGTATAACCACACCTTCGAGGTTCATTAAGCCGTAGTGTCCCTCTTCGTTAGGCTCATTGAATACCTGCGTAATGGTGGCTAGATCACCGTTTCGAATCTCGTTTTTGTAGTCATTGGCAGTGACCATAACCTGATCGCCAAGATGGAGATTTCGACCCTTCACGCGCCAGGGAATGACGTGACCATCGAGGTCCATGTGGCGCAAGGAGGGTCGACTACCTCCGAGATAATCCTGAATGAACGCGTTCACGGAATCGACACCGAACTCACCAGTATTGGTGGGGGCGAGAATGATGCAGCTCTCTGACCTTCCTGCCTCATCCCAAAGCTTTCGCACATTCTCCAGATCAAGCTGTGAGCTGTACGCAAAGTCTGGAGACTCGCTCAGAGTTTGATTCAACGCAGGCAGCACCGGCTTGACGCCATTTCTCACCGACGTGGCGAACGCATGGATTCCACTGGATTCCGCCTGTCTTTTCACTGCGGTCAGATGGAATGTCGGTACCGCTGACCTCACCAATTCATGGAAGATCAAGCCGGGACCAACGGGCGGCAACTGCGCTGTATCCCCTACTAGCAGCAGCCTCGTTGCCTCTGGCAGAACACCGATGAGCCGGTACATCGTATGGAGATCCACCATCGAAGCCTCATCAATAACCACGAGAGCGTGATCTTCTCTGCCCCTCTTTTTGGAATCAGGGCTTCTCAGATAGTCATAGACGTGCTTTGCAATCGTGGTGGCCGGATAGTTGGTGCTCTGGGTCATTCTTTGCGCAGCGCGGCCAGACAGCGCCATCAGGTGAATGTTCATGCCTTCGACATCAAAGGCCTTAAAAACGTCTAGAATCGCTTTTAAGATGGTGGTCTTGCCAACCCCAGCTCCACCGCTAATGCATGCCACAGGGGAAAGCAAAGCCCCAATAACCGCACCCCTCTGGCCCTGAGTCAGACTGAACTCCAGCTGATTCTGCTCAAACGCATTGAGTTTGTTTTCGACAGTTTCGCGATTAATCTGTTTTTCCCATGCCGCAAACAGGGCTCCCTCGCCTGGCTCTCGCTGGAAGAAGCATCGGATCTGGTGACCAACAATGGCCTCCATTCTCGCCACTCCAATGGTTTGATAGCCGCCATGAACCTTGATTAGAGCGCCCCTGCGGACAGCTTCCTCAGCAGCATCATCAGCAATGCTGCACCCCATCGCTCGGGCAAACTCTTTAATTTCCACATCCTTGACCAAGGTTGATCCAGTCATGCTCTTGCGATGAGCAGACTCCTCGGCAACGGCAACGTCTTTATCTCGCGGGTCAACCTTGAGTTCCAAGCGGGCAATCAAAGCCTCAACGTCCTCAAACGAGACGCCCAGAGACACCAAAAGATAAGGGTCAGCTTTGATGAGTTCCTCGGTGCGGCTTTTATAGATTCGAGTAATGGGGTCAGCGAGATTGGCAGGGAGCCCACAGTCAGCAAGGAAACGCATGGCCGAATAGAGCTTTTCGTCCGGCCAGCACACCATAAGTTCCTGCGCCTTGGTGGCTGTCATGCCGTCAATCGCGCATAACGCATCAACATCTCCGTCGCGAATCACCTCATCCAGATTTTTGATAGCCCTGGTGAGCTTCGTGGCGGTTACTGATCCAATGCCGGGGACGTTTTTCTCGATCCAGTAAGCAACGATAGGACCCTCAGGACAGATTCTCACGGCTTGCTGAGCGGAGACCCAGTCCTCCGTTATCGTTCGTCCCTTGACCCTGTAAGCGCGGCGATATTGCTTACCACGGACGTCCCAAACAGAGCCCTCCTCAAACGCCCCCTTGTAACGCTCGGGGAACTGTACAGACATAGAAACTTCGGTAGGAATGATTGCCCCTCTGTTGTTGACCAGCGCAACCGTAGCGCTGTTAAAGGGCCGCACCTTCTTTACCAAAATCCTCACCTGCATCATCTATCATTCCTCCGTGAAGGCACCGCGAGGGGCTCTCGCGGTTTCCTGCAACACCTTATCAATGGCTTCCCACTTGGCCAGTCTGGCTCTGAGAATGCGGTTCTCAGCCTTCAGCTCTGAGTTGTTGCCTTCCAGCGAGCCGACTTGCCTCTTAGCCCGCTTCTCCCCAGCTCTTGCCCGACGCAGCTCCGCGTTGGCTGACTTGGAGGTTTCCAGCTTCTGGAGGTAATCCTGACACCAGCGATACTCTGCAGCTTTCAGATCATAACTGGACTCATTTTCATTTAGAGAGGATGTACTGACATTCAGCTTGCTCGCCAATTCCTGGCGCTTAACACCTTTGAGCGCCTTTGGCCCAACCGTCTGAATCCATGACTCGTGATCCCGTTTATCGTCACGCTCACGAATCCAGTTCCGCACCAGTTTTGCAATCTCCTTCGATCGATCCTGGTTCGATGTCATCGGTCGCCCTCGTCCAGGTTCCGCTTAGTGTCCTGACTGATGTACAGCGGCTTGTTGAGCTGCTTCTCTGTCATTCCAAAGTCCACGGCATTTTTTTGCCATGTGACCAGCCTGTGCATGAGTCTGTGATTCTCCGCCTCAAGCGCCTGGGCCTTTGCTTCTAGCTTTTCCATGAGTTGCGCGGCTTTAGCCAGAGAGCTTGGCTTCCTCGAAACGGGTGCACCGCCTTTTCGGATCGATTCCTTTTTCTGGTTGAACCTTGCTTTGATCCGCCCGTGATTTCTCAGTGTGCGGTCAGTCGGCGCTGCGGCGAACTTTTTTTCAAATCGACCCTGAACACGTGTCCACGTTAGGCCACCGAAGACATCCGGGTTCCACGTATCGATCAGGTCGAGCAAAAACTCAATATGATTCTCGTTCAGATGCACGATCAGTCCTCATCCTCGAAATCCATCATCAGACCATCAACTAGTGCACCACCATCGAAGCCGGCGTGATTTGAATCCTCTGGATCGTCACCCGACCGATTGGGAAGCTCGCGACTGACTCCGAGTTCTGCTGTTGCGCGACTGTGATCACTCTCTATCTGAGGCTGCGACTTTTTGATGTAATCCGCAGCCATCTTGGCCCTTTCAAGCAGGCCGGATTTGGGAACCTCATCGGGAGAGAGAACCACAATAGCGCCATCGGCTAACGGCGAGTCGTCTCCCAGAACGTCAACCAAGGCAATCAAGGTTTGGGAACGGCCCTGGTACTTGTCGATGCCTCGCCTATCCACGTTCTCGGTGGCCATGTCGAGGAACTGATTTGCCTCATCCAACTCTTTCTGCAAGTTTTTTAGAGTCCGCTTGTCGCCCTTGCAGTGCGCATTCTCCGGGCACATGACGCAGTCGTTATCGCGCAGGCACGGGCTTTCCGCATAATTGTGAATGCAGGTGCCCAGTGGATGGTTAAAGGTGAATCCGCCGAACGAGTTTCCGATCACCTCGTACCTGATACCCAAATTCTTTCGGGTCAATGGGTGATCATGATTGATCTGAGAAAGCCTCTCTTGGGGGGTCAGTTCCCTATCTTTGGAATCTCCATGCACAATCAGGTTGCGCCTTTGTTCACCTGTCGTATGGTTGTAAACCTCACCCTGACCAACTTGCCTGCGATGACTCCAAAGGTTGACGTCGAACTCACTCATACCGCCGAGCCGCGCAGCGGTGTTGACCATGTGGCGAAAAGAATGAGTGTTGTAATCATCCGTACTGAGCGACAATCCCTCATGTCCAATTCGTTCAAAGAATCCCGGAAGGTCGATGGGCTCACCCGACCAATTATTCTTGATGGTTTTTTTTCTCAGGTGGTCACGAAAGTTGGTGACGGTTATCGGCGTGACGACGTTGTTCACCGTGTTAAACCTTTGATGAAATTGGTGTTTGAGGCATACGAACATCGCATCGCTGTACCGAAGCTTTAACTTTTCGTTAAACCATGGCCAACCTTTTGGAAGCCTGTTTTCACGCTTGGCCGCTTCAAACTCTACTGCGTCAAACTCAGGGCGCTGGCTGTCCCAGCGCCTGAGAAGCGCTCTCGCGTCCTTAGTGAGGAGCTTCAGGCGAGCAAACGCCTCCTCAATTACGGCCTCAAAGACGCCAGAATGTGTGTAAGGGACCCATTTGACGTGGTCCATGGCAACCTTATCCGCATACCACGTAATCCCAAGCACCTCGCCCACTTGGCTTTCCGGTTGGCGCACAAGCCCGTTCACGCTTAGGTTGGATAACAGCTCATCGGAACGACTCGGCACCATGCAAAAAATGGCGAGAACCGAAGAAACCAGAAGGTTTTTGTGATCTTCATCTATTCCCTCCGAAGACTCTCCCCACGTCAACCAGGGCTGGCCGGAAAAATAATCAGCAAGCGCCGACACTGCCCGACTATCTGGCAGCTTGTCTCGATTCCCAGCATCGAGTGATTTTGAATTCCAGTTGTACTGGGCCGCCTGTTTCACTTGGTTTTCATCGACCCAGTTTTTCACGGCACCGCTACTAACTATTTTGCAGCTTTCCAGCATCCTCTTAGCGGGCGATAGGGGTATAACCACACCCCCCCTGATTTCAACGGCATTGTTGAGATCGTTGACTTTAAGAGCGGCAAAATTGGCAACGCCAATTGGCGACCTCGTACGAAGGGCTTGCTCAATCATAAGAAGACCGCGAATCAACTTATACAAGCTGCCTTGGCTCTTAAATCCCGTCACATAGGCGTGGAGAACCAGTGCCTGAATCTCCAGCACGGTCTTATCCGGCAATCTCGCTGCCGGGGGCATGGTTATTGTATATGTTGGGAATTCAGTGATGGCTTCATTCTTAATAAAGCGCCCTGCACTTGGCCATGACCAACTCCCCCAGACCCATGGGTCTTGTCGGGGATTGAACGGATTTTCCAGTGGCTCCGTCATCAGCTTCTCATAGTGCGACACCAGAGCCTCTAAGGCTCCCACACCTTTGTGAGCCTTTTTTGCAACGAAAGGAAGCAGATTACTCATCGGAAATCTCCTCGTGTTTCAGAGAGAGCACCTGGGTTGCCTCTTCAAGCATCTGAAGTCTTTCTTGATCAGCCAGATATCTACGCTCCAGCACTGCAATAAGCGTGCTATTCCAGTTCTCCACCTGCCGACTGTCGCCGTACTCCTTCGCCTCATGAACCTTCTGTTCGACGTATTTCTGGACGGAAGCGTGGTTCCCAAGTGGATTTGGCCTGAACAGTTCACACGAGTAACACGCAATGGGGTAGTTTTCTTTGCAGACGGCGTCTAAGCCACACCGACCAACGTTTTTCGGCCCATGTTTAGTGTAGAGATTGATTATCTCGCCCGATTCAGGCACTTCAATACCTGAAAATTTCTTCGCCAAGAAACTTAAATCTTCGGTCTGAGCGCCAATTTTTACGGCCCTAGATGGAAGGTTGTTGATATATTCAACGGCGGCTTGCCGGCTGGCATGATCCAGCACATGGGCGATCTCTTCCGCTGTACATCCGCTGAGTGCCATGCTGGTAGCGAGCGTATGCCTGAACCGTTTGGCGTTAATTGTGAGCGGCTGACTGGTGTAATCGGAGAAGATAGTCAGATGCTCATTCAATGATTGAATGATACATGAAACGTTGATCGGAGCCGAATGGAGCCGATCAGACATCAAAAACTCAGTGAGGGTAAACTCTCCATTGAAAACCCAATCAAATCGTTCCAAGAGCAAGTCATCAAGAGAATTGATCACCAGTGGTAGCATCAACGACTGCTCCTCGCTGAGAGCTATTCCGGTGAGAATCTCAATACGCTCGGTATAGTGCTGTCGCAACCATTCGAGATCCGCCCATACATCGAAGCTCGATAGACTGATTGGGCACTGATTAAACTTGCTCCGGAACGTTTGGCCCATTTGCTTTGCTACCGGCGCATTAAACACCACGCATCTTCGGTGGTCGCCCTGACCCAAACTAATATCTTCGACCGAGAAATCCATGAATTTGCTGTGCGCAATCTGAACGGGTCGCTTCCCAGTAATCAAAATGAGCGTGGAAATAATCCTCGTGCGCTCTGGCAATAGCCCCAAATGAGACTGCCGAGCCAGTTGATAGAAAAGCTGCTTACGTTCCGATTCAGTGAACGAGCGCGAGCGCTCAAAGCGATCCGGGTGAAGTCTTACTCGGCTGCCTTTGTATTGCTCCGCAACCGTCAAAACGCCATCCTCGAAGGCTGCATCGTATCCTAGGTCATGCGCACCAATTATGAGTCGGCGAAGGCACCCTACAGTCTCGGATTGTTTTTCTTTAATCAGAAATCTCAAGAAATTCTCGACGTCGACACCGCTTTCTGAAAAACCCTCTGGCTCTACAAAGTGTCGAGCAAATTTTTTGAGCGCACTTATCTCACCGGCAATTGTTCCTGCGCTATATTTGGTAGCCCGCTCGGCCAACGTTCGCAACAAAGCTTCTTTTTGCTCGACCGGCCACTCGTCAAAGCTAGGAATCACTACACCTCGTGGTTTTGAATGATCCAAAACCCAGCGTAAAGCATAGATGTCAAACGTTCCTGCTGATTTTGACGCATAGGTGTCTCGATCCAGCTTCTCAACAAATCCTTGGTTGTTACTCGCCATTGTCACGATCCTTCTCTGCTGCTTCGATACTCGCTAAAACCTCAACATCCAATTGGTCTTGCTCACGAATGCTGTTCGCGAACATTTCCTCACGAATAAATCGCTTTGCGTAGTGATTAACCGAGCGCGAATCAGAACGACTCCAGCCGAATTTTTCGCAAAGCTGCTCTACAAATTCATCCCATTTGCGCCCGGCCTTCTTCTGTTGAACACAGTAACGCCAGGTCGCGGTGTGACGCAGCTTATGGGGCGTCAAATCGATCCCCGTCAAATCGCGGATTTGGTCGGTGATCGAGTTATAGGACGACAACGGCCTGCCACGGCTCCGGTTGCTGTCGGACAAAAACAAATATGAGGTAGTCGAGGCCCCAGGAGATATATTCCTCACGCTTTGGACATAATAATCGAGCGCCTGGAATGCCCCCTCGGATAGGGGTACCTCTCTTTCAGCAGTTTTTGCGCTGGGCTGTCGGAGACGTGAATCGTCTTTGGAGCCTTGTCGGCGCTTGACCTTGAGGCCTCTGGAGCGTTTTCTGGGCGAAGATATGATGTCGGAAAGCTTCAAGCTTCCAAGCTCCCCGGCACGAAGACCTGTATCCAACAGCACAACCACGATGGCAAAGTTTTTAATGCGGACTTCCCGGCTCACCCAAGGATTCGTTGGGCTCTCGGGTTTGATCAAGTCGAGGATCTTTCGAACATCCGAGGACCGAATATCCCTCGACTCGTTAAAAGCAGTGTTTGACTCCGTCGACTTCATCGACCTGAGCTTCTTTTGGAAAGCAACGCCAATATCACTGATCGTGTCTCTTGCCTCATGCGAATTTGCGAGATCTTGATCTGACAATGCGTTAGCAAGCCATGCTAGGTAGGCACCGCAATAAGACAAACGGTCATTGAACGTGGCAGCGGTGATTTGCTTTGGTCTCTCTTCCAGCTCTCGCCAGATATCGCCGGTCTTAAGTTTGTTTGAGCGATTTAATGAAACAACATTTGAGCTTGAGGCGCGAGGGGCAGGCAAGTCTTTTATTCGAGACCGCAGGAGCGTGACCAGAGAATCTATTTCGTTGTGGGTAAATCCCCTTCCAGACGAGATGCGGGCCACCAAATTAAGCTTTCTCAGCTCAGCCCATCGATACAGGAAAATTACGGATCGGAGAATTGCGACGCGGGTGTTTTGTGATTTACCCGTAGTTCGGAGTTGGGAGGAGCTGTACAACATCGGCCAAAACTTTGGAATCCCGGTTTCGGATTCCACAATCACAGCGTTGCGCTGACCAGAGGGCTCGATATATTCCTTTACAGCCAAATCCATATCTTTTTCCTAAAAATTCTCAATTAGGAAAACGATTATAGGTCGGAATTTTCAGTCCAACAACAATTCCGGTAAAGAATTTTCCTCAAGCCTAAGCTGCGCCTGAGTTTCCGAGGTTTTTTTCCGTAAAAACTCTCAAAGGGGAATTGGCGGAGAGAGAGGGATTCGAACCCTCGAAACGCTATTAACGTTTACACACTTTCCAGGCGTGCGCCTTCAGCCACTCGGCCACCTCTCCTAAAACGGTGTCGAATCAGCAAGATGATCGTCG
>Ga0307487_1002656_pt1 | contig 11206 bp, 10 predicted proteins | sample CBIW12metaG_FD_203665 | JGI IMG/M metagenome (GOLD analysis project Ga0307487, IMG submission 203665) | Sea-ice brine microbial communities from Beaufort Sea near Barrow, Alaska, United States - CBIW 1.2 | ecosystem: Environmental > Aquatic > Marine > Coastal | place: USA: Alaska | collected... | reverse complement strand
AATCACGCTGCCTTCTGGAATGGTTGCCAGCTCGAATTGACTCCAGCCTACGACATTTGCCCCCAGGGCCGTACCGGCCAGGAAGCTTCCCAAGCCATGCTCATTGCCGGCCAAAATAACCTCAGCTAGTTATCCACTTGCTTGCAAGCCGCTAATAACTTCTTGCTTTCGGAAGATGAAGCAAAAGAAATCTTCGCCCACACCACAAGTGCGATCACAAACAACTGGGCAACGGTTTGCGAAGAAGCGGAGCTCTTTCCTGTAGATGCCGAACTGCTATGGCGCCGGCAATTTCTCAAGCCATTCTCACTCAACTGAATTGAGGTTTGACCCCCTGTCCCCTGTCAATCAGACCCTCCGCCAAGCGCAGCTACTTGTAAGCTCGCGCCAATTGCGTAGAATTGCTGCTCCGATTATATTTTCCAAACTGCGCGCTTCTGCGCGGGTTTAATTGCGTTCGTACGTACATAAATGTTGCCCATAACACTGGAAGCGGGTCGGTGGGGCGGTAGCGTGTTTTTTGACTTATTTCAATTTCACGGATTTAAAAAATGAACAACTCTTATTCCCATTCAAGGGAAGAACAAGACAGATACCCAGACGAAATCAGCCTGGTTGATTTGGCCGCAACGTTTATCCGCCGGCGCAGGGTGTTTTATGCGGTGTTTCTATTATGCACGCTAGGGGGCTTGGCTTATGCTTTGCTCACACCCGAAAAGTTCGATTACGTTAGCCTTGTACAGCTAGCGGAAAAAGACAGCAAGACGTTAATTCAGACACCGGAAACCGTTATCGCGACCCTTGAGGCACGCTGGCTGCCCGAGCAGAAAATGCTGTATTACGCCGAAAACGAAAGCAAACTGCCATTTGATGTGTCGTTTCAAAATACGAAAGACACCGCACTGATTCGTTTTACAACCGGCACGACGGCCAAGCAGAAACAGCTCGTTGAAAAGGTTCACGCTGCATTGATTGCAAAGCTGAACCAGCATCAGGAAAACCTTATAAGAATTGAAGAAGCTAGAATCAATGCGCAAATTAAATCATTAAGCACTGTTATAGATTCTATGGCAGAGAAAACAGCAGACGGTGATGGGTCAGCGCTTTCTGCCGCAATTCAGAAAAAATCAGAACTTGAGAGCGCATTGCAAAACTTGGGTAACTTAGAAGTCATTGTTAGCGCCCGTCAAAGTATTGAAAAAACCGGGCCAAAACGAAGCCTTATTGTCGCATTGGCCGTGGTTTTAGGCCTTATGCTGGGCATTTTTGTCGCGTTTATGGCCGAGTTTGGTGCTAGTGTGAAAAAACAGTTGGCGGTTACTGACGGCCTGTGAAGTTTGCTTAAATAGTTTCAGCCTAGGCCATAGTTTTGGCTGCCTTTAAAAACAGTGGTACCCAGAAATCATGAAACTTCTGATCACCGGCGGAGCCGGTTTTATCGGTTCAGCCGTTATTCGCCATATTATCCAGAATACGAATCACGATGTTGTTAACCTGGACAAGCTTACCTATGCAGGCAATCTGGAAAGCCTGGCCGACGTGAGCAGCAGCGGGCGTTACTGTTTTAAACAGGTTGATATTTGTGACCGCGTGGCTGTTGACAGAGCCCTGATTCAGCATCGGCCAGACGCTATCATGCATTTGGCTGCAGAAAGCCACGCTGACCGCCCCCACCATTCCACAGGCCGTTAGCGTATTTGGCGAAGTGCAGTTCCCCACGAGCTATCTGCACTCAGCAGGTTTAACGGTAGACGACTACCTGGGGCGGCCTGGCGGGCCCACCCGCCAGGCGGACGAAAGCCGGGTGTATGTGGTGAAAGCGGATGGCTCCGTGATGTTACCTGAGAAGAGTGCTTGGTTTGGTGGTCGCAGCCAGCAATTACAGCCAGGTGATACGGTCATAATGCCGATTGATGTGGATCGCCTGATCCACCTTGAGCTTTGGACCAGCGTTAGCCAGATTGTGTATCAGATGGCGCTGGACGCTGCTGCTGTGGGGAACCTGTGATGAGTAAGCATGAGGTACCGGTTCAGACGGCAATCGAGCAGCCCTACTACCCGGATGACGAAATATACCTCCGTGAACTCTTCGCCACCCTTTGGCGAGGCAAATGGATCATTGTGCTCTTCACCATCGTCTTCGCCGCCTAAAGCCCCTTAAGACCTTGCTCTTACTGTAACGCTTGCGCCATTTGAATACCGTTTGAGTACTAACCTGAAGGGAGTCAGAGATCCCTTTAGGCGTCTCGCCCTCATTCAGTAACAAAAGAATACTGGCACGTTGAACCAGATGCTGACTCAGAGTGTTAGTTTGGCTCCAGCCTTCGAGTTTCAGTTGATCGTTTACAGTCAGATTAAAAGGGGCTGCGGGTTTGGGCACAAGGGAAACCTATTCATGCTAATTGATGTGTTTCCTTTATAACCAATATGAACTAGCGAATTAACCGAACGACATACTAGTGATGACCACTCAATCTTCTCTAAAAAAAGTCTTAACCAATTCAGGTATATTGCTCACTGGAAATATGGGAGCAAACCTTTTTGGGCTTTTATCAATAGCTATCTTCACACGCTCCCAAGGTGCAGAAATTTTCGGGTACTATGTAATTTTTTTTACTTTTATAGAGATAATTGATAAAATTTTCAACTTTCAAACATGGCAGGCATTCATTAAGTTTGCTACTGATTTTCAGGTTAAAAATGAGCATCAAAATATAATGATGCTCCTTAAATATAGCTTCTTAATTGATCTATTTTCTCTTCTAGCAGCAACTATCTCAGCACTTTTTTTAAGTAGTTATGCTATTGAGTTTTTTAGTATACCTGATAAATTCCAAAATCTTTTGCTTTTGATGTCATTAACAATTTTATTTAAAATTACAGAGATTTCTGTAGGGGTATTTAGACTATATGACAGGTTTAAAGTCCAAGCAAAGATAGCTGTATGTAGCTCAGTTATAAAGTTTGCCATGTTTAGTATAATTGCTCTCGTAGAATCTAGTTTTGCAATGTTTGTATATGCTTCAGTGTTGGCTCAATTAATAACTATGATAATGAAATACGTCTATGCAAAATCAATACTCAACGAGCACAACATCAAAATAATAGATATACTTAAAAAAGAATTAGACATGCCACGCATAAAAGAACTCAAAATATTTTCGTTTATTATTTATAACAACTTCGATGTGGCTGTGAGGATGATATCGAGGCAGCTAGACATGGTCATATTAGGTAAGCTTTACGGTGCAGAGATAGTAGGTATTTATAAGATAGCAAAAGAGGTAGCGAATTTAATAGCTAAACTTACAGATCCAGTGTATCAAGCCATATACCCTGAATTTGCTAAAACATTTTCTAATGGTAGAAAACGAGAAGCAAAACAAATGGCGATCAAAATATCACTTTATGCAGGTGGGGCTGGGCTGGCTTTTTATGGACTTTTTGTTCTACTTGGAGAATGGGCAATTGGTGTTGCTTTTGGGAAAGAGTTTTTAGATGCCTATGAAATAACATTGGTATATTTGATAGCTATATTAATAGCAATAATTAATTTACCTTTAGTGCCAATTTTACATTCAAATGGGCTGGCGAAACAAGCTTTTTGGAATCAGCTATGGGCAACAGTTAGCTATTGTGTTGTTATATATCCATTGGCCTTTTATTTTTCAGCTATTGGAGCAGCTTTAGCATACATAATGTTTTATATTGTCTGGATGTTATTTGCTTTAATGACGGTTAAAACCAAAAAGGTCTTTACATAATGTGTGGAATATTCGGACTTACAAATTTTCAAAGGAAAGATCTAGGGCAAGCTCGAGGTTCACTAAATACTCTTCACCATAGAGGGCCCGATCAATGGAGCGACTATTTTAACGAAAATATTTATATGGGACATAGAAGATTAAGTATTCTGGACTTGTCGAAGCATGGGAGACAACCGATGGTAAGTCCTGATAAAAAAGTAATTATAACTGTCAATGGTGAAATATATAATTTTCTAGAACTAAAAAATGAACTCAAGACTAAATATACATTTAACAGCACATCTGACTCAGAAGTAGTACTTCACGGATATATAGCGTGGGGTATAGATAAGCTGCTCGAAAAAATAGATGGTATGTATGCAATAAGTATCTATGACAAAGAAAACGATGAGCTATTTTTAGCGCGAGATAGAGCGGGAATAAAGCCACTTTATTATGGTAATGTAAATAACCAAATATCTTGGGCATCTGAGCTAAAAGCTATCGAAAAATTTTATAAAAACCAGAATTTTTTAGAGTATGATCGTACGGCATTTTATGACTTTTTAACCTATTCGTATATACCAACACCTAAAAGCCTGTATAAAAACATATATAAATTAGAACCTGCACATTACTTAAAAGTAGATGTTAAAAAGAATACTTTTCAAAAAGTAAAATATTGGCAACTAAACATAAAAAAATCTAACGACAATATTGAAACAGCCAAAAATAAAATATTCAGTTTAGTTAAAAAATCTGTGGATGAACAGATGGCTGCAGACGTTCCAGTGGGATGTTTCTTAAGTGGTGGTATGGATTCAAGTACTATCGTTGCCCTTGCGTCACAAAATCGCAAAGATATACATACATTTTCAATAGGTTTTCAAGATAAAAAAAAGGATGAATCGTTCTTTGCGAGGCTAGCTTCAAAAGCTTTCAAAACAAAACACCTAGAAAAGAAGTTAGATGATGAAGACATAAAGCTAATTTTTGACGATATAGTAAAATGGTATGATGAACCTAATGCTCTAAGCTCTTCTTACCCGAGTTATTATGTTGCTGAATTAGCGAAAAGCAGCTCGACTGTTGTCCTTACAGGTGATGGCGGTGATGAAGTGTTTGGCGGATATAATTGGTATAAAAAATTTGAAAGATTTAAAAATCTTTCTCTTCCTCCCCTGAGATTTTTAAAAATATTAACAAAACCAATGAAAAAGAAAAAAAATATATTTGGCAAAGTGGCTCAAAAATTTGAAATGTTATTTTTATTAGATGATATGGAGATATATACAAAGTTAATGGGCGGTATGTTAAGAGATGAAAAAGAAAAATATCGCAAATCTTGGAATATCGATAAAGATTATGACGATTATTGGTATTTCAGAAAGTTCTATAAAGAAAATCTAGACCTATATACTAGGTTGCAATATTTAGACTTCCATACCTTTTTGCCAGACGCCTGTTTGACTAAAGTTGATAGGACAAGCATGGCAGTTTCTCTTGAATGCCGAGTGCCATTTTTGTCAAAAGAACTAATCGAATATTGTTTTTCACTTAAAGATGAAGTGAGAATATACAAATTTGAGTTAAAAGGGGCTATGAAAGAGGCTTTTCGAGGCATGCTCCCTTCTGAAATAATAGATAGGGATAAAAAAGGTTTTAGTGCACCACTTGAAGGTGTGCTTGAAAAAATGAATTTAGAAGAAAATTTTATACAAGAAAAATATTTAAAGAAGTATTGGAGTGTAGATAATGGATAAGAAATTTAGAGTACCAAGAGTCTGGTCAAATAGAGAGTTAGAAAATTTTTCTCATACGTTTAGTGGTAGAGCTGTTAATGTTTCAGGATGGAAAGATCAAGATAAAGAGGGGAGAAAATATAGAGACTACTTTTCAAATGTTTCAGAATATTGGATTACGAACTACAAATCAGAGGCAAGGGGTTTTCAAGGGGATCAAGAAAATGAGATATTTTTAAATTTAGCTGAAGATTTAGATGAAAGTATGAATGGGAAGTTCGATGTGGTATTTAATCATACTGTGCTAGAGCATATTTTTGAGGTTGGTACTGCATTTACTAACTTATGCAATATGAGTAAAGACATTGTTATATTAATAGTTCCCTTTCTGCAAGAGCAGCATGCAGATTATGGCGATTATTGGCGCTTTACACCTCAGGCAGTTGATAAATTATTTTCTAAAAACGGCTTTGAAACACTTTATATAAGTGCAAATAATTCTTCAGATGCTTCGATATATGTTTTTTGTGTGGCATCTAAGCTTCCTCATAAATGGACATGCATTCGACAACAACAAGATAACATGCGTGATCTAATATATAAATCAGAAGGAATGATTGGCTGTAACGTTATTAAAAGTACAAGCTTTATTGGTTTGGCCAAAAATAAATTAAAATATTTTTTTAAAAAATGAATATAGTTTATATTTCCACATCTACTATACCATCCAGAACAGCTAACTCAATTCATGTTATGAAAATGTGCCAGGCATTCGCCCATAATGGCCATGAGGTAGTACTGTTGGCACCCGACAAAAAAGAAGACATTGAGCCAGGCATAGATGATGTGTTTGATTGCTATGGTGTAGATCCAAACTTTAGCTTGCAGAAAGTAACTTGGTATTCACTCAAAGGCAGGGGGTATATCTATGGTTGGTTGGCAGCACGCGCTGCTATTAGGCACAAGCCTGACCTAGTTTTCTGCCGCAATCTGATAGGTTGCTACTTTGCTGCCCTTTCAGGTCAAAAGGTCATATTTGAATCACACTCGCCGATTATCGATGGTGGACGACTCAGTGAGTGGTTCTTCAAAATGTTGTTAAAACGCAAAGAACTTTATAAGCTAGTAGTAATAACACATGCACTTAAAGCTTACTATGAAGAAAACTATCCCGAACTAAAGGGAAAAATCCAAGTTGCACCAGATGGTGCGGATCCAGTTCCTGAAAATGTTCAGCTTATAGATCTGCCAAATAAAGGAAATAGATTGCAACTGGGTTATGTTGGTCATTTGTATGAAGGTAAAGGAATGGAAGTTGTAGTTGAGTTGGCAAAGCATTGTTGTTGGGCTGATTTCCATGTTGTAGGGGGTAAAGAAAGGGATATATCACACTGGAAAGATCTAGTCAGAGGTCTCAGTAATATTACATTTTATGGTTTCATACCTCACTCTAAGACTATATCTTATATTAAATCGTTTGACATTCTCCTTTTGCCCAATCAGCCTGAGGTTCAAGCTAACGGTAAAAGTGATATTGGAAGATGGACATCTCCTTTAAAGATGTTTGAGTATATGGCTTCTGGTAACCCAATAATAGCTTCTGATCTGGCTGTGCTACGTGAAGTGCTAGAAAATAATAAAAATGCATTGTTATGTCCACCACAAGAAATAAAAAAATGGATCGAAGCTATTTCTGAATTAAACTTAAATAGAAAAAAAATGGAAAAAGTTGGAATTAATGCTTTAACTTGCTTTTCTCAAAAATATAGTTGGCTTTCACGCGCATCTACTTTAGTTGATTAAATTTATGTATAGATACATAACGATAGTGACTCCAAATTTTCCATCATCTACTCATCCTGAGCGTGGAGCCTTTGTTGAAACTTTGTCTCGGTACTGGTTCAAATCTGGTATAAAGATAAATGTAATCTATCCTGAATCAATACTGGATAAGGCTAGGGATCTTATTAGTCCCTCGAGAAGTCGAATTAGTTATCAATATGATGTTTTCCGTCCATTGTACATGACTTAGTCAAACCGTCGTTTTTTAGATTTTTATTAAAATTACTTAAGCAAGCTGAGTTTTGTTAATGCAGTGAAGAAAAGCCTAAAAAACCTTGATCCAAATCGGGTTTTGTATGGAAAATTTTGCTTTCTAGCGCATTTGCTTGTGCTAGTTTCAATAGAAATAATAGCAAGACAGCGTTTGGTGATATTGGTGAATCAATATCTTTTTATAATTTAAGAGGTAAGAACCTCGAAGCCGCACGTTGGTCTGTAAAGAACTCAACCGGCTTTGTCTGTGTTTTAGAGCGACTAAAGTATGAGATGGTATATCTAGTGTCTCGTCCGGTTAATTCGCTATTCTAATTCTGTTATAATTGCCTAATATTCGCGTAACTATGGAGAATTTATTGTGGCCCGGCAACCTGCACCTTTTAATCTGACAGTTAACGATCAACTGGAACTGGAGAGCTGGTTGCGAATGGGTACGCTTTGCCAAAACCTGGTGCAACAAGCGCGGATTCTAATGTTATGAAACGCGTGGAAGTCTCCAAAGGAGATCATGGAGTCGCTCGGGGTCAGTAGCCCTACCGTGTTCAAGTGGCGCAACCGATAGTCAAGACGGGGCTCGAAGGTCTTCAAGACATCCCAAGACCAGGACAGCCACGAAAACTCGACAAGAAAAAGGCCAAAGCGATTCTCGACGACACGGTGCACAAGGTTCCGCGCGGCTCCACCCATTGGAGCATCCGACTGATGGCGGAACATGCCCGCGTAACTCGCTGGCAGGTAAAGCAGATCTGGCAGGCGGCAGATCTGAAGCCTCACCGTTTGAAAGCGTTCAAGATCAGCAACCATCCAGACTTTGCCGAAAAGGTTTTTGATGTGGTGGGCCTGCACCTGAACCCGCCCGATAATGCTCTGGTTCTGTCTGTTGACAAAAAGACGCAGATTCAGGCTTTGGATCGTACCCAGCCAAAATTGCAATTGAGGCCCGGGCAGATTGAGCGCCACACTCACGATTACAAACGATATGGTACAACCAGCCTGTACGGGGCCTTTAACATCCTGACCGGTGAGGTGATTGGACGGATCACCCAGCGTCATCGCGCCAAGGAGTTTCTCGACTTTTTACGACAAATCGACCGAGAAACACCGAGCGAGCAAGACCTCCATCTGATTCTGGACAACAGCTCGACTCATAAAACACCCGGCGTGAAGGCCTGGTTGGCGAAGCATCCGCGCATTAAGTTTCACTTCACCCCGACCAGTGCCTCGTGGCTGAATGCTGTAGAAAGCTGGTTTGGGCAACTTGAACGACGGGCGCTTTACCGAGGTATTTTTACCAGTGTTGGCGAACTCAAAACAGCCATTCGCCGATTCATCAAAGTCCATAATGAAAAACTGGCGAAGCCATTTCGATGGCATAAAAGCGCGGAATCCATTAAGACATCGGTGACGCGGGCAAAGCTCAGCACCATTGATAATAAGTAAATTAATTAACCGGAGGGGACACTAGGTGCTGATCCTTCTAGAATACTTGTTTTGCCTAACGAAGCTTATTCAGCGCGCTTTTATCCGATGAATAAAATAGGGTGCAGGCGTAAATTAAAGCTGCCTTTAGATTCCAAGATAATTATATTTACACGTCAATTTATAGAGCGTAAAGGCCCATTAAGGCTCTTAAAAGCGATATGGAAAAAATACATCTGATTCAGTGACTAGTAAAATAAACAAAGAAAAGTCACGGGAAAAAATATTTAATAAAATTAAAAATCCAAAGCCGGCTTTTAGTCGTTATCAATACTTAGAAAAGTTTATTTGTGAATTAAATCTTCTCACTGAACGTGATTCAATAGTCGTAATCGAGAGTGGGAAACAGCTTCTCAAGAAGTTGACCGGGGTGTTATGCTTTGCTCATTGGCGTGCAGGTGTCCGCTCAGTGCCTCGTTATCTGAGGGTTTTAAAGATTTTGGATGAGCTCTAAAAAAAACGACATAGTTAAAGTTAAGGATTTTCTGGCGCTTTATATGATTGTGTCATTGCTAGAGAAAATATTGATAAATGAAATTGGCTTAGAAAAAATGGATAACTAAAAAGATGTACACTTAAGAAGTCCTTCATCGTTAGTTCGCTAATCAGTCTTTAAATTCTTAATTTTAGGTTTATAGTTTGAGTAAAATAATTGTTGTATCAGGGGTTTACCCAACAGAGAGTCGTCCGCATAGTGGTGCGTTTGTAAAGGGTTTAGTTGACTGTTGGGGGCGGCTTGGACATGATGTTGAGGTTATAAACCCTAGAAGTATTTCTTCGAAGGACCAGTTTGGTTTTAAAGTGACTGAAAAATTTATCGATAATGAATTATGTATAGCTGGCGGGTATATATCATTTTCTAATAAAAAGATTGGTCCTATAGATACTGCTTCGTGGTCACGAGAAGCCTTTAAGAATTGTTCGCTTCGTTGTTTCCGCCACAGAAGAGAGGGTAGTCCAGATTACTTTTATGGTAAGTTCTTAATGACCGGCGGGCTCTCTGTTTCGGCATTATCTCAGTATAGTGGAAAACCTGCTTTCGTCGATTGTGGTGAATCCACTTTGCTTGAGTCGATGAATGCTAAGGATATTAAAAAAGTTCGATCTTTTATTCCTTATCTCGCCGGTGCGATCTGTGTATCTGAGAGATTAAAAAACGAAGTTATTGAGCTCGGTTTCAGTGATCAAGATGTTTTTTTGGCTCCTAATTGCCCCGATCTAGCAATGTTTTATCCTATGGACAAGAATGCTGCGAGAGAAAAGCTTGGGATACCAAAGAATAAAGCAGTCGTTGCGTTTACTGGCCATTTTATTGAAAGGAAGGGGCCAAAGAGGGTTCTGGAAGCGATAAAGCGTGCTGGGAAAAATGTGGTTGGGGTCTTTTTAGGAGAGGGATGTCAGGAGCCGGGGGGCGATCAAGTATTTTATGCCGGCCCGGTAGCTCCAAAAGAAGTAAATTTATGGCTTAACTCTGCTGACATATTTATGTTGCCGACTCTTGCGGAGGGTAATTGTAACGCGATTAACGAAGCGATGGCGGTCGGTTTACCTATACTTACATCTAAAATTAACGATGTTGTGGGTCAGGTGACAGTAGAGAATAGTATTTTAAAAGAACCGTACGATGTAGTCGGATTTTCAGAAGCAATAATTAATATTTTGAACAATCCCGTCCTAAAAGAAAGTATGGGTACTCAATCAAGGAAATTGGTTGAAAAACGATGTGCCTCTAGCCGCGAGGAGCGTATTCTAAGTTGGATGGAGTCGAAAATCTGAGTAAGATATGTGGTTTACATTTCAGTCCTGGATTTAGGCAATAAGCGCAGCCCTTATCGGTTTAGCCGGCGGGGTGTTAGTGTGCCTTAACAAAAGTTCATCGAGTGAATGGTATTAAAGCCTATAATTGCAGAAAACGCTGATGGAGCTAATGCAATGGGCCGACCCGTTATACCTTTGAAGATGACCGAGGAAGAGCGTAAAGAACTCAATGCATGGCTTTGTCGCCGGCAGATGCCCGCAGCCGAGCAATAGCGAGCCCGAATGGTGTTGCTTAGTACAGAAGGGTTACCCGGGTGGGTCATTGCAGAACGAGTGGGTGTGACAGCGGAGACGGTCGGCAAGTGGCGTAAACGGTTTGAACAGTTCCGGGTGGCAGGTCTGACAGATGCCCCCAGGAGCGGC
>Ga0307487_1002651_pt1 | contig 11227 bp, 16 predicted proteins | sample CBIW12metaG_FD_203665 | JGI IMG/M metagenome (GOLD analysis project Ga0307487, IMG submission 203665) | Sea-ice brine microbial communities from Beaufort Sea near Barrow, Alaska, United States - CBIW 1.2 | ecosystem: Environmental > Aquatic > Marine > Coastal | place: USA: Alaska | collected... | reverse complement strand
CGTGCTGCTGGGGCTCAAGGAGATGGTCGATCTGTTCCCCGTCGCCGAGTTCACCGTGTACCGCTGGAACACGATCCGCGGGGGGCGCAAGCAGTTGCCGCCGCCCGTCGTCACGGTGTCGGGGACGCCGATCTGGACTGAGGAGCAGATCCTCGAGTTCGCTGAGCGGAAGTCCCTCAAGCCGGACAAGCGGGTCCTGACGCGGATCAGGAAGTCGCAGGGCCACTAGCCGCGCACCGCTCGTCGAGGACCTCGCCCATTCCGGGCGGGGTCCTTTGTCGTCACCCCTTGGTTATAGCTACTTGACACGAGCCGATTGGTGACATAAGTTATAACCATGACCAACACGCACCGCACCATCACCGCCGCCACCGTCGCCGAAGGCGACACAATCGACCGGGGCGAGTTCGCTCACCCGCAGACAGTCGTCGAGATCGCCCGCCGCGGACCGTCCACCGTCTGCCAGTTGGACGACGGCGAGGAGATCACACTCCACGCCGGAGTCATCCTGACCCGTGTCGCCACCGTGGTTGCCGCATGAGCGCCCCGCTGGAATCCGTCGAGGCAATCTTCGACGGGCGCGGCTCGCGTCGCGCCGATGCCCAGCAGACGCTTCACCAGATGGGCGTCATGGAGCGTGGCGCGCTCGGCCTGCACTCGCCGATCGCGGACGCCGACGACGGCTACGTGAAGTTCAAGATGGGCAAGCGGTCCCGCTGGCTGTGGGTTCGCCTCAACGCCGCCGACGCCTACGATCTGCGGATCACGCGCTACTCGAGCAAGGACATGGCGCACTTCCCCGACTGGGGCCGCGACGACGTCTACGCAGAGGATCTGCGCCGCGTCCTGACCAACCTGCGCGACAACTACTGAGAAGGAGCGCCACCATGCAGGTATGGACCCTCGAACCGGCCGACCTCAACTGACCCGCCGACCGCCCTCGCCGTTTCTGTCCTCATGAGACGGTACAGTCACTTTGACCGACCTCCCCCGAAGGAGTCCCGCATGACCGCCAGCACAGCAATCGTTCCCAGCACCGGGCAGATGATCCTTGACGTCGAGGAGTTGCGTCACCCGGACGCTGTTTCAGGCGCGACGATCCAGGAGCAGTTCGACGAGTTCCACCGGCTCAACCCGTCGGTGCTTGCCAACCTCGAGACCCTGACGACCGACTACCTGCGAAGGGGTCGGAAACGGGTCGGCATCGGAATGCTGTTTGAGGTGCTGCGCTGGCAGCACGACCTCGCCACCCGCGGGGACGCGTTCCGCCTCAACAATTCGTATCGCTCGAGGTATGTCCGGCTCATGCTGGCCCGCCACCCGGAGTGGGAGTGCGCGTTCCACACCCGCGAGCTCGTCGCCGCGTGACCGTTTCATAGCACTACACAATCTCTCCCCCTCGCACCTCCGACCGGAGGTCGACCGCCAGACGAAGGAGCACGACATGTCAGCAGCAACCCCTCAGATCAAATCCCGTAAGCCCACCGGCCAGGTCCCGTGGCCGCTGATCCTGCTCGAGGGCGGCGAGAAGGCCGGCAAGTCGCTGGTGCCCGTCGTCCTATCCCGGTCCGACCGCGTCGGCATGACGTACTGGGTCGACCTCGGCGAGGGGGCAGCGGACGAGTACGCCGTCCTGCAGGGCGCCCAGTATGAGGTCATCGAGCACGACGGGTCTTACCGAGACATCGTCGCGCAGATCACCGCGATCTATCACGAGGCGAAGCGTGCGCACGAGGCCGGCGAGCCGCCTGTCGTGCTGGTTGTGGACTCCATGAGTGCTGAGTGGACGATGCTCGTCAACTGGACGAACGATCGCGCACGTCGGTCCAAGAATGGAAAGTCCAAGCTCGCGGCCGACCCGGACGCCGAGATCGACCCGACCTCGAACCTGTGGAACGACGCGAACAAGCGCCACGCCCGGATCATGGAAATGCTCATGACGTTCCCCGGTATTGCGATCGTGACCGCCCGCGGCAAGGAGGTCGCGGTGATGGGCGCAAACGGCCAACCGGTCGAGGGCAAGAAACAGTGGAAGGTCGAGGGCCAGAAGGCTTTGGCCTACGATGCGTCGGCGTGGATCCGGCTTACCCGCGAACCGCGGAGCGCGAGTCTCGTCGGTGTCCGGTCCCTCAAGTTGCAGGTTCCGAGGGGCAAGATGCTCGACCTGCCGATGATCCAGATCGGCGAGTGGGATGTGCTCGACCTCGAGGCGTTCATCTTTGACGAACTCGGGTGCAACCCGTCGGGTACGCAGGTGCGAGACCTCAAGCGATTGTCTGGCGATGCGCTAGAGGGTCTGCTTGAGCAGGTCCGTAGCGCCGCCGCCGAGGAGGCCCTCAAGGCCGTTTGGTATCACAACCAAGCCGACCTGCGACCCGACGACCGCGAGACGCTCAACCAGGCGGTGAGGTCCCGGCTGGCTGAGATGCGCGGCCCGTCCGTGCCTGAGCCGTCACTCGACGAGATCGAGACGCCGGACCCGTCGACCGATCCGCCGCCAGCGGAACCGGAACCGGTCGACGAGGCACCCCCGTCGGATTCGGACAAACTCCGCGCCGCCGCCGAGCGCCGAGACGCCGCGTTCCGGGTCGACGAGGAGCCAGATCAGACCCCGCTCCCTGTCGACGACAGCGAGCCCGTCACTGCCGGTGCTGACGCGTGACCCGCCTACTGCTGTCGGACGCTGCGAAGGCGGTCGACGCACGCAAGGCCCGGTCTCGTCAGAAGTCACTCGGCCCGTCGTCTGTCGGCGTCTGCCGTCGACAGGCCGGTTACGACTTCCACAACACGACCCCGTCGAATCCAGAGAACCAGTCCGGGATGGCCGCGATCGCTGGCACGTGGTTCCACGCGGGGGCGCTCGACGTCATGCGCCGCGAGTGGGGTGCGTTCATCGAGGTCACCGTCCAGGACGGTCCAATCAAAGGCCACGTCGACGCGGTGTACCTGCCGCAACCGGCTCTCGACGCCCTCGGCATCGAGGCGCCTGCCGTGGTCGACGTGCCGACGGTTGACGACCTCAAGACCAAGGGTGATCGTCGGATGGTCGACCACATGAGGTCTGTGGGTCCATCGCGGGCGCAGTTGTTCCAGACGCACCTGTACGCCGATCTACTCCGTCGCGGGAAGGTCAAGGCGACTCGTAAGCTCGTCGACAAGATGCTCGCCGCGGCTGGCCCAATCGAGATCGAGCGGGTGCAACTGCGGTACGTGGCCCGTGCCGGCGACGACGAGGAATACCTGTACGAACAGGCATACGACCAGTCGATTACCGACGAGGCGTGGCAGTGGATCGGGCAGGTCACCGACTCTGCTGCACCGGAGGATCTGCCGCGCGACCAGGACGGTCCGGGGTTGGCGGTCGCGTGCGACTACTGCCCGTTCGTTACCGAGTGCTGGGGCGAGCCGATCGGCGATCTGCCTGTCCAGACGCAACTGATTGTCGAAGACGAAGACCTCACGGCGGCGCTCGGTGAATATCACCGCGGGCTCGAGTTGACGCGCGAGGGGAACGCCCTCAAGGACAAGGCCAAAGCGATGGTCACTGGATCTGACGCCGCCGTCTATCACCACGGCGGCGAGGCGTTCAAGCTCGGTTGGTCGGGAGGGCGGCGCAGCGCGGCGAAGCCTGACGTCGACGCGATCATTGCGCTGCTCGACGACGCCGGGCTCGACGTCCCGATGATCGCTGGCGGGCGCTCGTCGCGGTCGATCTCCGTCGTCCCGTACGACCCCCCGGAGGCGACCTGTGGGCATTCCGTGCTGGCTGACCTGCGATCCGTCGAGGACGTTGAGAAGTCGAACGCGAAGGCGGTCAAGGCCGACCCGGACGCGGAAATTGAGGATCCGGGCGAACCGTTGGGGGAGTGCATCGCCAAGGAGAAGCACTCGGGCAAGCACGCGATCCTCCACCCGACGTCAGACCCACTGTGATCCACCCGTGGCGGCTGGCCCAGCCGCCACGGGTGCCCGCACCGAATCCCCCACCTACACCACGCGGGCCCTTCACGGGCCGATTGGAGCGTCATGACGACTGAAACACCAGACAGGCTCGACGGAGACACCCGGAATTGGCTCGAGGAGCGACGACGGCTGACCCGCCAGCGACTGTTCGAGAAGTCGGTCCCGGACGAGCACCGTGGCGTCACCCTCGGAGACCTGAGCAACACCCGACTGTCCGCCGACCTACGGGCGTGGCTGGCGTCGGACTCGCTGACTCTGTTCCTGGTCGGCGGAAAGATGGCCGGGAAGTCGCACGCGGCATATGCGACGCTCCGCTCCGCAAGCGGCGGAGGGGCCAACGTGTGGGGTGCGACCGTGGCCGACCTCGCGTGCTGCCTACCAGACGCCGCGCCAGACACGCGGCTGCGGAAGGTCGCCGGGCAGGTCGACCTACTGCTGCTCGACGACCTGCGACCGCGGCTCGACACGGTCGACCGCTCGCGGCTGATCGGGCGGCTACTCGACGAGCGTGTCGGTGACCGGAAGCGCCAGATCATCACTGGCACCGCGGCGACTGTCGCCGAACTGATCGACGGTTGGGGGTGGTGGGGCCGCAGTTGGGCGGAGTCGGGGTTCTCGACCGTGACCGCCTCGGCGTCGTCGTGAAGCGGGCCCCGATCGCACGGAAGACCCCGATGCGCCAGGCCGGGGGCCAGATGCGTCGGACGCGGGTCCGTCCGGTGTCGAAGCGCAAGGCGCCGGGCGTGACCGACGCGGTCGCCGGCGAGGTGATTGGTCGCTCGGGCGGCATCTGCGAGAGGTGCCGCCGCGAGCCGGGAACCGAGCTGCACCATCGGGTGACTCGGGGTCGCGGGGGTCCTCATGACGCGTTCGTGCTCGTCCACCTCTGCGCCACCTGTCACCACGTTCACGCCCACGGGCAGAACGAGTACCCGTGGATGGTCCCCGGCTACTTCATTCGGGGCAAATACCACGGGTCGGACGAGGGGTTCCGCGCCGAATATCCGGAGGAGACGTCGTGAGCAGGGCCGAGTAGAAACGCATGGTTATATCAACTTGACACACGTCAATCAATGCCATAAGTTATAACCATGAACAACACCGAAACCACCCGCCAGCGCAACGCCCGCCTCCGCCGCGACATCAGCGCCGCCAAAGCCGTCCAGGCTGGCGCCGACGCCGACTACCGCGAAGCCCGCAACGCTGCGCACGCCTCGCCCGAGAGCGCAGACTGGGAGGTCGTCTACTCACTCGAGGAGGCCGCTCACCGGGCCGAGTGGAACCTCGACGGCGCCCTGAGCGAGTACACGCTGCGCGACGTGCCCCAGGCGACCCGCGATCTCGTCGCCCAGAACATCGACTGAGCGACCACTACCACCCACCCAGCACCACCTCATAGAAGGAGACAGATCATGACCGAGGACCAGCAGCACGCGACCATCGTCCGCGAGACGTTCCACCACCTGCCCGTGAAGCAGTCCGGCACGTTTCCCGAGGAGCAGGGCTTCCTCGACGGAGACGGGGTCGCGCTGACCCTCAAGGGCACGCACCGCAGGTACACCGTCTTCGGCTGGGACGCGACGGGCGAGGGCCACGTCGTCTCCTTCGGACCGATGGTCCCCGGCCCGCTCGCATTCGCCAACGAGAGGGTGACCGGGATCTCGGCTCACCCGATCCCCGAAAAGGACACGTTCATCGAGGTGGAGGAGGGCGACCTGCTCCGCATCCGGGACGACGTCTACCGTGTGCGGGTCGACCGCCGCCAGTACATCGAGCTGGACCACGTCGGGTCGTACGTCTTCGAGGCGAAGGCGTGAGGGCGGCGGCGTTGCCGGCGCAGACGGTCCTCGCAGCAGAGGAGGGCCGTCTCCGGCTCGCTGGCCGCTGGTATGAGTACGCGGCGATCCGTCCGACACTCTCGGCAGCGCCGCGCCGCCCACGATGCTGCTCACGCGGCCTGACGTGAAGCTGTACCTGCGCCCGTTCATGGGCGAGCAGGCTGGCCTGTATGAGGTGGTCAACCTCGGCACCGGGCACGTGCTGCGAGACGCGCGCTTCCGCATCGTTCAGGCGTTCTGGCTGGACGACGTTCTCGAGGAGGTGGCTTTTGTGACATAAGTGCCGAGATTGCAGGGCATTCGCTTTCCCAAGGACTTGACCCACGTCAAGATCAAATGTTAAGTTTGACTTGTCACTAGGAAAGGAGGTAAACATGAACAAAGAACTGAGGAGCATCATCCGGGATCTCGAAGCGAACGGTTTCGAGGTCGGCCCCGAACAGGGGCGGCACCGCCCCGTGTTCAAGGGCGGCGTCAAGGTCACCACGTTGTCGACGACTCCGAGCGACTGGAGATCGCGTCGGAACGAGCTGGCTCCGGCATACCGGATGGGGCTGCCGAAGCCACGTGATCGTGGGGCACAGAAGGGTAAGTCCCGGAATACCCCGCCCACCGGCTAGCAGTCGGCGGGGAGGCGCTCGAATCGCCTCCCCGCCGCACCTCACGGTAAGGCAAAATTCAATGCACCACGGAAGGGAATCCGCATGACAAACGGGCGCTTCAACATCGAGATCGAGTTCGACCACCACGGCGAGTCCGTCGCCGCCGTCGACGATCTCCGCGACACCTACCAGGGCATGTCGCCAGGCATCTGCTGGTCGCCGCGCGGTCGCCTGTCGGTGATCGTGACGATCGAGGCACCGAATCTGGCGCAGGCGGTTCGCATCGCGCTGTCGCTCGCGCCGCACGAAGTCATCTCGGTCGACGGAATGACGACCAAGGAGTTCGACCGCCGGATCGACTCACCGACCGTCGTCCTGCCGCCGATGATGTCTCCGGGCGAGGCAGCCGCCGAACTGGGGATTACGAAACAGGCGGTGCACCAGCGGATCACGTCCGGGTCGCTGCCGGCGACTCGTGTCGGGCGGGCGTGGGTGATCGCAGCCGAGACTGTGCATGCGCTCGCCGACGCGCCCGCTGTGGAGCCTGCGGCGGTTCCGACCTCCGCCTGACCCGCCCGAACGCAAAGACACCCCCGAGCAGGTGCTCGGGGGTGTCTCGCATCTTGTGACCGCCAGGTTCGCAAGGTGTCCTCAGACTACCGGAGCGCGACGACAGGAACGGCACAGCGGGTTACTCGTCGACAGCGTTTCCATTGGCGCCGCTACGTGCGCGCAGTGTTTCCATGACGCTCGTGTCCGCGAGGGTTGCGAGAACACGTCGCGCCGGACTAGGATCACGGCGCACCGACCGCCAGAGGAGACCACGTGAGAGCAGGCGTCTACGTCCGGATATCCCGTGACACCGCAGGTGAGGGGCTGGGTGTCCAGCGTCAGGAGTCGGACTGCCGCGATCTCGCTGCCCGGCTCGGCTGGGATGTAGGTGAACTGTACGTCGACAATGACCTGTCGGCGTCGTCCGGTGTTCGCCGGCCCGCATATCTCCGGATGCTCGACGACATGGCCCACGGTCGCATCAGCGCGGTGATCGCATGGCACCCGGACCGCCTGACCCGTCGACCTGCCGAGCTCGAGCAACTGATCATGCTGGCCGACGATAAGGGGGTCAAGTTCTCGACTTGCCGTTCCGGTGAGATCGACCTGTCGACGTCGTCCGGTCGACTCGTGGCGCGGTTGCTCGGCGCGGTTGCTCGCCACGAGGTCGAACTGAAAGGCGAGCGCCAGTCCGCAAAGATGCGCCAGCTTGCGATGGATGGTCGGAACACGGGCGGCGGTTCCCGGCCGTTCGGGTGGAACAAGGACCGTATGACCCTCGACCGGGTTGAGGCGCAGGTGATCCGCGACCTCGCGGGAATGGCGATCGCGGGGACGACGCTGAGCGGGTTGTCGCGCCACCTCATGGCGGCGGAGATCAAGACAGCCCAGGGTGGCGACGCGTGGGCTGCTGGTGTTCTGAAACGGATGCTCATGAACCCGCGGCTGGCGGGCCTGTCGGTCTACCGCGGCGAGATCGTCGGCAAGGGTACGTGGCAGCCGGTGCTCGACGAGGACACGTGGCGCCGCGTCAGGGAGGCGCTGACGTACCGCGGGCCGGCGCGGAACAACCGGGGACGCGTGTCGCTGTTTCAGGCGTCGATCATCCGGTGTGGGATCTGCGGGTTCTCGCTGCTGGTCGCCCGTCGCGGTGTCGAGCTGGGCAAGCTGCGCGTGTATGCCTGTCGTGAACGCTCGGTCGTCGGTCGACCCGGATATGGAATCGCCTGCAACAGAATTGCGATCAAGGCGGAGGCGCTCGAGGAGGATGTCGTCGAGCAGCTGCTGGCGCGACTGATCCACCAGCGCAATCAGCCGATGGTGCGCGCAGCGAAGGGAGGGTCGGAGCGCGACGGGAGTGTCGCCCACGTCAGGGATCTCGCCGATCTCGAGGATCTGCTCAAGGCGAACAGTGTCGACTACGCCGATGGGATCATTACCCGGCTGGAGTTCATGGCGATTCGGTCGCGCCTGGTCGAAAAGATCGACGGGGCGCGTGACACCCTCGACGCCTCCGAGACTCCGTCGGTTCCCGGGCTCACTCTGGACCACATGATGACGTGGTGGGGCGCAGCGGGAATCGAGCAGAAACAGGCGATCGTCCGTGGACACATCGCCAGCGTGACGATCAGTTCTCACCACGGAGCGCGTGCCGTGTACGATTATCGTCGGGTTTCAATCGAGTGGCGTTGAGCACCGTTCGCGTGACTTTGCAATGGTCTATCCCATGTCCTATGATGCAATCTTCACGTTTGATGAATGGGTGTGAAGCAGAGAAATCTATAGGAGTACGCAAGCGATCCGTAAAGGAATGACCGCCATGAGACCGTTCGGGTACGAGGTAGACAGATTCACCGTCCGCGAGGACGAGGCAAACCACATCAGAGACGCCGCGGAACGTGTGCTGGCCGGTGCGTCGATCCGATCGGTAGCATCCATGTGGAATGAGGCCGGAGTGCCGACGACTGCCGGGAACGAATGGCAGTCGATCGTCCTCCGGCGCGTGCTGGCGTCATTCCGAATCGCCGGCAAGCAGCCGCGGAAGGACGGAACGCTGGTCGAGGCACCGTGGCCCGCGATCATCGACGAGATCAGCCACAAGCGGCTCCGCGACCTGCTCGTCGACCCGGAGCGGATCAAGACCGAACCCGTGTCGACCAGGACGTACCTGTTGACAGGCGGCATGGCCACCTGTGGGCTCTGCGGAACCCAGCTTGTCGCTCGCCCCGACAACTACCGCAAGCGTGGCTATGTGTGCTCGTCGGGTCTGCCGTCGCAGGGCTGCGGCAAGATCCGCGTGAATGCCGACTTGCTCGAGAACGAGGTCGGCAACCGCCTGCTGGGGCGTCTCATGAAGACGTCGGCCAGGCGCGACCTCAAGGTACTCGCAAAGAAGGTGCAGGCCGTCTCTGCCGAGTCCCCGGCGATCATCGCCGTCTCCGAGATGCGGCTCGTCGAGCTTGGTAAAGAGTATGCGACCGGCTCGATCACCGCTTCGACGATGAGGTCGGCGACGGCAACCCTGAAACTGGCAATCAGCGATGCCCGTGCAGCGACCAGGAATGCGAACGCCCTCGAAAATCTGTCGGTGCTCGACGTCGACGACATGATCGAATGGTGGGAGGGCGCGTCAGTCGAGCAGCAGAGGACGTTGCTGTCGATTCTGGTCGGCGAGATCGCTGTGATGCCGGCAACAGTCAAGGGGAGCAAGACGTTCGACACGGACCGGGTCAGGGTTGAGTGGAGGTGACGGTTCGATGAAAAGCCGCACTACTCGTCCCTCGGCGTGATAGGACGGTACAATGCTCAACCGTTCCCGTATTCTCGCCCTCGCCGCCACCGAAGATCTACCGCCGATCTCGGCAGAGCAGGCCGAGCAGGTGGTGTGTCTCATGACCGAGAGTCCGTACGTGGCGTGCGTGGCGCAGGATGCGGCGATGGGCGTGGCGAGCAGGTCGGTGGCGAGCTAAAACGCTGGTTATATCAACTTGACACAGATCAACCTGTGACATAAGTTATAACCATGACGTTCACCGCGGTTGCCGCCAACCCGGGACAGCCTCGTAAGTTCTTCGACGCCGCGCGGTTGCAGGAATTGGCCGACTCGATCGCAGCGAATGGCCTACTCGAGCCGATCGTCGTCCGCGAAGTCGCCCCGGACGAGTTCGTCATCGTCGCCGGAGAGCGCCGCTGGCGCGCCTCGCAGATCGCGGGCCTGCCGACGATCGTTGCGAACGTCATAGAACTGGACGAAGCCGCCGCGTATGTCCTGTCAGTCGCCGAGAACCTCAACCGTGCCGACATGACAGTGATGGAAGAATCCGAAGCGTTCCACCAGTTGCGGGCCTACAATCACGACGTCGACGAGATCGCCGCGATGTTCGGGAAGCAGGCCTCATTCATCCAGTCGCGTCTGTCGCTCAGTGACTTGTGCCCCGAGGCCCGCACGTTGGTCGACTCGACCAATATCGGCCCGCGCTTTGCCGCCCACATCGCCCGCCTCGGCCTGTCGAATCAGCGCGCCGTCGTCAACAAGTGGGCGCGCGGCGAGTTCGCCCATCAGGAGGTGGCGATCGAGTTCGCCTCCGCCCTGCACGCGGCGGAGACGGAGGTCGGATTCTTCGATCTCGAGGAGCCGACATTCGAGGAGCGCCAGGTCCACAAGAAGCAGTCCCGCGCCACGTCGTCGAAACTGGACGAGATCCAGCGCGCGACCGCGCTGCTCGCCGAGATCGCCGCCCAGTCGCCCGAGGAACTGGCCGACCTGCTCGGCCCCGAGACCGCAGTCCGGTTGCGCGAACTGGACCGCCTCGCCGCTGCCACCGCGAAGGCCCACGGCAACGTCCGGAAAGCCAAAATGACCCACGATGCACGTTCCATGACCGTCCGCCAGGACACCGCCTAAAAGGAGAAGAAAATGCAGAAATTCGATCTGTTCACGCTCAACTACAAAAGGTACGACGTCGAGATGGGCGTCGCCGTCCGCACCTCGAACGGTTACCCGCGGTTCGTCCGGTTCCCGCTTAAGCACGCGGTACCGGAGACGTATCCGACGTGGCCGATGGTCAAGAGCGACATGTCCCAGGAGGAGTTCGGGAAGCAGTATTTCGAGCTGCTCGACGAGCGCGGGCTCGACGTCATCGCGTCCAGGTTCCGCGCGATCGCCACCGCCGAGGGCGACACCCGTCTGGTCCTCATGTGCTACGAGGATCTCGAGAAGGGCCAGTGGTGCCACCGGACATTCTTCGCCGAGTGGTGGACCCGCATGACTGG
>Ga0307487_1002650_pt1 | contig 11227 bp, 7 predicted proteins | sample CBIW12metaG_FD_203665 | JGI IMG/M metagenome (GOLD analysis project Ga0307487, IMG submission 203665) | Sea-ice brine microbial communities from Beaufort Sea near Barrow, Alaska, United States - CBIW 1.2 | ecosystem: Environmental > Aquatic > Marine > Coastal | place: USA: Alaska | collected... | reverse complement strand
CGTACGGAGCGTCCGTCCTATGGTGACCGCAACAGTGCTCCGCGTAATGAGCGTCCGTCGTATGGTGACCGTGCGCCGCGCACTGACCGTCCGGCCTACAATAACGATCGTCCGGCCCGCTCCGGCGATGGCGACAGCAAGTTCTACCCGAAGCGCAGCGAAAACGGCGCCAAGCCGACCTTCGCCGGCGGCGACGACGTCGTGCTTGAGCGTCTCGAAGCCGTCGCGACGACGGCATCCGACGTTGTCGGTGTGAGCTTCGGCGATCTCGGCCTCGGTGAGAACATCGTTCGCGAGCTCGCCGCCCTCGGCGCTCCGTCACCGTTCCCGATCCAGGCCGCGACCATTCCCGACGTGCTCGCCGGACGCGACGTGCTCGGCCGTGGCAAGACCGGATCCGGCAAGACCATCGCCTTCGGTGCTCCCCTCGTGGAGAAGCTCATGGAGAACAACGGTGCCAAGGACCGCAAGATGGCCCGCAAGCCCCGCGCGCTCATCCTGGCCCCGACCCGCGAGCTTGCGTTGCAGATCGACCGCACCATTCAGCCCATCGCCCGCAGTGTCGGTCTCTTCACCACCCAGATTTATGGAGGTGTTCCCCAGTACCGTCAGGTCAGCGCCCTCCAGCGCGGCGTGGACATCATCATCGGCACCGCCGGCCGCATTGAAGACCTCATCGACCAGGGTCGTCTTGACCTGTCCGAAGTTGTCGTCACGGTGCTCGACGAAGCCGACTACATGTGCGACCTTGGTTTTCTCGAGCCGGTCCAGCGCATCCTGCGCCAGACCAAGGCCGGCGGCCAGAAGCTGCTCTTCTCCGCAACTCTCGACAAGGGTGTTGCCTCGCTGGTCAAGGAATTCCTGACCAACCCGGCCGTGCACGAGGTTGCCGGTGAAGATCAGGCATCTTCGACGATCGACCACCGCGTGCTTGTCATCGAGCACCGCGACAAGGGCCGCATCATCGAAGAGCTCGTCAACCGTCAGGGCAAGACGCTCATCTTCAGCCGTACCCGTGCTTACGCTGAGCAGCTCGCTGAGCAGCTCGAAGACGCCGGAGTCAAGGCCACGAGCCTGCATGGTGACCTCAACCAGGCTCGACGCACCCGTAACCTGCAGATGCTCACGAGCGGCCGAGTTAACGTGCTCGTCGCAACTGATGTCGCAGCTCGCGGCATCCACGTCGACGATATCGACCTGGTCATCCAGGCCGATGCTCCCGACGAGTACAAGACCTACCTGCACCGTTCGGGACGCACCGGCCGCGCGGGCAAGACCGGCACCGTCGTGACGCTCATCCCCAAGCAGCGTCAGCGCCGCATGGGCGAGCTGCTCGACCGGGCCGAGATCGACGCCAGCTACACGCCCGCCAGCCCCGGTGGCGCTGCGGTGCGCGAGCTCGCCAGCATCTAGCATCCAAGTGATGTGAAGGGGTACCCGCCGGCTGGCGGGTGCCCCTTTCTGCATGTCCGAGGGGCGGACGGGTTGCCGAACCCGCCGGCATCTGCCAGAATTACTTCCCGAACGGTCGGTAACTTATTCGTCGTTCTTGCAGTTAAACGCAGACACCGTCGTCAGGAGAGAACATGGCTGAGGCCTACCTCGTTGGAGGAGCACGCACCCCCGTAGGACGGTATGGCGGAGCGTTGGCCACGGTGCGTCCCGATGACCTCGCCGCGCTCGTCGTGGGTGAGGTCGTGCGCCGTGCCGGTATCGACCCGGGCCTGATTGAGGACATCATTTTCGGCGCCGCCACCCAGGCCGGTGAGGACAACCGCAACGTCGCCCGCATGGCCGGGCTGCTGGCCGGACTGCCCGACCACGTGCCGGGCATCACCGTCAACCGACTGTGCGCATCGGGAATGTCGGCCATCACGATGGCCGCTCAGGCCATCCGCGCCGGCGATGCCGACCTGATGCTCGCCGGCGGTGTCGAATCCATGACCCGGGCCCCCTGGGTGCAGGCCAAACCGGATCGTGCCTGGGCCAAGCCCGGCGCCCAGTTCGACACCTCCATCGGGTGGCGGTTTGTGAACCCCAAGCTCGCGGCCCGCGATAAGGCCACCTTCTCGATGTCGGAGACGGCCGAAGAAGTCGCCCGGCTCGATGGAATCACCCGTCCAGAAGCGGATGCCTTCGCCCTGCGCAGCCACCAGCGCGCCGCGGCCGCAATCGATGCCGGCCACTTTGAGGAGGAAATCGTAGGTGTGCCCACTAAAAAGGGTGACGTTCTCGTCGATGAGGGCGTGCGCCGCGACACCAGCCTCGAGGGGCTCGCCGCCTTGCGGCCCATCGTCGCCGATGGCTCCGTCGTCACTGCCGGTAACGCGAGCTCGCTCAACGACGGTGCCTCGGCGATTCTCGTGGCGAGCGGTGAAGCAGTGAAGCGCTACGGTCTCATACCGCGGGCACGCATCGTGGTTGGCACCAGTGTCGGGTTGGCCCCGGAAATCATGGGCCTCGGCCCGGTTGGGGCCACCGAGCGCGCTCTCAAGCGCAGCGGACTGAGCGTGGCCGACCTTGGTGCGATCGAGCTCAACGAAGCCTTCGCCACCCAGTCGATTGCAAGCATCCGTCGCCTCGGCCTCGACGAAGAAATCGTCAACCGCGACGGCGGCGCCATCGCCCTCGGGCATCCGCTTGGATCGAGCGGAGCCCGCCTCGTCGTCACCCTGCTCGCGCGCATGGAGCGCGAAAATGCCCAGCATGGCCTCGCTACGATGTGTGTCGGCGTCGGCCAAGGCTCGGCCCTCATCCTGGAGCGTGTGTGATGTCTGTTTCTGAACTCGAACTCGGTGATCGCGGCGAATCCGGCGTCCCTGACCGAGTCGGTGTGCTCGGTGGCGGCCGTATGGGTGCCGGTATCGCGCACGCCTTCTTGCTTGCCGGAGCCCATGTCGCCCTCGTCGAACGCAACGACACCGAGGCTGCGGCGGCCCGTGAGCGTGTGCTGCGCGCCGTCGATGCGAGCATCACCCGTGGTGCAACCGGTGAGACCCGCCCGGAGCTTGAGGCTCGCCTGGCCGTCGGAGTCGACTTCGGTCTGTTCGGTGACCGGGAGCTCGTCGTTGAGGCTGTTCCCGAGGTGCACGCGCTCAAGGTCGAGGCCCTGCAAAAGGTCGAGGCGCAGCTTTCCGCCGACGCCGCCCTCGCGAGCAACACGTCGTCGATCTCCATCGATGACCTCGCCGACGAGTTGAAGCGCCCGGCCCGGTTCCTCGGACTGCATTTCTTCAATCCGGTGCCCGCCTCAAATCTCGTCGAGCTCGTCACCGGCAGTGCAACCTCGCCCGAACTGGTCGCGGATGCCCAGAATTGGGTTTCTGCCCTCGGCAAGACTCCGATCACCGTCAGGGATGCCCCCGGATTCGCCTCCTCCCGCCTCGGCGTGGCCCTCGGGCTCGAAGCCATTCGCATGCTCGAGGAGGGCGTCGCGAGCGCCTCGGATATCGACGCCGCCATGATGCTCGGCTACAAGCATCCGGTCGGGCCGTTGAAGTTGACCGACCTGGTCGGGCTCGACGTGCGGCTCGGCATCGCCGAATACCTGCACAAGCAGCTCGGCGCCCGCTTCGAACCGCCCGCTCTGTTGCGCCGGCTCGTCGCCGAGGGCAAGCTCGGCCGCAAGACCGGCCAGGGTTTTTACCGCTGGGACGAAGCCTGATGGCTTTCACAACCTCTTCGAAGACGTGCGCTGCCCGCTACAAGGCGCCGCTTCCCATCGCCCCTATTTTCAAGGAGACCCTATGACGACCATCCTGCCCAGCTATGTCCAGGGTGCCTGGTGGACCCCCGCCGACACCTCCGCTGCCGTTGATGTCTGCGACGCGTCGACCGGAGAGGTCGTCACTCGCGTCAGCTCGCACGGCCTTGACCTCGCCGGCACGCTCGAGTACGCACGTACGGTCGGTCAGAAGTCGCTCGGCGAGCTCACCTTTCACCAGCGGGCCGTGCTGCTCAAGCAGATGGCGCTGCTGCTGACCGAGCACAAGCAGGAGCTCTATGCGCTCTCCAGCCGCACGGGCGCGACCAAGGTCGATTCCTGGGTTGACATCGATGGTGGCATCGGAGTGCTGTTCAGCTACTCCTCCAAGGGGCGCCGCGAGTTGCCGAATGCCCAGGTCTACGTTGACGGACCGGTCGAGCCGCTCTCCAAAGACGGTTCCTTCATCGCCCGCCACATCTATTCGCGTCTGCCCGGTGTCGCCGTGCAGATCAACGCGTTCAACTTTCCGGTCTGGGGCTCCCTGGAGAAGTTCGCGCCCGCTTTCCTGGCTGGGGTGCCGACCCTGGTGAAGCCCGCAACTCCCTCCGGTTACCTGGCCGAGGCGTTCGTGCGTATCCTCGCCGACTCCGGTCTGCTCCCCGCAGGATCGCTGCAGCTCGTCTCCGGCAGCGTGCCGACCCTGTTCGACGATGTCCGTCTCGGCGACCTCGTCGCCTTCACCGGATCGGCCTCGACCGCCGAGAAGCTGCGCGCGAGCGATTCCGTGCAAACCGGGGGAGTGCGCTTCACCAATGAGACCGACTCGATCAACGCCTCGATTCTCGGAACGGATGCTGCAGCGGGCACTCCCGAGTTCGACGCTTTCGTCAAACAGGTTGTCACTGAGATGACGGTCAAGGCCGGCCAGAAGTGCACGGCCATCCGACGCGTCATCGTGCCGCGCGCGGCCATGGACGACGTCGTCGCCGCCGTGCAGGCACGCGTGAGCCAGCGCATCGTGCTCGGTGATCCACGCGCCGAGGGCGCCACCATGGGCCCGCTTGTTTCGTCCGCGCAGCGGCTCGAAGTGCTCAGGCAAGTAGCCCGGCTGCAGGCTGCCGGCGGCGAGCTGGTTGTCGGCACAACGGATGCCCCGGCGGTGCTGCACGCCGACGGCACGACCGCCGTTGCTCCCGATGGCGCCTTTGTCGAGCCGCTGCTGTTGCGTTTTGACGATGCGTCCAACTCGGCCGTACACGAGATCGAAGCCTTCGGCCCGGTCTCCAGCGTGCTCGGCTACGACACCATCGACGAGGCCATCGCCCTCGTTCGCAGTGGCGGCGGGTCACTCGTGACCAGCATCGCCACGCACGACCCGGCCGTTGCCGTCGCCCTGATGACCGGAATTTCCGCCTTCAACGGCCGGGTCCTCGTGCTCGACCGCGACGACGCACGCACCTCCACCGGGCACGGTTCCCCGCTGCCGCAGCTCGTACACGGCGGGCCGGGCCGGGCCGGCGGCGGCGAAGAACTCGGCGGCATCCGTGCGGTGCTGCACCACATGCAGCGCACCGCCATCCAGGGCTCGCCCGAGATGCTCACGGCCATCACCGGGATCTGGCACCAGGGTGCGTCTGCGAAGTCCGGCAGCACGCATCCGTTCCGCAAGAGCCTCGCTGAACTCGTGATCGGTGACCAGATCGTTTCCGACTCACGCACGGTGACCCTTGAGGACATCGAGACCTTCGCCCAGTTCACCGGGGATACCTTCTACGCCCACATGGACGAAGCGGCGGCCGCGGCCAACCCGTTCTTCCCCGGCCGGGTGGCACACGGCTATCTGCTCGTCTCCTGGGCCGCCGGCCTCTTCGTCGATCCGGCGCCCGGGCCTGTGCTCGCGAACTCGGGACTCGAAAACCTGCGCTTCGTCACGCCGGTCTCGCCGGGCGACAGCATCCGCGTCGCACTCACCGCCAAACAGATCACCCCGCGCGAAACCGACGAATACGGCGAAGTTCGCTGGGATGCCGTGCTGACCAACCAGAACGATGACCTCGTCGCGACCTACGACGTGCTCACTCTAGTCGCCAAGCACTGAGTCGGTCACACTCGGAAAACGGGATCGCGCCATGCGCGGGCCCGTTTTCATGTGCGCCGGGCAACTCGCGCCAGCCCTCGTTCACCCTCGAATTGGGGTGAACGGGAACCTCGGATCTCCTCCGATTGACTGTTGCGCCACATATGCTCAATGTGGGGGGCGTCGCTCCGCGCGTTCGGACATGCACGCATGACCGACGCTCGCATCAGATCAAAGGTCATCATGGGGAACTTCTTCACCCGCATCCGGGAGCGCAGCTTCGCGGTCGCTCTGGCAGTCGCGGCCGTACTCACCTTCGGAGCGCTGGGGGCGGCTCCGGCCACTGCGGTCGAGTCCACCCCGTCGAGCGAATCGACGACGCTTGTCGAAACGCCGGTTCCGCCCACGAATTCGGCACCAATTTCGACGGCCACCATCTCCGGCTCAGTCATGGGGGATCGTGGAACTGTGGATTCATCGGATGATGTTCCAATTGCCGGGGCATATGTATATGCCTTCGGCGAGTCCGGCTTCCTCCGCGGGCAAGCGATTTCAAATGCTGAGGGAAAATACTCGGTGCAAGGTCTCGGTTCGGGGAGCTATGCCGTTTCGTTCAACGCCCATGACACGTCCTCCGGATTTGCATACGCGGTTGAGTATTGGGACGACGAGCCCACTATCGAGACCTCGAAGCGAATCGCGGTCGTTGCAGATGCTGATATTGAAGGTATCGATGCGACCCTTCGAGCCATGGACCCAGTCATCGTCGGCGAACTGACGATCCTTGGATCGCCTGTCGTTGGAGAAACTCTTGTTGCAGACCCGGGTGTCTGGGGCCCAGGCGAAGTCGAATTGCATTATTTCTGGCTGCGAGATGACACGCAAGCGTATGAATCCGAGACGAGCTACGTCGTGACCGCCAACGATGTCGGCCACACGATAAGCCTCAACGTCTGGGGGTGGAAGGTCGGCTACCAGAGTGCCGAAGCCACCAGAGTGAGCACGGGAGTCGTCACGGCCGCCGCGCCGACGCCGACCGCGACGCCGACCGCGACGCCGACCGCGACGCCGACCCCGACCCCGACCCCGACCCCGACGCCGACCCCGACCCCGACCCCGACCCCGACGCCGACGCCGACGCCGACCCCGAGTGCCACTCCGAGCCCGACTCCGAGTGCCACGCCGGCACAGACGAAATCCGTGTCTACGGTCGGACCGAAGAGCGATCGCGTGACCATGCCGGCGGAGACTCTCGTCGCGGGAGCCGGCATTCCCATCACCGGCCAGGGCTTCGCGCCGTTTGAGGTCGTCGACATCTGGCTGCACTCCACACCGGTGCTGCTCGGAACCCTCACCGCCGATGCTCAGGGCCGTATCAGCGGCAGCTTCCCCCTGCCGGCACATCTCGCATCCGGCACGCACCACCTCGTCCTTGTCGACGAAATGGGTGTTTCCTACACCTCGGCCGCACTGGTCGTCACGACGGCAGCCTTGGCGTCGACGGGGGCCGATATCTCGTCCGGCTGGTTCGCACTGGCCCTCATGGTGCTCGGCGGCCTGGCGCTCACCGTCAGCGCGCGTCGTCGCACCGCCTCGGCTCTGAAATAACATCACGCACCTGCGCTGACGAGCGGCCCTCGACGACAATCCAGTCGAGGGCCGCTTCGTGATGTCAAGAAGGATCCTCGCCAAGCGGATGCCGCAACGCAAGGTGCCGAAACCGATCCCGACTCCGCCGGCGCGAGTTCGGGCCGCCACGGTCGCCGTCTGGCTGCTCGTAGCCTCCTCGATCTTCTTCCTGCCCGACGCATTTGTACGCTGGTTCCTGCCGAAGGACGCCCTCGCAGCCATAGCCGTCGTGCTCGCCTCCGTCGCAGTTGCCCGCGGACGGTTGCCGCGGTGGTTCGTTGCTGCGGCATCCGCAGCCCTCGGTCTTGCCCTGCTCAGCGTGCTGGTCTCGGCGGCGCCCGCCGTGCAACTCTGGGGACGCTGGCCGCGCTATGAAGGCCTCGTCACCCTTCCGGTCTACTTCGGTGCTGTGTGGGCGGGAGCCCGACTGCTCGGACCGACCGCTCCGGCGCCTCCCCTGCGCACGTTGGTGCGCGCGATCGCGACGGCGGCGATCGCCCTGGGACTGGTCTCGCTTCTCGAAGCGTTCGGTGCCCGACCCATCGCAACCGATCTGGCTCGCCCGGGCTCCCTCACCGGAAACGCCACTGATCAGGGTGTGCTCGGCGCCCTCTTCTTCGCCATGCTGGTTCTGCCGGTGCTACGAACCTGGACCAGGCAGAGTCCAGCAGCGCTCGCAGAGCGTGTCTGGCTGAGCGTCGCCCTACTGCTCGCTACGGCGACAGTCATTGTGAGTGCGTCACGCGCCGGGCTGCTCGCTGCAGCAACGGTGCTCGTGATCCTGGTGGTCCTGGAATTCGTGCAGTCGCCAGCCCCACAGCGACTCCGGCTCGTGGGGCGTGGAACCCTTGCCGGCCTGGTCCTCGTCGGCGGGGCACTGGCCGCTCCGTTCACCCGCAGTCGGCTGCTCGGAACGAGCCCGTTGTCGTCGCAATCCCTCGAGGGCCGATTCACCTTCTGGCATGATGCCGCTGGGGTGCTGGCCGAGCACCAGCTCGGGGTCGGAGCGAGCGGATTCCTCAACGCCAACGTGCGCAATTCAAGGAGTGAATCGGTAGTCGACTCTCCGCACAACTGGGTGTTGCAGGTGCTCCTCGCCGGCGGGATTCCCCTTCTAGTCGTGGTTGTTGGCCTCTTGGTCGTTGCCACAGCATCCGGACTTCGTGCGTGGCGACGGGCGCCCGCTCCGGTGCCTTCTGCGCTCCCGACGGCAGCGGGGCGGATTCCCGCTCAGCCCCTGAAACGCTCTCAGCGACTGAAACCCGCTCAGCCCCAGAAAGAGGATGCCGGTCGGCGCGACACCCTCGCCGGAGCGCTCGCGGCGCTCGGCGGATTTGGCGTTGCCCTGCTGACGCACTTCACAGCGCCCGCGACCACAATCGTCGCCGCGCTCCTGCTGGGAATCCTCGTGGCCCACGCGCCGCATGGCGGCCTCCGCACTCGCCTGCGCACGCGCTCGCAACGCAGAGCCTCCACGGTCAGCCGTACAGTCCTGCTTGGCATCTGGTCCATCTGGTTGATCGTTCTGGCCGGCTCTGAGATCCCCCTGGCTCTGGGCATTTCCAACGCGGCCCGGGGCGACACAGCGGCGGCCGCGAGCGCCTTTGAGACTGCTTATGCCATTCGTCCGTGGGACGCTGACCTTGCGGGCCTGGCCGCCCAGTCCTTCGCGGCTGGGGCAGATGCCGGCGTCCCCGGAGCGGCCGTGATGGCCGTCGACTGGGCAGAGCGGTCGCGAGCCGCACTTCCCAACACAGCGACGACCGAACGCGCCCTCGCCGTTGGGCAGCTTGCCACCGGCAATGTGCGCGGTGCCGCGAGGACCCTGACGGCTCTCGTGGAACTGGCGCCGAACGATCCTGCAATCGCCGTTCAGAACGCGATCGTGCTGTACACGAATGGTGACGCAGCCGAGGCGCGGCGTGAGGTCGCGAGAGCTCTGGCGCTGGACCCGACGGGCGATGTTGCGCTGCAGCTCGAGGCGATTCTGCAGGATAAGTGAGCGTGACCTGCCCTGAGCCGTCCTGACGGATTGAAAGTCTAGGTCGAGGTGACGAGCGCCGTGTCGGTGCGACCGGTTGTCCGGGCATCAATCGAGTTCTTCGACCGTGCGGTGAGCGCAGTGGCCGGCGACGATCCGGCCTCGCTGACGATGACGAGTCCCTGGGCGCTGTTGGCCGAGAGGCTGAGATCCTCGAGCCACAGCCGGTTGAGCATCGATGCGCGCCCGCCGACATACTTGAAATACAGGGGGATAGCCGGGTTGAGCCAGATCGAACTGCGACCAGAGCCTGCCGTTGCAGCGTCCTGCCAGGACAGCAGAAAACTCTCGCCTCGGCGGAGCTTCTGCACGATCACAACTTGCAGGTGCGCGAGGATGCGATCATCGATCTCTACGATGACGCGGTCATACGTGAGAGAACCCATGATTGCCTTTCTGGTCGGTACAGCGATGCGCTCACTGCAGTATCTCGGCCGTGCCCCCGAAGTACTAGGGTCCAACGTCCCCACCTAATCGAACAGCGCTCAGCCGGCGTCGTCATCGGTCGTTCCGGTTCGAGCACGCGCAACCGTCTCCCACGCCGCAACTGTGACCAGGCAAACCGAGGTCGCAACGCCGAGCCCGAGGGGAGTCATGACTGCTGCCGCTCCACCGGCCAGGGCGAGCAGCCCGAGTCCGACGACGTGGGGTACGAGCACGGTGCGCGTGACGATCCAGCGAAAGAGCAGCAGCCCGACGATGTAGAACAGCGGTCCGCCCACGATGGTCACGGCCACCGGAAGCGTCATGGAATCCTCCGGGTGTTCGAGCACATTCTTGTCGGCGACCGAGGTCACAACGATTCCCGCGATGATGATCACGTGCACGTACGTATAGGCCAGCCGAGCAATGCGGCCGGGTTCGCTCGATGCTGAGATCGCCTTGCTCCCGGCCTGCTCCCCGTGATCGAAATAGAGCCACCACATGGCTACACCGTTCACGAAGGCGAGGAACACCCCCAAGATCCCGACGCCTGATGCCTCCTGATCGACGAATGCAAACCCGGTGACCAGAAAGGATTCACCGATGGCGATGATCACGAACAGGGCGCTGCGTTCTGCAATGTGGGGCCCGGAGACGTCCCAGTCGTCGACGCCCGGCGCTTTCAACCCCGGGATGCGAAACCCGAGACTGGCCGACCCGTACTCGATTGCCAGAGCGATCAGCCAGGCCGGCAACCGCATTGACAAAGGCAGGAGGGCCCCGACAACCCAGAACACGCCGGCGACCGAGAGCCACAACAGAATACGCAGAAAGGTCGCGTGCAGAGCCGGTTCATGCCGAGCGAGGGCGAGAACCATGAAGATCGTGCGGCCCAGTTGCAGGGCAACATAGGCGATGGCGAAGACCAGCCCCTGATCATTGAAGGAATCGTAGATCGACGTGCTGATCACGAGGCCGATGAGAGCGAGCCCGATGACGACACTGCGCACCGGGAGCCTGGCCGGGTCGAGCCAGTTGGTCACCCACGTCGTATACACCCACAGCCACCAGAGAGCGAGCACGAGAATGATCGACTCCATTGCCCCGACCCAGGTCTGGTTGGCGTAGAGAAAGCGAGACAGCTGGGTGAGCGCGAACACGAAGATGAGATCGAAGAACAACTCGATGTAGGTGACCCGGTCGCTCCGTTCGGAAGCCTCAGGCCGCAACAGGCTCCGTCGAAACCCAAAGCGCAGAATCCACGCTCGATGCTCAAGCGGACGCTGCTGCATCGTCTTCTCCGATCGACTCACACCCATAGTGTGCCCCTGTCGGGTGGCTGGGTGGCGAC
>Ga0307487_1002646_pt1 | contig 11229 bp, 10 predicted proteins | sample CBIW12metaG_FD_203665 | JGI IMG/M metagenome (GOLD analysis project Ga0307487, IMG submission 203665) | Sea-ice brine microbial communities from Beaufort Sea near Barrow, Alaska, United States - CBIW 1.2 | ecosystem: Environmental > Aquatic > Marine > Coastal | place: USA: Alaska | collected... | reverse complement strand
TGCTACATTAGAACAAGCAGTCTGGAGGATATTTTCTTTTTTTTCATGGTTGATATGAGGTTAAGAATGAATTAAAAGTTACCTCTTTTGGACTGCTCTTGAAACTACCGCAGGTTTAGTGCAACAATGTATATAAAAAATAGGCGAAACAGTAGTAAATTCAAGGTTTGTGGCTCGTATCAAAATTTGTGCTTAACCGAAAGTTTTGTGCTTCGTAATCGCCTACTTTTCATATACTAACCGTTACCAACCATTAAAAAAAACAGAATGAGAATAATATCACTTCTAATATTAGTTTTTCTTACATCAACAATCCAAGCACAAGATCTAACAGACTTTGTATTGGTCGACAATTACAAATTAGAAGGTTTAAAAGTAAACGTCTATTTCAAAGACCCACTTAAAGAAATACTTAGTCAATATTCTGACTTTGATAATAAAGACGATAAAACAAAACACGAATTACTTTCTAATTACCTTCACAACAATACACTTTATATATTTCAAACAATAGAGAAAAAGAAATTACAGAAAAGCTATGAGTTAAAAGGGAATCCAAAGAAAATAAGAACAAAATATTATTTTAATCTTGACATACTCAAAGCAAACGGTTCGATTGATAAAGAAATTGATAAGTTAAGTATAGGCGGTTCATTTTATGAACATATGTTTATATTTCAAACAGAACAAGGAAAAGAAGTAATTGGGAAAGGTATCAAAATGTGGGGGTATTTCGTAATGATTGAACCTTACGATAATATTAAATCGAACATAACTGAATTAATCAAGAAGGATTTAGATAATGCTATTCCAGACGAAATCTTAGTTAAAGAAGAAATAAGTGTTGAACCATTATTTGATTATCAAAAGTGTGGATTAAAAACAATTTCAAAACGAGAATTTGTCATAACTGTTTATCAGAATGATTCCTTAGGGCATATAAAAAATGAATATCCTCGAACAGAAACAGATTCCGAACTGTATCTATCATCTACAAGCAAAGACTTGACAGGAGTTACTACTTTCCCGTTTTTCTCTACAACTGATAAAAAAGTAGTTAATGGGAATAAAACACAAGTAGAAAGTGAACTTGAATATATTAAGCACTACTTAAAGGACATTGAAATCACAACGGATTCAAATCAAGTTGTGAAAATTGAAGGCAAGTTAATTATACACGGATACACAACAGAAGGCGAGACAACTCATTATGAGCTTTACGTTGCTGAATTTCAAAAGGTTGGTGATTGTAGTTTTCCGAAATTTATTAAGTTTTGTCCATTAGATGACTTCGAATATAAAAGACCAAGATTAACGATAGAAATTGAATATGAACTAAAATAAACGGTTAGTAGTCGAGTAGGTAAAGGGGAATCTCACCCCTAAACCTCTCACAGAACCGTACGTGAATCTCTCGATTCATACGGCTCTTATTATGCAGTCGGTCAACAGTCCATTAAGTTAGACTAGTACCGACTTTGTCTGTTCTTTAAAAATCATCCTTAAACAGTTAAGTTGTTCTTAAATTAAAACTGCATAATTGAAGCCCTTCGCTCCATTCCCATTACAGAAATCTCATCACTACTACGGCTTTATCCGCCACCTATTCGCTCATCTCTTCAATCCTTACCTGACTGTTTAAACAGCCTTTTCTTCTATCGCTTCACACATCCTTGTTGCCGCAGATGCATCATAGAAGTGGTTTGATGAGTTTCCCTAAAAACCCTCACCGAGGGACCTCCCCTCATCTTTATTGTAGCTTTCACAGCACACATCGAGTAGACGGCCGTGAGCCATAAGCCCACAGCCTGCCCCGATTCTATTTTCGGGGGTGCGCCACTCACACCACCGTATCCCGATACTCGGGACAGGCTGTATACGGCGGTTTATCACCCATAGAATAGTCGCTCTTTACACCGCTACATCTTTCCGCTACTTTTAAGATAAGGCTACACATAGGCTCCTTATCGAATTTTCATTTCACAAGATGTTCAGTCCTTCGCTACCTAGTGAGACCTCTGTAGTATTTACAGCTCGTTTCCGATAACTACTATGACTTCGGCTGACTTCTCTTGGGTGTTCAAGACGTCCAGCCTCCCCTGCATCCTGGCTCCTCGCTAAAAACTTTCACAGGAATTTTTCTTAACGCTTAGCCCTCTCGGTAAGATGAATATCCTTTTGCCTATCGCTGCTCTATCTACTATTTTGGCTTACCTCTGAAAGTCAGAGCTTATGACTTCGGCTTGATCCCGATACTCGGGACAGGTAGTGACACCTCATCCAGCCTCATAACCTCAGTATAGAGTTCCTGATCAGTTTACTATGAGCGGAGTCGAAGAGTCAGTACAGACACCGCAGTCTGGCTTACTTCAGTGCATACCTCGCGGCAAACCACCTTGCCACTTGCTTGGCTTCGGGACATTACCCCCCGCGCTTAGGGGACTTTCACTCGTTGGAACGATCCTCTTTTTGGTCTATATTCACCATTCAAGGCACACACAACGTATATAATCTATGGATTGGTCTGTGCCTATTTGGAAAATTTATGGATTTCCAGAAGTTAGTTTATATTTGGAAAGGTTCGTGCTAAAACACGCCACAGCTCATATACATAAACGTTGGCAAACATTAAAAAAAAGTGAAGATAAAATTTGAAATAGTTGGATTTAGCATTGGGTGGTTCGCCGTTATTGCACAGTTTTTCTTAATGCTTGAAAAAAGACAAGCTGACGTTCTAGAAACGATTATTCGTTTTTTTAGTTTTTTTACTATTCTAACAAACATATTAGTTGCGCTGTTTTTAACTATTTCAGTATTCAGACTTAACAAATTTCCTTTTAATTTATTTTTAGCAAAAGGAACGCTGACCGCTATTACAGCTTTCATATTAATTGTAGGTTTGGTTTATCAAATAGTATTAAGACAAATTTGGGAGCCAACTGGACTTCAATATATTGTTGATGAATTATTGCACACCATCATGCCTTTGTTTATGCTCGGATACTGGTTTTTCAATATTAGAAAAGAAGACTTGCTGTTAAAACCTGTACTTAATTGGTTACTATATCCAACAATGTATCTTATCTTTATAATGATAAGAGGTTATATATCTGGATATTATCCATATACATTCTTAAATATTGAAGAGATTGGATATGAAAGTACAATAATAAACATTACTGTAATCTTTACGATAACCATTGCAACTATACTAGCTTTATCCTTTATTGGAAAATATAAAATTAAAAACCATTCATTATGAGAAAACAAACGACTTTACTTGTAGCCTAATCACATTATTAATTGTTTTATTATGCCACCAAAAAGAATGTTGATAGTGAAAAATTATATAATACTGCTTGGGAACTTGTGTACATATCTGAACCACGAATTAACTTCAAAGGGTTATATCCTGTCAAAAACCGAAAATCACTTTTGACAAAACAACTAATAAATTTACCAGAAATAATAGTTGTAATGGCTATTCCGCAGATTATACTTTAATTGGCAATTCTATCTGTTTTGGAGAACCTGGACCTGCAACATTAATGTTTTGTGGAGAAGGAGAAACAGTATTTATTAATATGACTAAAAAGATTAACAAATACAGTTTTGATCAAGATGGAAAATTAAATTTAATGCTAGACAATGTATCAATGATGCGATTTAAAAAAGCTGATAGCCAATGAATTTCACTATAAAAATAGGTACTTTATGCTTGCTCATATTAAATCATTCCTGTACATAACAAAAGATAATCGGATGTAGCTTGTCTGAAGTATTACTAACATAAAAACGAATTAATATAAAGATTATGAAAAAATTAGCCTTATTAACATTTGCACTTATTACCATCGTAGCTTGTAAAAACGATACTAAAACAGATAACCAAACGGTAATAGAAGAAGAAAAAGCGATAATAGAAACAATCCCAAAACCAACTTTAGAAACTGGTTGTTATAATTTCAAAAGTGAGAGCAACGACATTCAAATGGAAATTACCGAAGTAAATGAAAAAGTGATGGGAAACCTGAATATTGCATATGCTGAAAAAGATGCCAATCAAGGAAAATTCGTTGGCACTCTGAATGGCGACAAGTTAATTGGAACTTACACTTTTAATTCAGAAGGAATAGAAAGTTCAAGAGAAATGGCATTTTTAATCAAAGACAACCAACTTATTGAAGGCTATGGGGATTTGAATAAAGATGGAACAAAATTCAAGGATGTGAACACCGTTAAATATACTTCGACAATGCCTTTAACAAAAGTAGATTGTGATAAATGAAGGGCTGAATGTTTGTTTGTAAACGGACAATCATTTTCCGAGTTAAAGCAGACCTGTTTAGAATTAGCTACCCTAAACATTAAACTGAACCCTATAAAAGAAGGAGCAATTGCCCAAGGAAATTTTGCTTATGTATTATTTGACGAAACGAATAAATCGGCTGAGGTTTTCTTTCCTTTTGAAAACTGTGGTATTTTTTTTACAAAAACAACAGAAGGAAATTGGATTAATGGAGATTATACATTAATTGCTTGGAAAGGATATGTTATTCAAAAAAAAGGAAAAGCAATTTATGGAGGTTTAGGAGAGTAAAAAAATGACGATTTGCCAGTCGAGTAGGTTAAGAGGAATTCCACCCCTAAATCTCTCCCACCCGCCTCAGAGGCCGGCAGGGAACCGTTCGTGAATCTCTCGATTCATACGGCTCTTATTATGCAGTGGGCCAACAGTTTTTTCATGTTAAACTAATTTGTAGCCTAGCTCCCAGTGATAGAACAGGCTTGGAAATGAAATCGTTATTTGCCTAAGCCATCTTACAGCTTTGACCTTGCTTCCCTTGAAGCGCTTATACTTGTTCAGAATCCACCTGATCATTGCACAAAGAATACGATACATTGACGCAAATACCATCTGATATGGAAATTAAAGCAATTAAATCGTAAAGGGACTACGATAAGGCATTGGACAGACTAAAGTTGATATTCCAAGCTAGACACGCCAGATGGAGACGAGGCAGAAGTTCTTTCAATCCTAATCTAAAAATACGAAGAAGAACATTATCCTATAGGAATGCCAGACCCTATCTAGGCGATAAAATTTCGAATGGAACAAATGGGAATGAATCCAAGAGACCTTGCAGAAGTCGTTGGTTTTACTAGTCGAGTGAGCGAAATTCTGAATCGTAAACGCAAATTGACTTTGAATATAATTAGGAAATTAAGTGCCACTTTGCAAATTCCTACCGGAGTTTTGATTCAGGATGATTAGCGAAATAGCCTATTCCTTAGTCGAGTAGACGATCGTGAGCAATAAGCCCATAGCCTGCCCCGATTCTATTTTCGGGGGTGCGCCTCTCACACTACCGTATCCCGATACTCGGGTCAGGCTGTATTGATCTATATTCACCATTCAAGGAACACACAATGTGTATAAAACATAGTGCGAGTCGTTGCTAACACGGAGTTTAGGCATTTTTTAGGAAGTCGCCAAATTTTTAAATTTGACGAATTGCCAAAAATAAAATAATCATCAAAATTTAAAAATTCGGCTTGTGTTCAGCCGAATGGTATTCGCATTTTTTCCGCCCTACTATTCTTATACAAATCCGTTATGTGTAATTCCGTACAGAAATAGCCTTCATTGATTTATCAAGCAGATAAAAATAAACTCTTGATGTCTGATTGAATTAAATGAGCTAAAATTAAATAAAAAACTATGAGAATATTCCCATTAACTTTAGGACTGATATTAACAAACATGATTGTATTTGGATAATTCAGAGAACTTCAAAAAAAGCCAACGGAACATCCTCAAAAATAAAATTTTATGACCCAAAACATCACGGATTCGGATACAATATTTACACAAACAGATTTGAAGTTTTTCAAATACAGCTTGGATCTGGCAGAAGAAGCTTTGAATGCTGGCGATCAACCATTTGGCTCTATCCTTGTTAATGCCAATAATGAAATCATAGCGGAAGCTAGAAACCGGGTAAATGAAAAAAATGTATTGGCGCATCCAGAAATTGAACTCGCCGAATGGGCTATGGAGAATTTAAGTCTCGAAGAGCGTCGTCATACTAAAATGTACACGACAGGCGAGCATTGTCCAATGTGCGCCGGAGCTCACAGCTGGGCGCAGATAGGTGCACTTTATTATTTGAGTTCAGCAAAACAATTGCGTAAATGGTTAAATGAGTTTGGTGTAGATTCTGCACCCATTGAATTCATCCCTACTGAAAAAATCATGAAAAATGTAATTATCAAAGGGCCTGCAAAAGGCGAAATGGTAAAAGAGATCAAGCAAAAGCACAAACGTTATTATCAAAATTGAAACTATATAATTAACTATTAAAATTTAAGTCTACCGAAAATACCTCTTTTATCTGAAGGTTATTAGACGCTTCGGATATAAATCTAAATGAATTTGGTTTTTAAGTTAAAGATGTCTTGATTTTTACATTTAAAACAAAATAGAACTACACACAACAACTAGGCTTTCGTTGCGTGCGCAGCACGAACAATGAAGTCGCGGTTGCACCTCCTGCCCCGATCATATCGGGGGAATCGGAGATGTTCTGGTGGGAATTGAATCAGCTTTCACGTATTTTTTTATGTAGGAAGTAGGTTTAAAAATGGGATATTGGACGCCTGTTCTTCTCAAAAATTCGATTTTCTATAATCTATAAGTCCTTTCAGCCCCGTTTTGGAAGGGATTTTTTAGGGTTAGGGCATAGCTATGCAGGCTCAACCATTTTGGGGTTTAAAAAGTAAGCGTTTTAGGGAGATAGCTGCTTTTGTGCGGCCCGCGTTTGGAAATCCGCTGCATGCTGATCATTGTTTCTTTGTCGCAGCAAGCACAATATCTTGGATTATAGACTTCGAGTGCTCTGGGGTTCTTTCTCCGGAAAGGGAGTTCCTAGTTGGTAGTGGATCACTGGAGTCGTCACTGCTTTGGCCGAACTTCCCAATATCCCAAAATGGCGAATGAGTACCAGTCCTTTTCTCTTGGCGATCAAGTCCTCCCGATTTTTTCCCTGACACTTCGGACTCGACTGCGCTCAGGGTAAACTAAACAGAAACTACATAAACAGGCCATTAGGTCAGATGAGTTACCACTACCTGTCCCGAGTATAGGGATCATGCCGAAGACCTAAACTCTGGAGACAGAGATAAGTCGAAATAGTAGATAGAAAAGCGATAGGCACACGGATATTCACCTTACTGAGGGAGATCAAATGTCTGGAAACAGTCAGGAGAAGTCAGCAGAGGTCATAGTAGCTATGAGGAACGAGCCATAAGAACTATGGAGGTCTCACAGAAGTAATAAACGACTGATCATCTTGTGAAATGAAAATTCGATACATAGGGCCTGCTGAAAAACTCAGGCTCTACAAGTTTTAAACCCCAGCCCAGAATCGCATTTGGACTGGGTTTTTGATTTTGTGTAGGCAAAGATTACGTTTAGGCCAATTAAACACAGGCAGTTTATCCTTTTCCATGCTGAAAACCCAGACACACCACAGTACAAACAATACAGTCTGGCTTATTTCAATGCATGCCTTTCGGCAAACCAGCTTGTGACTTGCTTAGCTTCGGAGTCGTTACCCCCACACTTAACAGATGACGATTCGTCGGCACAGGCATTTCACCCGTTAGAACGGTCCTCTTTTTGATTTACATTAATCATTCAAGGCACACACATCACCTAAAAAAATCGGAAGGTTAACACGAATACAAACATTTGAGCAACTAATAAAGTTAAGTGGGTATAGACAGTTTAGTGTTCCAAATTCGTCACTTCTTTTTGCTACAAAACGTATACTGCATGCATTGACAACATTACGAATTCAAGATTCCTTAGAAACAAATTAAAGCAAGGTGCTAACCAGACAACGCAAGACATTACTGATAAAATAAGAAAGTAATAACATAAAAAACAATGACAAATTATCTAATTTTAGCACAAATTATTGTAGCAGCATCAGTGGCCTACGTTTGGATTTTCCGATATGATGTGATTATCAAAGAATTTAAACAATTCGGACTAAGTGATTTAATGCGTACTTTTGTAGGAGCATTCAAGGTTTCACTAGCCACTCTGTTAGTCACTGGTATTTGGTTTCCATCATTAATTGCTATATCTGCTATTCTTATGGGATTCTGTATGGTGGCTGCACAATATTACCATTTTAAAATTAAAAATCCATTCATTAAACATTTGCCATCGCTCATGTTACTAATTTTATGTGTCTTCATAACATTAGTTTCAATGGATATAATTTAAACATGGATTATTTATTGATTTATTGTGTTTTATTTTCAAGCTTCTCTTTTGCGGGATACTCAATTTCATATTTTATTTCACCTAATATGAAAAATGAATTTGAACGATTTGACTTAAAAGACTTTGGAATATTTGTAATTATCTTGGAGATACTTGGTGCCTTAGGTTTGTTTGTAGGTCTATTTTTTAAACCTATTCTGCTAATATCATCTGGAGGACTTGCCATATTAATGTTGCTTGGTTTACTAGCAAGAATTAAATCAAAGGATAGTTTCTTGATTTCTTTACCAGCCATATTTTATATGATTTTAAATACATATATATATTATTTAGGTAGTAATCAATAAATTCTCAGACTATTCACAAAATTATTATGACCGCATAATAGAGTAGACGGCCGTGAGCAATACCCTAAATTCTTGTGCGGAGTTACGCCTCTCATACCACCGTATCCGGAGTAATAGTCTAGCATACTTAGGTCCCTTTTCTTCTGATTCGAGAGAGTGGTTCCAAGAATGAGGCTTTGAATTACAACCTAGCGTCCTTTTCTTTCTCCACTGCATTCTGTTCCTTAGCTAAAATGATTCTCTAGGATCATTTTCATACGCTTAGAACTTTCATGCGTGGGCATGATCTTGGTCCACCACCACTCAGATCAGGTTGTTACGTTTCCGCTCAAGCTCCATAAAGTCGAGCCAGACACTCTATTTAAGTTGGTTTATTCACGTAATTAATTGTTTATCACTTGAGTTCATGAATTCGCCCCTCGTTTCTCAGCCATTCGACGATGGGCATTAGCTTATAGATATTTCTGTTCGATTTGCGACATCAATTTCCGTTCAAGGGCATCCAATTTTGGTAGGAATTTTTTATGGTTGCGCTATGGCTATTCAAGCCCATTCATTTTGAAAATAAATCCTATAGATAATAGTTGTCCATCTGTGTTTTGCGTTTAGGAAGTTGCTGGATGCTGATCACTTTTCTCTTTCAAAGCAAGTATACTATCTTAATGTTGGATATAGTTTTACTTTTGCCAGCGAAGACGACTTTGTTCAAACTTGACAAGCAGGTCGGCACAATCTGCTTCATTAATACAGGCACTTTGGAGAAGATTTTATTTCTTTCTTCGGCGAACAAGTATTTTTCATGATTGATAAGAGGTTAAAAATGACTTAAAAAGTTACGTCTTGCGGATTGATTTTGATACCATGTAGGTTTATAGTAACAGCCGTTTGCCGAGATTGGCAAGGAAAGTCATGATTGTTTATAAGCTAGGTATAGTGCGTTAGCTGCCAGCATTTATGTCCAAAATAAAAATTCTTTTGGGGATTTTCGAATACTCATAGAAAAAGAACTCAGTATCAATGTTATCGTCACATTTCCCTAATCCAGTTTTATACGAGGCGGAGTTTATAATCCCCGTTTGCGTAGAAAATGAGTAAGATTAAGGTCAGTTTAAAAGCCTCCACTCCATTCTTTTGAAAGTGCTAACCAGATTGAGGCTTCTATCTCCGAAAATTTAATTTCAAAACTTTTTTTTTGAAAAAAATAAAATTACAAAATTCCGATATTTTCTAACCGGCTTCGCAAAAAATGGATTTTTCCAGATAGCTATCCGAAGTTGAAGCAGTCTAAGACGCGCTTGTCCATCTTGGCGTCGCTATAAAGAGTGCAAGAAATAATTTAAATTTTTGACGCAAAAAAAGGATACTATTTCTAGTATCCTTAGTAGCGGGAACTGGACTCGAACCAGTGACCTTCGGGTTATGAGCCCGACGAGCTACCAACTGCTCCATCCCGCGATATATTTTTCATACAGCTTCTCTTACGAGTATTGCGCTGTTATGTTGGTATTTATTATCAATTTATAACTCTAAAAGCCCTTTTGACTTACTGTTTTTGGCTAGAGGCAAACCCCTTATCCGATATTGTGATACAAAGGTAAAGAGAAACTCTACAAAATCAAGTACCTTTGTGAAAATAAATTTTTATGAGCGCAGAAAAACACCAAGCAGGATTCGTAAACATCATTGGAAAACCTAATGTAGGCAAGTCAACTCTTATGAATATCCTTGTGGGTGAGCGGCTTTCGATCATTTCACCCAAATCTCAGACTACCAGGCACCGAATTTTGGGGCTGATGAATTCTGAAAATTATCAAATTGTTTTTTCTGATACTCCAGGAATGCTCAAGCCTCAGTACGAGCTTCATAAAAATATGATGAGCTTTGTCAACATCTCTTTAGAAGATGCGGATATCATTGTTTTTGTGACGGACATCTATGAAAATGACGAAGAGATAGAGCAAATCATAGAAAAAATAAATGAGTCCGGTATCCCCGTTTTGCTGGTGATCAATAAAATAGATCTGGCAAAAGAAGGCCAACTCGATAAAGTAACGGAATATTGGACGTCACGAATCAAATCGGAAGTAGTAATTCCAATCTCTGCAACTGAAAACTTTAACACACAGAAGATCACGCAGGAGATTTTAGACCGACTTCCCGAGCATCCCGCATTTTATGATAAGGGGGAACTTACAGATCGTTCTGAGCGATTTTTTGCCTCTGAGATTATTCGTGAAAAGATCTTCAAAAATTATAAAAAAGAGATTCCCTACAGTTCTGAAGTGAGTATTGAAGACTTTCATATAAAGTCAAATATCATCCATATCCGAGCTACTATCTACGTGGAGCGTGACAGCCAAAAAGGGATAATTATTGGCGACAAAGGCCTAGCTCTAAAAAAAGTTGGTATCGAAGCTAGAGAAGAACTAGAGAAATTCTTTCGCAAAAAAGTTTTTCTCGAAACCTATGTTAAGGTGGAGTCTGACTGGAGAAAAAATAAATCAAAACTGAAAAAATTTGGGTACGACCCAACCTGATTATGTCAAATATAGTAGCAATAGTAGGCCGACCAAACGTAGGCAAGTC
>Ga0307487_1002645_pt1 | contig 11230 bp, 5 predicted proteins | sample CBIW12metaG_FD_203665 | JGI IMG/M metagenome (GOLD analysis project Ga0307487, IMG submission 203665) | Sea-ice brine microbial communities from Beaufort Sea near Barrow, Alaska, United States - CBIW 1.2 | ecosystem: Environmental > Aquatic > Marine > Coastal | place: USA: Alaska | collected... | reverse complement strand
TCAAGTAAGGTAAGATTTTTCACGTACTTACAATGTCTGCACACATCAAGAATCAGATTCGCCAAATACGCTTTTCCACAAAGTCAAGTTCGGTGTTCGCAAAGCGTTTTTAATCGTATTCGAAATGGGAATCAGTACCAAGAGCCTTTCCGCGAGTTATGTTGCCGTTTGTTTCGGCGTTACTGAAAAAACGGCCCGTTCATACTCTTGGTAATTGATTTCAATATTAATAGGTATTTCAACGAGTTCTGCTTCAGGATCAACCGTTCTCAAAGTAAAGCTAAGATCTTCAACAATCTAATTGTAAGGATGGTCCAAGCCGATACAATATATCAGAAACAAATTATAAGTAACTAACTACTGACCTCTAAAAAATTAATCAAAAAAGGATAAAGTAATTCAAGAAGAATGCGAAACCCGAGAGTATAGCTATATTTTTGTTGGTTTTATTAATTTTTAATTATTTCGGTTGATAATGGAAATGAAGATTTCTATTGGATTATGGAAGTTTTTAAAGTATGATGTACTGGTTCTCTAGAACAAAAAATTGAATATAAATCAAGTTCCATTTATAATGGAAATATAGAACACCAGATTAAAAATTTGGGATTCTAAACAATTAGTCAATTAAAAAATAAACCCATTGTTTAGAATACTTTTTCAGGTAATAAGATCATACGGGCCGAATTTTTGGTATTGAGATATTTTATTGTCGCTTCGTGTAGTTCCGGCAGGTTTAAATCCTTCAGAAAATCTTCGTAAGAATTTATATAATCCATTTCTACTTCTCCCTGATACACATTTTGAATATAATTCAGCCAATATGTGTTATTACGAAGTTGTATTTCCTTTTGTCTTTTTTCCTGGGCAATAAATATCTCAAGTTCATCCTCTGTAGGACCATCTTTTTTCATTAGTTCGATTTCGTCAAAAGTGGCCGCAATAAGATCATCTACTCTCTCCGGAGCACAACTAAAGGAAACTGAGAAAGTATAATAAGGAGAAGGAATCATCACCTTACTCAATCCTACAGAAGGACTGTAAACGCCGCTTTCTTTTTCTCTGAGCCTTTTCAAAAGCTTTGTTTCCAAGGCCGATTTGATCATATTAAGCTTGAGGTTGTTCTTTTGATCGTACTTATAATCATCATGAAAAGTTAGTACAACAACAGCTTTTTCCTCTAATCCTCGGTTTACGGTTCTACTAATATTTCCGGGTATTGGTTTGATCCCGACATCTCTGAAATTTTCTTGCCTTCTCGTGTAGGCTAACGATCCAAGGTATTTCTGAATAAGAGGCAAAATAGAATCAATTTCAAAATTACCTACAAAAGTAAAGGTGAAATCGCTTGCATCTTTAAACCTATCTTTGTAGAAGTAAAAAGCATCATCAAGAGATACTTGCTGTAATTGTTCCAATGCGAGAGCAGAGGCCCATAAACCAGTGCCCTTCATTGCTACGTTAACAGTATCCTGAAAAACAGCCATAGGATTTGATGATTTTCCTTCTAAAGAAACTTTTGAATTTTCCATAATCCTGTTAAAAGGAATGCTGTCTTTCCTCGGATGATTAAAATAAAGATATACAAGTTCGAGCGCAGTTTCAAGATCCTGAGGACTGGAAGAACCTTTTATTCCTTCAGAATAGGCTCCAATATACGGAGATACGGTTAAAGATTTTCCTGATAATAACTTATTCACCTGGCTGGAGGTATATTCTCCTAAACCAGAAGATGATATTATGCCGGCAGCCATTTTAGAAGACTGTATCTCCTTCTGGGGCGCCAGAGAATAACCTCCAGGACTGAATGATGAAAATAAAATCTGGTCATTTTTGAAATCGGTAGGTTTTAATACTACTTTCACACCGTTGGCTAATTCAATTTCAGTAGTTCCGGTAGAGGTATGTTTAATCTTCTTTACAATTTTAGACCCGTTAAGAATTTCGTTCACCAAAGGTCCTTCCACCACATCATCTTTATAGGATGTAACCTCTCTCGTAGTCCTTAACCACTCAAGAAGGGTATCTTCATCAGGTAAAATATCTTTGCTTTTCTCTGCGGCCTGAACCATAATGATCTGGTTTTTTTTAGTTACAAAATGGCCGGCCATTTGATTTACTTCTTCCAAAGATATGTCTTCCAGATATTTAGTATAGAATCCTAGTGAATAGTCCATATCAATAACAGCTTCTCCTTTGGTAAAATGTTTCACAAGCTGATTAACATAGGACTTGGAGGAAGTTTTATCCTTCTCTTTATGACTTTTAATAACGGAAGCCATAAAATTCTTTTTTACTCTTTCAAACTCTGTCGGGGTAAATCCGAATTTTTTCATAGCATGAACCTCATCCAGGATCCCATCAATGGCTTTTTTTAATTGCTCAGGCTTTTTTGCCACTACCTGCAGGGTGAAAGCATCTAAATTGCCAATTCCACCTTGATATTCCCCATAACTTGCACCGGCATTCAAATAGGGTGCAGTCCCTTTCTGGATCTTTTCGCTAATCCTTTTTGACAACATGCTGTTTACCGCACTTCTCATAATAGAATTTCTAAAATCTTCAGTAGTGGTTGTAATTGTGGTAGGATGTTTATAAATAATAGAAAATACTGTATAAGGAAACTCAGGATCGGTTACTATTTTCACGAAAGGTTCATCATTGGAAGGAATGCTATAAAATGATTTCTCCGGCTTTCCGTTCGATACAGGCAAGCCTGAAAAGTGCTTCCTGATGAGTTCCTCAACTTTTTCTACATCAAAATCCCCAACGGCAATTACCGCCTGCAGGTCTGGCCTGTACCATTCATTGTAAAAATCTTTAAGGGTTTGATGATCAAAGTTCTCTATAATTTCCAGATCTCCTATTGGCAATCTGTCTTTATACCTTGAATTGGCGAGTAAAATTGGAAGCAATTGTTTACTTATTCTTTCGGAAACATTCTTTCCCCGTTGTCGTTCCTCAGCCACTATTACTCCTCTCTCATTATCGATCTCCTCGTCATCGAAAGTAATGTTTCTCGCCCATTCTGAAAGTATTTGAAAACCTGATTCAAAAAGTTCGTCATCGTCTGTGGGTAAAGGAAGCTGATAAACGGTTTCTTCAAAACCGGTATAAGCGTTAAGATCTGCTCCAAATCGTATTCCTGCTTTTTGCAGATAATCTATAAGTTCATTCTTCGGAAAACTTTTTGTTCCATTAAAGGCCATGTGCTCTGTAAAATGAGCCAGTCCTTTTTGGTCATCATTTTCCTGTAAAGACCCTGCTTTAAGCACCAGGTATAACTCTGCCCTTTGTTGGGGTTTGCTGTTCTTCCTGATATAATACGTGAGCCCGTTGTCGAGCTTTCCAATCTTCACTTTGGGATCCATTGGTATTTGTTCAGGTTCTGAAGGGGTTTCGTAAACCTGTGCGAAAAGACCCGCGGGCAAAAATGTTAATAATAAGAATAATAAAGGCTTATACATATAATAGTTTTATAATTTTTTTCAGGACGTTCTTTACGCCTTTCAAACAGGGATGATTCCTGGATTTTTTCAATGCCAGTATTATTCCACAGCAGTCTTTTATTGCCTTTTCCTCCTAATCAAGACAAACATTCCTAACCCGGCAATAGCTAAAGGAACAAAACCAGTATAAACCCCCTTTAACCATTGTACCTCGGATCTCGATAGTTTGATAGTTTTATCTATAGCTGCCGTCCTGCCGGTGTTCACGGGATATTCTCCATCACTAAACCACCTGAACATCCTGATTACAAAACTTGAATTCACCGTATTTGGACTGCTTCGGGTCATCTCGGAATTACTCATAAAATCTGCATCTCCAACAACCATTATTTTCTGCTTTTTCTCCTGCACAACTCTTTCCAAAGCAACGGCTACCGGCACCTGCACCTTTTGATCTAACTGCAGATTAAATTCAACTTTTTCTGTTTTCAAATCAAAATCTTCAGTTTTATTCCAGGTAGAGCTTTGATCTGTGATCAGAATGGGAGTAACCTGGAAATCTGTGGAATCAGTAAAATTGATTGCCATGGCATTTGGCATGCTCACCACGGCACCATCATAAAATCCAAAACCAAATGCACGTGCATTTGGAGTGAAATTTGCCTGAAGCAGATCCAGTTCAAAATTTTCTGTCTCCTGTAAAAGTGTTCCGGGTGCAAATGAAACTCCTAAATCCTTAAGGATGGAATTTAAGAGCGAATTTCTTCCTGGCTCACCAGCGATCAACATATTACCACCGGCATTTATAAAATCTCTGAGCTTAATTATCTCCTCCTGTGAGTAGAGACTCTTGGGATCTGACACTATCAGGACTTCAAGCTCTTTAGGAATTTCGGTGATTTGATCAACTTGAACATCTTCCGGCTCAAAGCCCTGATTAATTAAAGACCCTCTGATATTAACACCTTTTGTAATAATTTGATATCCTGCATTACTCATGCTATGAGTACTTCGTTCCTTGCGCCCCTGTAATACTCCTACACGTGCCGGTTTTGAAATCAGCCTTTTTAATGCAGCTGAGATTTCCGCCTCATTCGGGTATACAAACATATCATCAAACATGCGAAGGGGTGTTTGTTTACCGTCGTATTCCACGAACCGTACGAGACGATTGTTTTCCGGAATCAAATCGATCTCCTTCTTTATATCTTCAGGGGTTAAAAGTTCCTCAAATTTAAATTTATGAGCGGAAGAGGCTTTTTTTGCCTTCTCAAGAAGTGTGGAAGTAGTATCGTTATAACGAACCAGGGTATCATAATATACTACATAATCCATTCTCATATCAGGTAAAAATCGGCGGTACTGTTCAAACCTGTTAAGATCGCTAATGCGGTTTGCCGGAGCTCCATAGGAAGCACTGTAATGAACAGCATTCACATAAGTGGTAATTTTTATTGGTTTATCAAGTTGCCTTACAAGTTCCTGAGAAGTCTCCGTAAGCGTCCGGTCTTTAAAACGGGTGGTATCGTAATAAGAATTAAGGACCGGTAAGGAGGTGACGTACCCAATCATTACTACCATTAAAACGACAAAGGAATACCGGCTTATTTTTCCTACTTTAGATCTTGTCTCCCTTTCATTCTGAAGTTTCATTATGGTAAGCGCTAAAAATAATCCTATTATAAGTACAAAATATAAAAGATCCTTTGTGCTTATTAGTCCGTTGACAAAATTATCTGCCCTGCCGGATATAGAAAGCCAGTAGGTAATATCCCTTACAAAATCATGAGTTTGCCCAATTTGACCTACAAAATTCAAAAAAGCCAATACTGCCAGCGTACTTATGGCCGCCACAACCTGATAGGAGGTGAGACTGGACATAAACAATCCAATGGTTGAATAAGCGCACATCAATAAATAGATTCCCAGGATCCCACCCAGTACGAATTTAATATCAAGGGCTTCAATGGAAATCATCCCTGCTCCTATAAAACTTGCAAGTACCAAAGCAAGCAGTAGAGTATATACCATCATAGATAGAAATTTTCCCATCACGATCTGCGTTACTGTAACCGGTGAAGAAAGTAGTAATTTAATGGATCCACTGCTGGTTTCACGGCTAAATAATCCCATGGTTAGAAGTGGGATGTACAAATAGAGGTTTCTTTGAACTTGAGCAAGAATTCCCTCCTCGCCAGCAAAAAGAACTTTGCTCAATACGTTTAAAGGTCTCCCTAACTGCTGGTTTGTTTCCTGACTATACAGAAGATCGGTAAAGGTTAAACCCGTTTGTATGATAAAAATAATAAGCACTAGCCAGGCAATGGGAGAGAAGAACATTATTTCCAACTCTAAACGTGCTATTCTAAAATTTTTTTTCATTAAGCTAAAGTTTTATTATTGTTTTGTAGTGCTTCATATTCCGCCCGTTCTTGTTGGGGACTTTTAGACAATTGTGCAAATACACTATCCAAAGAAGTTTTTTCAAGATAAATTTCTGATAATGGCCATCCGTTTTCAACACTAGCTTGTATCAGTCTTTGTGTGATTTCGGGCCCAGAGATGAATTTCAATCGCACCTTTGTCTTATTAATAAATTCAACTTGAGTAATTCCATCGATGTTTAATAAAACTTCTTCTAATGGTGGATTTTCCAGTTCCATGATAAGCGTATCAGGTTCTATATAGTTATTAAAGGCGTGGAGGGTATCTTCAAACACTACTTCCCCATTTTCAACCATAACAATATTATCGCAGGTAGCCTGAACTTCAGACAGAATATGTGTGGAAAGAATCACAGCACGTTCTTCTGCGATTTTTTTAATCAATTTTCTTACCTCTAGGATTTGATTTGGATCAAGTCCGTTGGTGGGTTCATCCAAAACCACCAGTTTGGGATTATGAATAATGGCTTGTGCCAGTCCTACCCTCTGCTGGTATCCTCCGGATAAATTACTGAGGACCCTTTTGCTGAAATGGGTAATTCCACATTTTGTTTTTGCATATTCAAGAGCAGGCTTTATTTCCTTGGAAGGAATGGAACGCATGTGAGCGCAATGAATTAGATATTCATCAACTGTGAGTTCTAAATGAAGAGGAGCTTTCTGAGGTAGAAAACCAATCAATCTTTTCGCCTCCACTGGGTTTTTACGCACATTAATACCATCAATAAATACCTCGCCTTCTGTTTGGTTGATCACCCCACAAAGGATATTCATCGTGGTAGATTTACCGGCACCGTTAGAACCAAGCAACCCCAAGATTCCTTTATCATAGATCTCAAAAGAAATATTTTTTATAGCCCAATCCTTGCTGTATCGGTGTGAAAGGTTTTTTATTTGTGCGATACTTTCTGCCATCTTATTTTGATTTTGTTTTGTTGTTATTCTTATTTTCTTTTTCTGCTAACAAGGGTGAATGCTCCTGCAAATCCAAGAGTAACTGGTAAAAATCCTAAAAAGAATATTTCAAACCAGGAAATTTCCTCCTGGGTAACTAGAATGGTATTGTCTATGGCATCAGGGCGGGTAGTATCTATTGGGAATTCACCATTACTGAACCACTCAAACATTTTAAAAGTAAATTCATAGTTTTTCGTACTAAGGTTAAATCTTCCCAATTCACCGTTGCTCATAAAATCGGCATCCCCAATAACTATTATTTTTTGTTCCTTATCTGCAATGTCTCTGATGGCGGCAACTGCTACGGGACCTTCATAACGAAGATCACTCCCCGGATCAAAAGCAATAGTGTCTGTTTCAAGATCAAAGAACCCTTCTTTATTCCATACTGTTTTTTGATCTATTTTTAGAACAGGAAAAACATCAAATTCTCCAGTTGATTCTAATGTGATTCCAACTGCTCCGGGAAGACTAATGGGGTCTTTTTCTGAGAAATCAAACCCAATTTGGGAAGCTTCTTTTGCAACTTTAGCTTGTATAAGGTCGAGTTCAAATTCTTTGCTCTCCTGAAGCAGAGTTCCCATTTTAAAACCTATACCGAATCTTTCTAACAATGGATTTAGAACTGATTGTTTTCCTGGTTCTCCCGCTATAAGTAGGTTCCCGCCTGCTTCAATATACCGATTAAGTTTTTGGCTATGCTCCTCAGAATACTCTCCAAAAGGATCTGCGACTATTAAAGCAGCAAGGTCCGAGGGAATAACTTCAATACTGTCAATGGCAATTTCAACAACATCAAATCCTTTGTTGATTAATGCGCCCCTAGAATTCAATGTATTGGTAATATCTTTATATGCCCGATCCCCTGTGCGGTCAATCCGTCTTTCATTGTTTCCTGAAAGCACACCTACTACCGGAGATTTCTGCAACAAACGTTTTATAGAAGCTGAAATTTCTGCTTCATGAGGATAAACATATTGGTCATAATACATTCTTAGAAAAGTGCTTTTCCCTTTATATTCTACCGTTCGCACAAATATATTCTCCTCAGGTACCAGATCAATTCGCTCTCTTATTTCTTCAGGAGTTACTAGTTTGTCAAAGTTGTACCCATAAGCAGTTGCGGCTCTCAGTCCTCTGTCGTCAATAGATATATCTGTTTCATCCCTGCTGTTCAATGTGTAATCGAAATAAGGGACATACTTCATTTCAAGGTTGGGTAAAAATCTTGTGTATTTATCAAATTGCTTAAGATCGAAAATGCGAAATTTAGGAGCACCCAAATGTGAAAAACTATTCACGATGTTTACATATGTTGTAATAACGATAGGTTCTTCCAGTTTGTCAAGAAGTTCCTGACTTTTTTCCGTAAGGGTTTGATCTTTAAAACGGGTAGTGTCGTAATAGCCGTCAAATCCGGGCAACGAACTAAAATACCCAATAGCTAGGACGGCAAATACAAGAGCCGCATATCTGGAAGCAGTAACCGCTGAGGAACGAATTTCCCGGCCACTATTCAATCTCATAATAGTGAGGGTTAAAAACAAACCAATAACCAGGAGAAAGTAAATTAAATCCTTACTGCTAATAAGTCCATTGATAAAATTGTCTGCCCTTCCATCAAGAGATATCCAATAGGTGATATTTCTTACAAAATCGATACTTTGCCCTATTTCCCCAACAAAGTTAAGAGCGGCAAGTAAAGCTAGAGTGCTAACAGCTGCCACTACCTGATAGGAAGTAAGACTGGACATAAAGAGACCTATGGCGGAATAGGCACATATTAGCAAGTACAATCCTAAAATTCCTCCCAGGAGAAATTCAAAATCGAGTGCTTCCACTGAAAAGGCTGCCGTAGCTAAAATCATTACCAATACCAGCACCAAAAGAAAACCATAGAACATCATTGATAAAAATTTACCCAAAATGATTTGCTGGTTGGTTACGGGGGATGAATAAAGAAGTTTTATAGAACCGCTACTTAATTCCCGACTCATGAGCCCCATAGTCAACAAAGGGATATACAGGTAAAGTTTATTTTGTACAGCCGCAAAAAAACCGCGGCCTCCCCCAAAGATATCAACAGTCAATCCTTTTAACTGATTCCCTAATTGCTGCCGTGCCTCTAGCGCTTCAAGAAGATCGGTAAAAGTTATTCCGCATTGAATTATAAATATTATGAGTATAAGCCAGGCAATAGGGGAATAGAATAAAATACTCAATTCCAGTCTGGCTATTTTAAAGATTTTCTTCATTAAAAGAGAAATTTTGTTTGTTTTTTGAAAGTATATAAATTCTCAACTTCCTTTGTTGCAATAGTTTTTCCGGGTCTAAAAATAACCCGGGAAGTTGAGAGCTTTTCTCTGCTATAGTTGAGTGGTGATTGCTGTTATACGATCAAAGCCTGTAAAAATTTTGATGTTTGCACTATCAATATTTGCAACACCTGTATTTACAAACGGCAGGAGATAAATCTTGCCTTCAGACCCATCATAAGTTGACATAATCAACTGGCGGTTATTGCCTGTTAGGTATTCTTCAGCTGCAGGATAATTTGCCTGCTGGTACACTTGGAGAGTAGTAACTTCTTCTCCTGCCGGTATGGTGAATCTTTCTTCAAAGATTGGAGTAGAGTTACCATACAACATGGCATATAATGTATTGCCGCTTACATAATACATTACACTTTGATTATTCAGAAATACAAACTCAGTTGCATTCTCTATTCCGGGGGCGGTGCTAAGATCATACTCTGCTTTGGGTGCAGGAGCAAAAGTATCGGGCCAGATTGATTCTCCGGCATCAAACAAGTATAAAGTTAGTTTACCTGTCTCAGTATCTTTTAAAAGGTGTAAAAAATCTCCGTTATCCCTTACTTCAGCAGCCACATTCACTTTGTTTATTACTGCGGTTGGGTCAAAGGCTCCATCTTCAATATTTGGGATAGGCCGCATCACCCGATCTCCAAATTGAGAAACCGAAGGTTGGTAAATGAACTGTTGATTGGTTTCATCAAAGAAATTTAAACGGACAGCAAGTGGATAGTAGCTAAAAGGGTTCACAGCAATATGATCCGGCACTACATAATCTGAATCGAAGGGCATTCCAAAACGTCTTGCTGCTCCAAGATAAGTAGCGGTTAACTTTCCGTCATATACTATAATTTCGCTTTGAGGGGCCCAGTCAAGTGTCTGAGGCGAATTGGGACTGCTGGCGAAAAATAGATCATCGTTCATTCCTCCAAAAGTGTAGTCAAGCGTATTGATCCTGTAGATATTTTCATCAGTGATCGCTAAAATTGCATCTACTCCATAAATCCTGAAATATTTCATTTGTTTTACCAGACCTGGAAGCATAGCTCCATTGAGCCTGGAATAAACTCCATGTTTGATACTCTCTCCTTCATAGTCAGGAGTTACCTCTGGTGACATAATATGGCTCAGATCTGTATTTACTCCGTCAGGAGTTTCGGCAATCACCAAACCTTCCCCTATATTATTACGCACAGTCAGTGGCCATGCCATTAAGTATTCCAGGCCAGTAGTGTTATCAGTTACAGTGTACAATAACTGATGGTGACTTCCTGCAACATTAGGCCGGAATTCGATTTCAGTTTCCAAATTCCGCTCTTCTCCCAGGAGTTGATAAACGGTATCGTTCGGTTGTAAATTTATATACCACTCATAACTGAGATCCCCCTCCGGAATAGATGTCTTTAGATTAGGTTCTACCCGTAGTTCCTCAAATTGATAAACAGACAGTTCGGGCATCCCGGTAGTGTCAATGATTACTCCCTCAATATTTTTGAGATCCATCGTGCTGGTATCCTTTGAACATGAAACTAGTAGTCCCCCCAAAGTAATACAGGCTATAAGTAAGGATAATGAATATTTTTTCATAATATAATAATTCATAAGATTAACAATATTTTGTTCAATTTTGACCCGTTAATCATAAAGGGATCGCGTATAGTATTTTGGAACAATGAGTTCCCCTTCTTGTGGTCCGGCATCGTGAACTAAGGGGTTCTCCGGATTGTCCAAATTCCATTGTTTCACATAATTCCCGAAGGTTGTACCCAAAGCTACTGCTCCAACAGGGCCTACAGCACGATAATCTTGGATTGAAAATGTAGTCGCTCCGGTGGATTCAACAATGGCTCTATAGGCTGCTGGACTGGGAACGGCGGTAAAAAAGTATTTGTAATATTTCCAGGCGGGAACCACTACCATATCTGTCCATTTCAACGTATATTGACGAGAATTTAAATTTCCGGGTTTGAAATCTTCTGAATCGTTAAATTCCAGCAAAAGGGAAGCTTCCGAGTCGGCAAGAGCTGGAGAATTGTAAACATTCACAACCAGATTTCCGGTGAATTCT
>Ga0307487_1002642_pt1 | contig 11233 bp, 11 predicted proteins | sample CBIW12metaG_FD_203665 | JGI IMG/M metagenome (GOLD analysis project Ga0307487, IMG submission 203665) | Sea-ice brine microbial communities from Beaufort Sea near Barrow, Alaska, United States - CBIW 1.2 | ecosystem: Environmental > Aquatic > Marine > Coastal | place: USA: Alaska | collected... | reverse complement strand
TTGACGGCGGGTGAGTTCAGTCCAAGCCATTGTGATCTCCATTCAGCTTCACAACCGAACAGAATCACAAACCACTGAACTCACTCAAATAGTTTTAAATCGGGCTCTCAGACAACTTCCGCGTCATAACCCACGAGAATTTTCGGGTTTTAAAGTAGGAGCGGTATACCATGGAAAAAATGATGGCTACTGGCCCCCGATGGCTTAGCCGTCAAGTGTAGCCATGCAAGAAATTGGAGCCATTGCCGCTTTTCGTGGCACGGGTCTTGGTGACATTCGTACCGTTCTTCTCGCCGGCACTTGTCTGAATGGATGTCCGATTTGCGGAGCAATGAGAAAGAGATGGCCGTTACTGGTGGTAACGGCCATCTCTTTCGTTCGGCTCAGGTTGTTGCGGCCTTTTCGCCGACATCCCAAAACACCCCGGCCATGACGCGCAGGGCATCGCGGCAGACGGATTTCAAAACATGCTCGTTCGGCGCGTGTTGGGAACAGCCGCGATAGGAATGCGGCACCCAGATCGTCGGAAGGCCGAGGATATCGGTGAAACTGTCATTGGGCAGCGATCCCGCGAGGTTCGGCAGCACGTGCAGCGCGCCGCCGCTGGTCGCTCGGATCGACTGGCCGATGAACGTGGCCCAAGGATGCGCGGGGTCAAGCCGCGTGGCGGCAAAGAAACCCCGGTCATGAGACTCGATCCGCACATCCTCGAACCCGTGCGCATCCAGATGGCGGCGCAGCGCGGGGACCACATCGTCGGGATCCGTGCCGACCACATAACGCAGCTGGCAGGTGGCACGCGCCCAGCCGGAAATTGCATTCACCGGCGCGTCGGGGATACCGGAAACCATGGCCAGGACGGCAAAGCTGTTCCAGCCAAAGACCCGTTCGGCGGGCGTCAGACCTTCTTCGCCCCAGTCAGGGTTGACCGCCGGCCCTTCGCCGCCTGTGACCGGCAAATCCTTCAGTGCCGCACGGACCGACGGGGTCAGGCTGTCGGGTCGCCATTCCGGCACCTTGATCTGTCCGCGCCGGTCCGTAATCGCCGCAAGGGCGTGGGCCAGAATCATCGCCGGATCAGACAGAAGCCCGCCCCAGTTGCCGGAATGATGCGCGCCTTCATGAGTCTCTACCAGCAGATCGAAGGTCGTGCCGCCGCGCGATCCCATGAACATCGTGGGCACATCCGGTTGCAGACGCGGCCCGTCCGAGGCGATCAGCACGTCCGCGCTCAGGCGGTCCTTGTATATGGCAAACACTTCCGGCAGGCCGACCGATCCGACCTCTTCGCTCATCTCGATCACGATGCGGACGTTGAAGCCAAGACTGCCGCGCTCGGCCAGAACCGCCTCGAGGGCTGCGATGTTGATCAGATGCTGGCCCTTGTTGTCCGCCGCACCACGGCCATAAAGCCGCTCTCCGTCTTCGATCAGCACCCAGGGTTCGATCCCTTTGCGCCACAACCCTTCCTGTCCGCGGACCGTGTCGCCGTGGCCATAGGTCAGGACGGTGGTCAGATCGTCGCCCTCGTGGCGTTCACCGATTAGCAGCGGACCGCCGCGCGGGTCGGGGTTGGAGATGATCTCGCAGGTGAATCCCATCGCCTCCAGTCGCGGCTGCATCGCCGATTCAAGATAAAGCTGGCATGCATCGCGCGCCTCTTCGGCATGGTTCTGACTTTCGGAGCGATAGGTCACGAGGTCAGCAAGTTCCGACTGAAAGGTGCCCCGGTCAAAATAATCGGTCACATGGGCAATCGCAGCATCGCGGGTCATTGTGGTCTTTCTCCGTCTTCCAAAGCGGCGTCGCCCCAAGGCGACATGATTTCCGTACAGCCGCTGTTGCGGTCGCCATCGCGCAGCACACCGGCTGGGCAGGCGAAAGCATAGGGCAGCACGGTGCGGCGCGTCGTGCGTAGCGGCGCATCGGCCTCCAGCCTCTGCAGAACCGCAGCAGACAGCGTGTCATCTGCGATGACAGTTTCCCCACCCGACACATCAATGCGGGGGTGATGAAAGGCCTGCTCCAGTCCCATGCCCTTGTCGACAATGAACGATGCCAGCTGCGCCACGGCCCCGACAATCTTTCGCCCGCCAGAGGCACCAATGGCAAAGCGACGATCGCCCCGTTTGCCCAGGACCGGGCAGACATTCATCAGACAGGCCTTGTCCGGTCCCAGCGAATTCGGCTTGCCCTGTTCCGGATCGAACCACATGATCCCGTTGTTCATCAGGAACCCGGTCGCAGGCGACACGACACGGCTGCCAAAGATCGACAGCAAGGTCTGCGTATGCGACACCATGTTGCCTGCACGGTCGACCACAGAAAAATGCGTCGTGCAGCCGGGTGCCTCCGGCACTTCTCCGGTGTCGCCCATCTTGCCCAGACGGGCCGCATAAGCGGCGCGCAAGGCATCGGCGTAAGCGACATAGGTGGCCGGATCGTCGGTCAGATCGGCGCCTTCAAGCTGAGCCATCACATGGGCAAAAGTCGGTCCTGCGGTCAGCCCCGGCATGACGTAATAGGCCGCGTCGCGGTATTTCACGCGCAGCGGGGGTCCAATCCAGGCGCGATAGCCCGCAAGATCCTCGGCGCTGAGCGAGCCGCCCTTGTCCTGCACATCCCGCGCCATGGCCTGTGCCAGATCGCCCTCGTGGAACGCCCGCGCACCACCCTGGGCAAGGACATCAAGACTGTCTGCAACGCGTGCCTGGTTCAGCCGGTTTTCCGGGATCGCCGTCCAGCCAGACCCCTTGGGCCACTGCCCATCATCCAGAAACAAAGCCGCGGCATCCGGATCCTTCGCCAGTTCCCGGGCGCTCGAAGCGATCATGAGCGCGGCGTACCAGTCCACCAGCATGCCCTCTCGGGCCCGGGCAATCGCGGGCTGCAGCAATTCGGACCAGGGCATCCGCCCCCACCGATCATGTGCCTGCCCCAGACCATCCACCGTGCCGGGTACCGCGATGGCTTTCGCACCCTGCACGTTGCGGTCGTCCGTCACCCGTTCCCACGGGAACAGATCGCCGGCCTTGCCTGCACCCGACAAGGGATAATCCTCGATGCGCAGGCCCTTTGGGGACCGCATTCCAAAATTGATCGCCGTCGCCTCTCCCGTGTCTGCGCGCCAATGCAGCGCCGCGCCGCCGCCCGCGGGGCCGCTCATCCAGGGTTCTAGCACCCCCACGACAAAGGAACAGGCGACCGCCGCGTCAACGGCATCCCCCCCGGCGCGCAGCACCTCGGCACCCGCTTCCGCCGCAAGCCGGTGTTGTGAGGCGACAACGCCGCCCGGGGTTTCGATTACAGTCTTGCGCGTGGTCTGGGAAAGCGACAGCGAGGAGGTCATGGGTCAGGCCGCGTCCTTGTGGTACATGGGACTTTCGGGGTCGTGCAGATGGCATTCGACGCGCCCGACCTCGGATTCAATCAGGCGGGGTGCAACCTGCTTGCAATGCGCCGCTGCCAGCGGGCAACGCGGGTGAAAGGCACATCCCGACGGCGGATTGATCGGGTTCGGATAGGCCGTGCCGAGTGAGGTTTCGGGAACTCCCTTGCCCGGCTCTGGTGTCAGGACCGAACTCAGCAATGCCCGCGTGTAGGGATGACGGGGGCGCTCGAACAGATCCGCCACGGGCGCCTCTTCAACGATCCGGCCCAGATACATCACCGCTACGCGCGTGGCCAGGTGTTCGACCACCGCCAAGTCATGGCTGATGAACAGATAGGTCAGGCCAAAATCGCGCCGCAACTGCGCCAGAAGGTTCAGGATCTGACTTTGTACTGACACATCCAACGCCGAAGTCGGCTCGTCACAGATCACGATCTCGGGCCGCATCACCAGCGCGCGGGCGATGGCCACGCGCTGACGCTGCCCCCCCGACATCTGGCTGGGATAGGTGTTCATCACCCGCTGGGGCAGGCCGACAACCTCCAGAATATCCTTCACCGCGTTGCGCTGGCTGGCGCGGTCACCCACGCCATGCACGCGCAACGGCAGCGAAATGAGGTCATAGATTGACTTGCGCGGGTTCAGCGAGGAATAGGGGTCTTGAAAGATCGGTTGCAACCGGCTGGCCAACCTTCGCCGGTCCAGCCCGTGCAGCTCTTCGCCGTCGACCAGCACCTGACCTGACGTTGGCTTTTCCAACCCCAGCAGCAACTTGGCCAAGGTGGACTTGCCACAGCCGGATTCCCCAACCAGCCCCAGCACCTCGCCCTTTTCCAGCGAGAGTGTCACATCGTTCACGGCTGTCAGCGGCTTGCGCTCACCGAAAAGTCCCTGCTTGATCGTATAGGTCTTCTTGACCCGATCCAGCTTCAGAATGGCGTCGCTCATGCGGTCTCCATTTCGGCCGAGATCGCCCCGTCGACATGGACGCAGCGGAATTGATGGGGAAGGTCGCCGCGCACTGGGATCGGCTGGCGGCAGGCTGGAAGCGCATGAGCGCAGCGCGTGCGAAAGGCGCATCCGGTCACATCGCCTATCAGCGAGGGCACGATGCCGGGAATGGTGCCCAGATCCGCCCCGCGCGCCGTCTTGCCCGGCTGCGGAATGCAGCGCAGCAAGCCGCGCGTATAGGGATGACTAGGTGTGGCGAAGACCGGCTGCGCCGGCCCGGTTTCCACAAGCTCGCCCGCATACATCACCGCAACTTTGTCCGCGACCCGGGCCACGACGCCCAGATCATGGGTGATCAGGATCATCGCCATGTTCATCTCGCGGGTCAGTTCGACAAGCAGCCGCAGGATCTGCGCCTGGATGGTCACGTCCAGTGCCGTTGTCGGTTCATCCGCGATCAGCAGATCCGGTTCGCACATCAGCGCCATGGCGATCATCACGCGCTGGCGCAACCCACCTGAAAGCTGGTGCGGATACTGCCCCAGACGGCTTCCGGCCGAGGTAATCCCGACCTTTTCCAGCAGCTCGACCGCCCTTTCCCGCGCCTTCGCCCGCCCGACATTGCGATGCAGCAGCAGCGCCTCCATCAGCTGATCGCCGATGGTATAGGCCGGGTTGAGCGAGGTCATCGGTTCCTGAAAGATCATCGCCATGCGGTTACCGCGCAGGCTGCGCATGGACTTGCGCGTGGCCTTCAGCAGGTTGATGTCATCAAAGCGCATCACATCGGCGCTGCGCTTGATGCTATTGCCCAGCAGTCCCATCAGCGCGAGAGAGGTGAGGGATTTGCCCGACCCGCTTTCGCCGACGATGGACAGCGTTTCGCCACGTTTGAGATCGAAATCGATCCCCCGCACCGCATGCAGCGTGCCGCCGCCGACCGGGATATCCAAGGTGAGGTTCCTAACCTCGAGTAGTGTATCATCGATCATGGCATCAGCTCCGATTTTCTGGGGCGGTGACATCGCGCAGCCCGTCGCCCATCAGATTGATCGCCAGCACAAGCACGAACAACACCGCACCGGGGATCAGCACGAGCCAGGGTTCGAACAGCATCATGTTCTTGCCCTCGCTCACCATCAGACCCCAGGACGGCGTTGGCGGCTGCACACCCAGCCCCAGAAAGCTCAGCGTTGCCTCGAGAAGGATCGCATGCGCCATTTCCAGCGTGATAACCACAATCAGATTGTTGAAGATGTTGGGCATGATCTCGGTCAGCAGTATCCGCGGCGTCGATGCCCCGACCGCCCGGGCCGCAGCGATGTAATCGCGCCTGCTGATCTGCAGGGTGGACGCGCGCATCACGACAGCGAAGCGGTCCCACAGCAGCAGACCCAGTACGCAGATCACGACGGTCAGTGACCCGCCTAGGATCGCCACGACCGCTAGGGCTACTAGCACCACCGGCATGGCCAAGCGCACGTTGATCAGAAAGGTCACAACTGCATCGACCTTGCCGCCGAAATAGCCTGCAGCCACGCCCATCGTCGTGCCGATCACCCCTGAAATCAGCGCGGCGATCACCCCGATCATCAGGGAGACCCGCGCGCCGTAGATCAGCCGGGACAGGTAGTCGCGGCCCAAGTGGTCGGTGCCAAGCGGATGGGACCATTCGCCGCCCAGAAACACCGGCGGCTCCATCCGTGTCATCAGGCTCTGAGCATAGGGGTCATGGGGAGCCAGCAGCGGCGCAAAGATCGCAACCAGCGCCAGCAGGCCGACAATGCCCATACCCGTCAAAAGACCCAGATGCCCCTTTGCACGCTGCTTCAGCATCTCGCGCGGGCTTGGTGCCTGAAATTCCTGGGTGAGGGGATCAGCGATGTCACTCATGTCAGGCGCTCCGCATCCGGGGGTCCAACCAGGCGTTCAGGACGTCGGCCAGAAAGGTGAAGGTGATGTAGAACATCGAAAAGATCAGGATTAGCGCCTGCACGGTAGGCAGATCGTTGCGCGCGATGCTTTCCCAGGCCAGATAGCCCGCGCCGTGCAAGGCAAAAACGGATTCAACCACGATTGAACCACCCAGCATGAACCCCATCTGCACGGCGGCCAGACTGACCACGGGGATGATCGCATTGCGGAGCGCGTGTTTGAATAGCACGCGCCACTCTCCGGCACCCTTCGCACGGGCGGTGCGGATGTAGTCGGAATTGAGGACATCCAGCATCCCGGCCCGTGTCAGGCGCATGATCGCCGGCATGGCGTAATAGCCCAGAACGACGGTCGGCATGACAAAATGGCGCCAACTCTCTGCCCCCGACGGCGGCAGGATCTGGAACTTGATCGAAAACAGGACAATCAAAATCAGCCCGAACCAGAAGGACGGCAGGGCCTGCCCCGCTACCGACAGGAACAGCGCCAACCGGTCGATTATCGAATTGGGCCGGATCGCCGCCGCCACGCCCAGCGGCACAGCTGTCAGCAGCGCGAAGGTGATCCCGCACAGTCCCAGCAGCATGGTGACCTGCAACCGGTCGGCAATTAGGCTCGCCACCGGCAGCTTGAAATAATAGCTCTCGCCGAAATCGCCCCTTACCGCGGAAAACAGCCATTCGCCGTATTGCACCAGCATAGGACGATCAAAGCCGTAGAGCGTGCGGATCGCCTCGATATCCTCGCCACTGGCGGTTTCACCCGCAAGGGCCGCAGCGGGATCCCCCGACAGGAACAGAAGCGAAAAACTGATGAAACTGACTGTAAAGGCCACCAGCAGCGCCAGTCCCAGTCGTTTCAAAATGAAGGCAAGCATGGGATATACCTCGGGCGTGCGACGGGACAGGGTCCGGGCCAGATGCGTCTAGGGCTTCGGTAACGGTGGGGAGGGCAGGGCACGCAGGCGCCCCGCCCAACAGGCCTCAGTTCCAGCTCATGTCCACGAACCGCAGCACTTCATCGGCCGTCGGCTCGTAAGCGACTTGCTTGGTAAAGACATAGTTAGTGTTGTAGCTGAACATCGGGGCCCAGAATGCCTCGTCCGCGATCCGCTGCAAGGCAAGCTTGTAGTTTTCCTTGCGCACTTCGGGATCGGTCGAGCTGTCGGCGATGTCGAGCCATTCCAGCACCTGATCGTCCCGCGTGCTATCAAGAGAGCCGTGCTTGAAGAACTGGCTAACCATGGCAGAGGCATCGTTGACCGAGTAGCTGCCCCAGGTCTGGAACGACAGCGGCGTCTTGCCATCCATGTTCAGTTCGCGCAGCGCCGAATACTGCAGCATCCGGAAATCGGTCTTGATGCCCACGGCGTTCAGGTAGCTTGCAATTGCCTCGGCATATTGCTGGTCGCGATAGGCATAGAATTCGGTGGTGAACCCGTCCGGATAACCGGCTTCGGCCAGCAGTTCCTTCGCGCGTTCGGGGTTGTATTCGAACGTGCGCACATCCTGCGCGCAGCCGAACTGGCTGGGGAAGCAGGCGGTGTTGATGACTTCGCTCTTGCCCTTCAGCAGCGCATCCACCAGCTCTTGGCGATTGATCGCATAGTTTACAGCCTCACGGACCTTCTTGTTGGTGAAGGGATTGTCGGCACCGGAGCGACCCGCCGAATCCATGTCCAGATAGCCGACCCGCATGGTCGAGGCATTTGAGACGGTGAACTGGTCCATCTGCGCCAGCTTCTCGGCCTGATCGGTCGGCACCTGCCAGATGAAATCCAATGATCCCGAAAAGATCTCAGCCATCTGGGTGTTCACATCCGGGATGGTGCGGATGTCGATCTTGCCGATCTGAGCCCTGCCCTTGGGGCTGTCGTGATAGTCTTCGTTCTTTTCCAAAACGAAATGCTGGCCCGGGACCACATCGGTCACCTTGTAGGGGCCGGTGCCGACGGGCTTCAGCCCCATGCCGGACGGGCCGACTTCGGCATAATATTCATTGGGATACATGGACACCGGGCCCGACAGGAATTCGATCGCCGCCGGGAATTTTTCCTTCAGATGGATGCGCACGGTGTAGTCGTCGATCTTTTCGGCCGACTCCATCCAGTTCACGTTGCGCTGCGTCTTCACGCCGTTCTCTTCCTTCGCGACGTAATTGACGGTGAATACCACATCGTCGGCGTTGAATACTTCGCCGTTGTGAAAGGTGACGCCCTCGCGAAGCTTGAATTCCAGCGTGGTGTCGTCGATCCATTTCCAACTGGTGGCGAGGTTGCCAACATATTCGTTCGTTGCGGGATCGCGATAGATCAGTCCATCCCAGACCGCGCGCTGCATCACCACGCCTTCTCGGGACGAGTTGAAGTAGCTATCGACGTTTTCCAGCTCCTTAGTGAAGGCGATGTTCAGCGTATCGTCTGCCTGGTTCGCAAGGGCCGGCATAGCAAGACTGGCGGCGAAAGCGGCCAGAGCGGTGGTTTTGAGCAAAGTCCGGGTCATCTATCTTCCCTGTTGGTGAACAACTCTGTGGCTTGCCGCTCGCATTTTATGATATCACTATGCGATACGACATATCGTCATTTGATCAGTCTAAGCGCAATGACCGGGGCTGCGTCAACCCTGCCGTTCCCACGAATTTCAAGGAAGGACCAAAGCGTGCCCGATAAAGACACAGACAAAAGCCAGAACTCGTTGTTTGTCGGTACTTTGTCGAAAGGCCTGCGTGTGCTGCGCGCCTTTGACGAATCGCATACGTCCTTGTCGCGGGCAGAGCTTGTGGTCCGCACCGGTCTGGACAAAAGCGCGGTACAGCGGCTTGCCCATACGCTGCATGTGGAGGGGATGCTGGACAAGGACCCCACCACGCGCCGATTCCGCCCGTCCCATGCGTGGCTGGAGCTGGCCTATGTCTACTACTGGTCCGATCCGCTCATCGCGCGGGCCATGCCCAAGCTGGTCGAACTCAGCCGGTCCATCGGGGAAACGGTGAACCTAGCTCAGATGTCGGGCGATCACATCATCTATGCGCTGCGCCTGCCCAACCAGCGCACCCATTTTGCCGCCAGCATCGTTGGACGCCGCCTGCCCGCCATAGCCACCGCCGCAGGGCGCGTGATGCTCGCCACCTGGCCTCAGGCCGAGTGGGAAGCAGCGGTTGCCACCTGGCCCATTCAGGCGGTCACCCCGAAGACGGTGATTGACCGAGAGGCGATCCGTCTGGACGTGGAACAGGCCATGCGCAACGGCTTCACTATAACCGCGAACCAGATGATCCTGAATGAGATCAGTATCGCCCTTCCGGTCCGTGGGATCGACAGCCGCGCACAGGCTGCCGTGCAGGTGTCGGTCTCGTCCCACAATTTTGATTTTGACCGCGTAAGACGAGAGATCCTGCCCGCACTGCAGGATACGGCAAACGGCATACTCGCCTGAGCTGACTGCAGTCTTTTGTCGGCGCGTTTATTGTCCTTCGGGGGAACACTCAGCGCTTCACCACGTTCAACCATCAGATGATTTAATCTAAGGAGATACAAGATGAACTGGGATCAAATCCAAGGCAACTGGAAGCAGATGACCGGCAAAGCCAAACAGCAATGGGCCGACCTGACCGATGATGACCTGGCGCATGCCAACGGTGACCGTGAAGTGCTGGAAGGCAAGATTCAGGAACGCTACGGCGACAACAAGGAGCAGGCCAAGAAGCGGGTCGACAGCTGGATCGACTCGCTCTGAACGCCAGAGCGCTGCTATGAAATCAACAGCCCGGTCCAGCTTGGACCGGGCTGTTGTCGTGTTGCGTTCCGTCGATCAGACCTGTGCGGCAGATGGCAGAGCGAGACCGGGTTGCGCCCGCCGAGCCCGCTGCTCGCCCAGCATCAGCATCGCCGGGCGATCTTTTCGATCGCTGCGGCGTTGATTATCGGTCCGATATCGACACCTGCCTCCAGCCATGGTCCGACCCGCAGGGCTGCAACCGCCACTAGCATTACAGTTGCATTTTTGCTTGGCGTCTGACTCCATGTGTTTCCATGAATCGGAGGTCATGGATGACAGGTGCATCGTAAGTGTCCGGTTGTCCCGCTCTGACGACGGGATGGAGTGTCTGCTAGATGTCCATCATCGATAATGGACATCTAGTGGTGAGTGATGGCGGGGAAGAAGGGTCAGAAGCGGCGGTTCTGGTCAGATGGCGAGAAGCTGCTGATCTGTAGGCAGGCGCGAGTGCCGGGCGTGTCAGTTGCTCAGGTGGCGCGGCGCTATGCGATGAACACCAACCTGATCCATACGTGGCTGCGCGATCCTCAATTTGTGTCGGAAGTTGAGGCACCAGAAGACGCCGAGATGGAAGCTGCGACGTTTTTCCCGATCGAGATCACGGGCGGCCCGACGGTGCCAATGGCGGAGCCTTCTTCGCCAGTTCCGGGCCGCCCTTTCGCCGCGCAGCGCATTGACATCACGCTGTGTGATGGCCGGCGCATCTTGGTGGAGGGTCCCACCGCGCTATCGGCGGTTCTGACGATGGTCGCGGGGCTGACGCAATGATCCCCGTGCCAAGCAACACGCGGGTTTGGCTGGCCGCAGGCGTCACGGATATGCGGCGCGGGTTCAACACGCTGGCGGCACAGGCCGAACAGGTTTTGGCCGAGGATCCGTATTCAGGCCACATGTTCGTCTTCCGGGGTCGCCGGGGTGATCTTTTGAAGATCATTTGGTGGGATACTCAGGGAGCCTGCCTGTTTACAAAGCGGCTGGAACTGGGCCGGTTTGTCTGGCCGGCGGCCAAGGAAGGCAAGGTCAGCCTGAGCCCATCACAACTGTCGATGCTCTTCGAAGGTGTTAAGGAATATCCCGTCTGGTGAGGCTGACGAATCTTTCCCGAAGGAGATACGGGTTCTTGATCCACGGCACCCGCTTTATGGGCAATCATTCCGGGTAATGGTTCGATTGCCCTATC
>Ga0307487_1002641_pt1 | contig 11234 bp, 8 predicted proteins | sample CBIW12metaG_FD_203665 | JGI IMG/M metagenome (GOLD analysis project Ga0307487, IMG submission 203665) | Sea-ice brine microbial communities from Beaufort Sea near Barrow, Alaska, United States - CBIW 1.2 | ecosystem: Environmental > Aquatic > Marine > Coastal | place: USA: Alaska | collected... | reverse complement strand
TATAAACAGAACGGTTAAGTAATTTGTTTGCAATGCGATTAATACTATTTTTGTAAATGTATCTGCAATAAATGAATTGCCAAAATTACAGTTATTTTTTTTATAGCCTCCACCCCAAAGGCATTTAATCTAAAATCATAAAATAACCGCTCCCTTGGGGCGTTGATCTTGTATGAGAACGAAACTAACCTACATTCTAGTATTTACCATAAGCCTGGTTTTTACAAGTTCTTTTAAGCACTTGCAACCACCGGTAAAAGACAAGTTCGTCGTCGTGCTTGACGCCGGCCATGGGGGTCACGATCCCGGTAAACAGACCAGATCTGGCCTGCGGGAAAAAGATATCGCCCTAAAAATTACGCTGGACGTGGGCCGCGCGCTCGAAAAAAACAAAAGTATAAAGGTGATTTACACCCGGGATAAAGATGAATTTATAGATCTTGAAGAGCGCGGTGCCATTGCTAACCGCGCCAAGGCAGATCTTTTTGTATCCATACACTGTAACGCGCACTCTTCTCAGGCCAATGGCGCAGAGACCTACGTTTTGGGCCTGCACAGGAACAAAACCAACTTTGAGGTAGCCAAATCAGAAAACTCGGTGATTTTCCTTGAATCCAATTATGAGGAGAAATATGCGCAATACGATGTAAACTCGCCAGAATCAATTATAGGCCTAACCCTAATGCAGGAAGAATATCTGGATCAGAGCATTTATCTGGCAGGTCTTATTCAAGATAATTTTAGACAAAAGCTCAATAGACACGACCGAAGCGTAAAACAGGCCGGTTTTATCGTTTTGCACCAGACCGTGATGCCTAGCGTGCTCGTGGAAACCGGTTTTATCACTAACAGTAGTGAAGGAAAATACCTAAGTTCATTAAGCGGTCAGAATGACATCGCAAATGCCATAGCCGATGCCGTGGTGGATTATGAAGAACATGTGGGCATCAACGAGCTGGGAATCACTTCCACAGAACCGGTTGCCGAAGTAAAAGATGTGATTTATAAAGATATCACCTTTAAAGTACAACTAGCCGCAAGTGGAAATAATATCGCCACAAAACCCTATAATTTTAAGGGCTTAAGGGATATCACCAAGATCAGGGAAGGGAAACTCTATAAATATTATTATGGTGCCACTTCTAATTATACGGAAATAAATCAAAAATTAACGCAGGCAAAGGCCAGCGGCTTTTCCACAGCATATATTGTTTCTTTTAAAAACGGGATCAAAACCCCCGTAGATGATATATTAAATTAACCACGTGGGATTGAGCGCAAACCAATTTTATTCCTATTTTTGTCTTTAATCCTAAATCATCTGCTTTGAAATTATCTAAAGAAGTAAAGACCGGCTTGCTTGCCTTGGTTGCCATTGCCCTTCTTATTTTTGGCTACAGTTTTTTAAAAGGTTCTAACCTTCTCGATAATGACCGTACCTTCTATGCCATTTATGATAATGTACAAGGGCTTGCCCCGTCTTCAAGTGTCACCATAAATGGTCTTGAGGTCGGAAAGGTTATGTCCATAAATTTTGCTGGGGCCGAAGGTAATTTGCTTGTTACCTTTAATGTCAAAAATGATTTTGACTTTTCCCGGGACAGTGAAGCACAGATTTATGGAGGTGGCCTGATAGGTGGTAAATCACTGGCCATTGTACCCAAATATGATCAAAGCAAAATGGCACAATCTGGCGATACCTTACCGGGCACCATAGATGAAGGTATTTTTGAGCTTGTGAATGACCGTCTTACCCCGTTGCAAAAAAAGGTGGAGTCTGTGATAGGCCAGACAGATTCTGTACTGGTGGCCGTAAATGATGTACTTGATCCCAACACCCGTGAAAACCTGAGGAAGGCCATTGAAGACCTCTCGCAGACCGCAACATCCTTTAACAGCGCCTCGCAATCACTAAATGGATTGCTTACCGATAACAGGAACAAGCTTAACCGTACATTTACCAATCTGGATCAGATGTCCGGTAATTTCAAAAGTATAAGTGATAGTTTGGCGCAGCTAGAAATAGGCCAACTGGTAAGCAACATGGAAAAAGTAGTCTCAGATTTTGAGCAGGTCTCTTCAAAACTTGCCAGCAACGAGGGCACCGCAGGCAAATTGATCAATGATGACCAACTGTACAACAATCTGGAGCTCGCTACAAAGCAGATGCAAGAGCTTATGCAGGACATCAAATTGAACCCTAAACGGTACGTGCACTTTTCAGTATTCGGTAAAAAACCCGGTCCTTATGACAAACCAGAAGACTCCCTGAAATAATATGCCCTATTTGTCCAACATCCTTTTTTTAATAGTCCTTGCCGCAGGAGTAGGTTTCTTTGCAGTAAATGTGCGCAAACTTGTACGCAATATAAAATTGGGTCGGGATGTAGACGTGAGCGACCGCAAATCCCAAAGGTGGAAAAACATGGCAAAAATCGCCTTGGGACAGTATAAAATGGTACGGCGCCCAGTAAGCGGTATTGTGCATGTTTTTGTTTATCTCGGTTTTGTGATCATTAATATCGAAGTGCTTGAAATTATCATAGATGGTGTTTTTGGCACCCATCGGGTGTTTTCGTTTATGGGAGGGTTTTACGACTTTTTGATTGCTTCTTTTGAGATTCTTGGTTTTTTAGTGCTTTTGGGAGTAATCATTTTTTGGCTCCGCCGAAATGTAATCCGCATCAAACGTTTCTGGCATAGTGACTTAAAGAGTTGGCCAAAGCTGGACGCCAATCTTATCCTATATTTTGAAATGGTCATCATGTGCCTGTTCCTTACCATGAATGCGGCAGATCTACAATTACAGCTTCAGGGCGCTTCCCATTACTCCGCAGAGGCTGGCATAATGGGATCTTTTCCCATAAGCCAGTTTATCGCTCCACTTTTTGCAAATATGAGCATTTCAAGTTTGATCATTCTTGAACGAACGGCGTGGTGGCTGCATATTATGGGCATTTTATTTTTTCTCAACTACCTGTATTATTCAAAACATTTACATATTCTACTGGCTTTTCCCAACACCTATTTTGGAAGGGTACGGCCGCAAGGACAGTTTGACAACCTACAAAGTGTTACTGATGAGGTAAAACTTATGATGGATCCAGACGCTGATCCTTACGCTACCCCAGAAGAAGGTGAAGATGCAGAAGTGCCCGAAAAATTTGGAGCCAGTGATGCCACAGACCTTAACTGGGTGCAGTTGATGAGTGCATATACCTGTACTGAATGTGGACGCTGTACCAGTGAATGTCCCGCGAACCAGACCGGCAAGAAACTTTCGCCCAGAAAGATCATGATGGACACCCGTGACAGGATCGAGGAAATAGGAAAGAATATCGATAGTAATAAAGGAGTATTTAAAGATGACGGCAAGCAGTTGCTCAATGATTACATAACCCCAGAAGAATTATGGGCCTGTACCACTTGCAATGCATGCGTTGAAGCTTGCCCGGTAAGCATAAACCCGCTGTCAATCATTATGGATATGCGCCAATATCTGGTAATGGAACAAAGCGCGGCCCCCACTGAACTGAACAATGCAATGACCAATATAGAAAACAATGCAGCTCCCTGGCCATTTAATCAAATGGATAGGGCAAACTGGATCAAAGAAGCATAACGCTTTATTAAAACTTTTAAACTAAAACAGGATGCAAAAGGAAGAAGTGGATAAATTATTGAACGACAAGGTAGAATCTGGTGAGCACGTAAGCCCAGTATTACCTAAAGGGGTCAAAAATTATCTTATAGATATAGATGGTACGATCACAGAAGATGTGCCCAACGAAGAACCAGAGCGTATGGCAACGTGCAAACCTTTTCCTGATGCGCTCAAAACCCTGAATAAATGGTATGACCAAGGTCACATCATCTGCTTTTTTACCTCTAGGACAGAAGCACACCGTGAGGTCACAGAAAATTGGCTCAAAGAGCATAATTTTAAATACCACAGTTTACTTATGGGCAAACCCCGTGGCGGAAATTATCACTGGATAGACAATCACCTCGTACGTGCGACGCGTTACAAGGGCAAGTTTACCGACCTGGTAGAGAAGGATGTCACTATAGAGGTTTTTAAAGAATAGAGGATGTGCAGATGTGGAGATGTGCGGATTAGGGAATTGCGGATTGAAAGATTGAATCTTTAGGATCAGTAAAGGATACATCAATCCAAAAATCATTTTTCTGCTGAAGTTCAGTACAGAGGAAAATCTTTTGTTTAGCTTTAAATACGGGTATAAATGCCGATTTTCAATCAGAAAAAGTAGTTTTCAACCATATCCTCCCAATAAAAATAATAATAGCAATAACAATAATAAAGATGGCAGAAGCGCTAAAAGTTCCCACAATGGCAGAATATACCGCGCAGGGCAGTACTCCTGAAGTACTTTTCTGGGTGGGCTGTGCTGGAAGTTTTGATGACCGAGCCAAAAAAATTACCAAGGCTTTTGCCAAATTGCTGAACAAAGCCAACGTAGATTTTGCCGTACTGGGCACCGAAGAAAGCTGTACCGGAGATCCTGCCAAACGGGCCGGAAATGAATTTCTTTTCCAGATGCAGGCATTTACCAATATTGAAGTGCTCAATGGTTACGGTGTAAAAAAAATAGTCACCACATGTCCACACTGTTTTAATACCATAAAGAACGAATATCCCGGTCTGGGCGGTAATTATGAGGTGATGCACCACACGCAGTTTTTAAAATCATTGATAGATGAGGGCAAACTCACTGTGGAAGGAGGGAAATTTAAAGGAAAACGCATTACTTTTCACGATCCCTGCTATCTCGCACGCGCCAATAAAATCTATGAAGCGCCCCGGGAACTCCTGGAAAAACTAGAAGTGGAACTCGTGGAGATGAAACGCTGCAAAACCCGTGGTTTTTGCTGTGGTGCCGGTGGGGCACAAATGTTTAAAGATGCAGAGCCCGGCCGAAAAGAAGTAAATATAGAACGTACCGAAGAAGCGCTGGACACGAAACCTGAAATTATAGCCGCTGGTTGTCCCTTTTGTAATACCATGATGACAGATGGCGTTAACCATGAAGGCAAATCCGGCAGCGTGGCTGTAATGGACATCGCTGAAATGATAGCCGAAGCAGATGATCTATAGCAAAACAGCCATTTTAATGATCCCAAATAAATCTAATCACCCCAATCAAAATAAAACCCATGCTTATCCCATTCAATGACCTTCCAGATGATTCCAGAATCTGGATCTACCAAAGCAATCGTAAATTCACAGATGAGGAAGTTGCCCAACTTGAAGTTAAATTACAGGAATTTCTTAAGGAATGGACCGCACACGGCGCAAACCTACAGGCCGGTGCCGAAGTTAAGCACCAATTCTTCCTTGTAATAGGACTCGATCAAAGTGAAAATGCCGCAAGTGGGTGCTCCATAGATGCGCAGGTTCGGTTTATTCAGCAATTGGAACAGGAACTGGATATAGAACTTCTCGATAAAATGAATGTTACTTACATTCAAAATGACCGTGTGCACCACAAACCGTTGTTAGAATTCAAAAAAATGGTAAAAGATGGTGCCGTAGGTAAAAACACCGTTGTCTTTAACAATCTGATCAATACTAAAGAGGAATATCTCGAACATTGGCAGATTCCCGCAATAGAAAGCTGGCATAGCCGTTTCTTTAAATAAACACTTTAATAAACACTTCAAATAAATTTATTTATAAAATTTATACCTATGTTTGATTCTGTGTGAATCGACGTAATACATTAAACATAGTTAAAATACCTATTTATCTGATTTTTCGTATTAAATTGCCAAAAAACCTTCCGCTTTTGACAATTTTAAAAGAAGCGAAAAATAGCCTTACTACATGGCCCCAAATCCCAATTAAGGCTTTTTACAGATATATAGAAAACAGAATCCCCATGTCAAGAATTAACCTACTTCTCCTATCATTACTTTTTGGAATTCAATTAAACGCACAACAAAAAAACCCTTTGTTTGCGTCAAACGTTAGTGATCAACGCGCCTGGGTAGACAGCATTTATAACGATATGTCAATCAAGGAAAAAATAGGCCAACTTTTTATGGCCGATATTTATTCCAGCGATTCAAAATCCAAGAAAGACGCGCTAAAATCGCTTATTAGCCAGTACAATATAGGCGGTGTCATCTTCTCAAAAGGAGGGCCGGTACAACAGGCAAAACTCAACAATGAACTGCAGGCCATGAGCAAGGTGCCACTTCTCATAGGAATGGATGCGGAATGGGGGCTGAATATGCGTTTGGATTCCACCTACGCATTTCCATACAATATGGCTCTGGGCGCCATAAATGACAATAAAATAGTGGAAGAAGTGGGTAGGCAAATCGGCCTACAGAACAAACGTCTGGGCGTTCATATCAATTTTGCCCCTGTTGTTGATATAAACATCAACCCAGAAAATCCCATTATAGGCAACCGGTCCTTTGGTGAGAACCGGGAAAATGTCACGCTGAAATCCATTGCATTTTTAAAAGGGATGCAGAGCACCGGTATTTTAGGAAGTGCCAAGCATTTTCCCGGTCATGGTGATACAGATCAAGACTCCCATAAAACACTTCCCACGCTCAATTTTACCAGGGCAAGGCTTGATTCCGTAGAACTTTACCCTTATAAACGGATTATCGAGGCCGGAATTGCCAGTATAATGGTGGCGCACTTAAATGTTCCCGCACTGGAGCCGCGCACAAATTATCCCACTTCCCTTTCTAAAAATGTAGTCACTACTATTTTACAGGACAGTTTAGGTTTTAATGGTCTCGTATTTACGGATGCCTTGAACATGAAAGGCGCTTCAAACTTTGATGAACCCGGCGACATAGACCTTGCTGCTTTTAAGGCGGGCAACGACGTGTTGCTCATTAGCGAGAATATCCCAAAAGCGGTTCAAAAAATTGAAGAGGCCTACAATAAGGGGGAAATTACAAAAGACCGACTTGCGCGTTCGGTAAAGAAAATACTGTATGCCAAATATCGTGTGGGGCTTAATAATTACCGCCCTGTGGCGGAAGAAAATCTAGTGAACGACCTCAATGCGACATCCTTTGAGGTGACCTCCCGAAAAGCAGTGGCCGCTTCACTTACCGTATTGCGCAACGAAGGGGCAATACTGCCGGTAAAAGAAATAGAAGCCAAAAAAATAGCGTACGTATCTCTGGGAGATGGAGATGGCTCGGCATTTTATGAGCAGATGACGCGTTATGCGCAGATAGATAAGGTCACCGCTCCTACCCTTCCACAACTTCTGGAACGCTTGCGCGATTATAATTATGTGGTCGTAGGCTTTCACCGTTCCACCGAAAACCCTTGGAAATCCTATAAATTTTCAGCAAAAGAATTACAATGGCTCAGTGCTATCGCGCAAACCAACGACGTTGTATTAGACCTTTTTGTGAGTCCGTATGCGTTGCTAGATGTGAAGGATAACAGTAATATAAAAGGTATCATCCTTTCCTATGAAAATAGCGACATCGCGCAGGAACTGAGTGCCCAACTCTTATTTGGAGCCATAAGTGCGCAAGGAAGCGTACCGGTTTCATTAGGGGCCGATTTTCCCGTTCATACCAGTTATCAGACCGGAACATTGAGGCGTTTACAATATGGACTCCCCGCAGAGGTTGATATGGATTCCAAGAACTTGGAAAAAGTAGATTCCCTCGTCCAGATGGGTATAGATCAGGTCATGTTTCCTGGGGCTCAGGTGCTTATTGCACGTTATGGCAAAGTCATCTACGAAAAGAATTTTGGTTATCACACTTATACCAAAACCGAAAAAGTAAAACGTAACGATGTTTACGATCTTGCGTCGCTTACCAAAATCCTGGCCACACTCCCACTTATCATGGAACTGCACAGCAAAGATCAACTGCACCTTAACGATAAACTGGGCAAACTCCTTCCCGTTTTAAAAGGCTCTAACAAAGAAAATATTACGGTTAAAGAGGTATTGTCGCATTATGGCAGGTTCAAACCGTGGATTCCTTTCTATGCGCACACGCTGGATCCTACTTCCCATAAGCCTTCAAAAACTTATTACAGAACCAAAAAATCACCTGAATTTGACCTAAAAGTAGCTGACGAACTTTTTCTGCGTTCAGATTATAAAGATACCATCGTCAAGATCATTACAGATACAGATCTATTGAACACAAGACGCTATCTCTATAGCGATTTACCCTATTATCTCTTTAAGGAATACCTAGAAGGATATTATGGCGCGGACATGGATAATTTGACCCAAAAACATTTCTACAATCGTCTGGGTGCTTACCATACAGGCTATAAACCCATAGAGAAATTTGACAAGGAAAGCATAATCCCATCAGAAAATGACACGTATTACCGCATGCAGCAGCTACAGGGCTATGTGAATGATAAGGGTGCGGCTATGGAAGATAATATGGGCGGTCACGCAGGTTTGTTCAGTAACGCCGATGATGTGGCCAAAATCATGCAAATGTATCTGCAAAATGGTTATTATGGTGGTGTACGCTATTTCTCCAAAGCAACGATGGATGCATTCAACACCTGTTATTACTGCGATCAAGATGTACGACGCGGTGTAGGTTTTGACAAACCACAATTGCATAACGGCGGTCCCACCTGCGGCTGTGTTTCCAAAAGCAGTTTTGGGCATTCTGGTTTTACGGGAACGTATACCTGGGCAGACCCACAGAGCGGAATTTTGTATGTTTTTTTAGCAAATCGCACCTTTCCCACGGCAGAAAACCGGAAACTCATAAGTTCTGATCTGCGCACTAAAATTCAACGGGTGATCCAGGAAAGCATCCTTAATTAACTATATTTCTACTCTACGGAAAGAACTCTTGGGTTCGATCAGATTTATTGAATGCCTTTTTTTTTATAAAAAACTAAAAAACAATTTAAAAGGCCAATTATTGGCTCATAAAGCCGATTTTTAGCCTTTTAGGTCATTTTTCCCCGTTCCCAAGAAGAACTTTCATTAAGCCATCTTTTAAATTGAGCCACAAATAGTTAAAGAAAGATTTGGTCTTGTCACGCTCAGCATGCCCCCTGCCAGAGCGATATTCTCCTGCATCTTTGTCTCGACTATCACTGGAAACAAATAAATTGGCAATCGCAGAGAAAAACTTGTTTTTCTTAGAATCTTTATTCAGAATGGCAATTTTAAAATTATCATACTTCATTTTCATATCGATGTTAGATCCATCATTATTACCGTTGATATTAAAATAAACACGTTCTACCTTCCCCGTCATTTTTGCGCGTAAATTAGGTTCGGTAAAGCTATTGATATTGGCCGCTGGCATTTCGCCCATAAAACCTTTTAAATTGAATACGTCTTCTGGATTTTGCACATCAAAAGACCAGTCTATCTGGAGTGGCGCAGTATCTAAAAAAACTCCCTTTATAGCAAGTTTTGTTGTATTTGCTCCCCTTTTATAGGTATTGCCCAAATTGGCCCCTTGTATTTCAAGTTGAGAAAAACTGATTTCACCAGCAGGTTGTGCTTCTTTTACTTTTTCACGGTATACAATTGAAGCGTCCTCAACAGTGAGCGAATCCAGCATTAAGTGAAAAGGAACACTGCGCAGCATTTTACTATAAATGGGTTTTATGGTTTCATCATCTGCAACCAATTTATCACGATAAATGCCCAATTTTGGCTGTTTTATGCGCATTAAAGCCGCTTTTGCAAATAAAGTATCCTGTATAAAGCCCCAGGCAATTTTATGAATACCAAATTCTGGAATCTCTAATTCAATGTGATCGCGCTCGATATTTATTTTACGAGAGAGCTCTTCTTTGGAATATTTTGTGCTGATCTTGGTATTTTTAAAAACAACATCCTCTTTTTCAAGTCGCACGGAACCAATCGTCAGGTTGTCATAAGGATTCATTTTCAAGAAAAGCGAATCTGCTTCCAGCAACATATCGCTATAATTTAAAGGAATTCTTCTCCTGACTATGTCGCGGTCAATAATAATATTCTCGATGGTAAAAGACGCACGTGCGACCTGTAAAAAGAGTGAGTCCTTTTCGGGTTTTAAAATCTTCAGGGTGGTATTTCCTATAGTGAGCCGATCTATATTTATCTCTTTGCCCAAATTAATCGGACCTCCCATCTTATCTCGGCTTTCATTATTTGTATCGTCAAGAAACCAAATACTGTTATCATCAACATGAATTTCCTCAATATGAACCCTATCCTTTAGAAAGTACTCCCAGTAACTCAAACCTGAAAAACTTATTTTTTCAGTTATTACTTTAGTATTTACAATGGTATCGCCACGCTTTTTTATTGTTAAAAAAGCATCTTTTAGAGTAACACCACCTCCCCAAGTATCTACGTTTACCCCGTCATATTTAAGTTCAATATTATTAGCTAGCGCATTATCAAGGAAATAAATGATCTTATTTTTAAAAAATTGATTAAGACCAATAACCCCTGCCACAAAAGCGATCAATAGGGTTAGAAACACAATGAGGATTTTTTTCATAGGTCTAAATATAGTCAAGTCACTGAAATTGTGCTCTTCAAAATGGAATATTTTATATCTACATAAGATTTATTATATCTACTTGTGCAATCGTTTAATTAGTTCTATATTTGTCGACCAATAGCGCGGGATAGAGCAGTAGGTAGCTCGTCGGGCTCATAACCCGAAGGTCACTGGTTCGAGTCCAGTTCCCGCTACTAGCAAAATCAAGGCTTCACAGAAATGTGAGGCCTTTTTTTATTTCGTATAGTACAGAATATTCAAGATTTTCTTATTCAATCATTATTTACGATAATTAGTTTTGCTTAATTTCAAAATATATTGAACTCTTTCGATTGAGTTCTCAAACATTTGAATTAAAATAGTTGTTGAGACACGCCAGACTTAGGATCTGGTGCCGCGAGGTGTGAGAGTTCGAGTCTCTCCGCCCGTACAAGAGCCGAAGAATTTTCTTCGGCTTTTTTTTTAAAATAAACTCACTTCTCTAAGTACATGACAAAAAACGAAACACATTTATATCTTTCTGATTTTCAGAATTTAGAAACACATTCGCCAAGAAGGAAAGCCCATATTTAAAGATGCTCTTGGCTTTTCTACCATGTTTTTTTATGGCAGTCGGCTTGATTTGGTGCAGATGGATCCCGACTTTGTAGCACCAAACAAAAGCGATCATTACCAGTAAGATCAATTTTTCTATTCTTTGAATATCTTGCAGATGCGTCTTTTCAATATCA
>Ga0307487_1002639_pt1 | contig 11240 bp, 10 predicted proteins | sample CBIW12metaG_FD_203665 | JGI IMG/M metagenome (GOLD analysis project Ga0307487, IMG submission 203665) | Sea-ice brine microbial communities from Beaufort Sea near Barrow, Alaska, United States - CBIW 1.2 | ecosystem: Environmental > Aquatic > Marine > Coastal | place: USA: Alaska | collected... | reverse complement strand
TGAAGCTGGACTGAATGTCGACGCCGCCATGCTCCATGAAGCGCGGATCTTCACCGGCGATGGCGGCATCCTTGGCGAACTGGCTGATCGCGTCGGAAGCCACGTCGACCCGGTTCTGCTCGTAGAACGAGGCGAGGAGCACCCTGGTGCCCACCGGATCGTCGGCGTTGGTCGATGCGTAAATGTTGCTCTTCTGTGCCAGCTGATCGATGGCCAGATACTCGGGCAGGCTGTCGAACACGTTGATGGTATTCGTAGCGGCAATGCCTGACAGGGCAACGGCAGGGGCGACGGCGGCGGTCACGAGAATGCCGGCAACGGCACTCATCCCGACCAGACCCAGGAACCCTCCCAGAGCCCCGCTCACGGTTCGTTTTTTGGCAGACATAGACTTGAGCGTAAGCGACAAATCTGAAAGCCAGCCTCAATAGGAGTCACATGCCCACCTGGGAATACCTCACAACGCCGTTGATGATCCACAATACGGCCGCCATCTTGAACAACTGGGGCACTGACGGGTGGGAACTCGTGCAGATCGTACCCGGCCCCGAAGGAGGCCTCGTGGCCTATCTGAAACGCCCTCTCGCACCCAAGGAAGAGGCCTAATCGTGTCAACCATCGAAGGCCGTCTGACCGAACTGGGCATTGAGCTGCCGAGCGTCGTGCCACCGGTCGCCGCCTACCTGCCCGCCGTCATCAGCAACGGATTCGTCTACACGGCCGGCCAGCTGCCGATGGTGTCTGGCGCACTGCCCGCCGCCGGAAAGGTCGGCGACGGCGACGGCCTCATTCCCGCAGTCGACGCCCAGGATTACGCCCGCACCTGCGCGCTCAACGGTCTCGCCGCCATTAAGAGCGTGATCGGATCGCTCGACCGCATCACGCAGGTGGTCAAGGTCACCGGCTTCGTCGCGTCCGATCCCTCGTTCACCGGCCAGCCGACGGTGGTCAACGGCGCCTCCAACGTACTCGCCGAGATCTTCGGCGACATCGGCCGGCACGCGCGTTCCGCCGTCGGCGTCACCGTTCTGCCGCTCGACGCTCCGGTCGAGGTCGAATTCGTCGTCGCATTCGCGTAGTCGAATCCCCGAAAACGATTGAGGCCGCTCCCCGACGGGAGCGGCCTCAGCTGTTTCAGCGGATGGTGGCTGGTTATTTCTTCATCTGCGAGGTGATCGTGCTCATCACCATGGTGTCGGCCAGGGTTGTCACGTCGCCGACGTCTCGCCCCTCGGCCGCGTCCCGCAGCAGACGGCGCATGATCTTGCCGGAGCGGGTCTTCGGCAGCTCGTCGACGATGTAGATGTCCCTCGGGCGGGCGATCGCGCCGATCTGCTGGGCCACATGCGCCCGAAGGACTGAGGATATGTCCTCGTGCGAGGCGATCTCGGCCTGACTGAACTTGATCACGACGAATGCGACGACGGCCTGACCGGTCGTCTCATCGGCGGCACCGACCACTGCCGCTTCGGCCGTGAGCGAGTGCGCAACGAGGGACGACTCAATTTCGGCGGTCGACAGACGGTGGCCCGACACATTCATGACATCGTCGACACGACCGAGCAGCCAGATGTCCCCGTCATGGTCGAGACGGGCGCCGTCGCCGGCGAAGTACAGCGGGCCGTCCTTCGCGCCGGTGGTGCCCTCGAACTTGTCCCAGTAGGTCTCCTTGAAGCGTTCCGGGTCGCCCCAAATGCCGCGGAGCATGGCCGGCCAGGGCTTCGTGACCACAAGGAGCCCACCGTTGCCGTGGCCGACGTGCACACCGTCGTCGTCGAGCACGTCGATGGTGATGCCCGGCACCGCAACCTGGGCGGCGCCCGGCTTGGTCTCCGTGAGACCAGCGAGCGCCGAGACCATGATTGATCCGGTCTCGGTCTGCCACCAGGTGTCGACGATCGGCGTGAGGTTGCTCCCGATGACCTCTCGATACCACATCCACGCCTCGGGGTTGATGGGCTCGCCCACCGATCCGAGCACCCGCAGGCTCGACAGATCGAACTTCTGCGGAATCTGACGGCCCAGTTTCATAAAGGTGCGGATGGCGGTCGGCGCTGTGTACAGAATCGAGACCTTGTACTTCTCAATGATTTCCCACCAACGGCCGGTGTGCGGGGAATCGGGGGTGCCCTCGTAAAGCACCTGGGTCGCGCCGTTGGCGAGGGGACCATAGACGACGTAGCTGTGCCCGGTGATCCAGCCGACATCGGCGGTGCACCAGTAAACATCCGTCTCTGGCTTGAAGTCGAACACGGCCCTGTGGGTGAACGCGTTCTGTGTCAGATAGCCGCCACTCGTGTGCAGGATGCCCTTGGGCGCACCGGTCGTGCCCGATGTATACAGAATGAAGAGCGGGTTTTCGGCTGGGAAGGCTTCGACCTCGTGCTCGGGAGAGGCGGTCTCCATGGCGTCAGACCACCAGATGTCGCGGTCGTTCCACTGCACGTCCTGGCCGGTGCGCTTCACCACGAGCACGTTTTTCACCGACGAGTCGTCGGTCTGCAGCGCGGCGTCGACAGCCGGCTTGAGGGCGCTGACCTTGCCCTTGCGGTAGCCGCCGTCGGCCGTGATCACCAATACGGCGTTGGCATCGTCGATGCGCGACCGCAGGCTCTCGGCGCTGAATCCTCCGAAGATGACCGAGTGCACGGCGCCGATGCGGGCGACGGCGAGCATCGAAATAACGGCCTCGGGAATCATTGGGAGGTAGATGGCCACGCGGTCGCCCGCCGTGACGCCCAGGCCGAGCAGCACATTGGCTGCCTTTTTGACCTCGGTGGTCAGCTCGGAGTAGGTGTAGCTGCGCGAATCCCCGGGTTCGCCCTCGAAATACAGCGCGACGCGGTCGCCGTTGCCGGCGAGAACGTGGCGGTCGAGGCAGTTGTAGGCAACGTTGAGCTCGCCGTCGTCGAACCACGTCGCGAACGGGGGGTTGGTCCAGTCTAGGGTCTTGGTGAATGGCTTGTGCCAGTGCAGCAGATTACGGGCTTGATCAGCCCAAAAAGAGGCGGGGTCGTTCTGTGCCTCGGTATACAGGTCCGGTGTTGCAGCCGTCTGTGCGGCAAACTCGGGAGTGGGCGCGAATCGACGCGATTCGTGCAGGAGGGTGTCAATGTTAACCGTCATATGGGTAGTTCGCTCCTTCGCGGTACGTGCATGCGGGGTATTGCCAGCTCACCTGAACCTTACCGGTTCGCGATCAATCTCTGTATACACAAATGAATTACTGGGTAATTGACCCCCATTTCACGGAAATTTCGTACCCCCCAGCCGAGTGTCCTCCCTAATGAGGACATTGGACTTGCAATTTGACCGGGGCTGCGTAAACTGAAGACGTCTGAACGAAAGTTTTGACCAGCATCGCGTACGGTTCCCCCCAATCTGCGTGGTGCTAGGCGGCACCTGTTCCCCCCAATAGGTGCCGCCCCTTCTATTTAACGCTCGTGCCTATCCCGAACTGGCCGTGTAACGCTTGCGCCGAGGCGAAGCTCGGGAGTTCACGGTTCAGACCGTCACCCACCGACGGGCCCGCGCCTCGCCGTCCCGGGCGCGTCCTCCCCAACGCCGACACCCAGCAAACCCTGCACAGATTTCGCTGCGGCAGCCGGCGCGCGGGCTGCTCGCCCTACCGTCGGAGCATGGGCCAGCCCTTCGTCGCCGTTCCGTCCTACGCTCGTCCGGTCATACGTTTCCCGCCTGATCGGCCAGTAGCGCCTGATCGAGCCGTCTTGGCGGCCGAGGCTGCACCCGCTGCACCCCCCGTCGCTGCACCGGTGCCCGAAAGCACCGCTCGGCATCGCACAGCGACGACGGATGCGGGTGCCGCCTCGCCCCAGGCTGCAGCCCGGTTTGCCGCCGGGTCTCGAGCCGGGGATGCGCGCCTCGACGTGCGTGTCCTCGGCCCGTTGGCTGGTTATGCCGCCAACGCCGAAACCACAGACTTGTTCGTCAACGGTCAGTCCGGACTCTGGATCGATGCCGGACACGGCCTCGCCTTCGTGCCGGAATGGCAGCTCGACGAGGCGGCGGTGCGCGAGTTGGCCGTGCGGCTCATCGCGTTCGGCGGGCGACACATCGACGAGGCGAGTCCCTGCGTCGACGTGCGCCTCGCCGACGGTATTCGAGTGCACGCGGTGCTGCCGCCGGTGTCCAGCACGGGAACGCTGCTCTCGATTCGACTGCCGCACGCCACAGATCGAAGCCTCGATGCGCTTGCCGACGCCGGTCTATTTGGCGTGGGGGAGGCATCCGCTGCCCGGCTGAACCGCCTGCGTGCCGCCGTGCGCGGACGTCAGAACCTGCTCATCACCGGTGCTGCCGGCAGCGGAAAGACCACCCTGCTGGCTGCGTTACTCGGTGAGGCGCCCGGCGACGAACGTATCGTCGCCATTGAAGATGTTGCGGAGCTACGTATTCGGCATCCGCACGTGGTCGCTCTTGAGGCCAGGCAGGCCAATCTGGAGGGGGCCGGGCGCATCGGCCTGGAAGCGTTATTGCGCGAGGCACTACGCATGCGCCCGGACCGGCTCGTGCTCGGCGAGTGCCGGGGGGCGGAAGTTCGGGAGCTGCTCGCCGCCCTCAACACCGGGCACGATGGGGGAGCTGGCACACTCCACGCCAATTCGCTCGAAGACGTACCGGCCCGGCTGGAGGCGCTGGGAGCTCTCGCCGGGATGAGCGCCGCAGCGGTGGCCCGACAGACTGTGAGTGCGATTGGGCTCGTGTTGCATCTGGAACGCACCGACGGGGTGCGCCGGCTCGACGCGGTCGGCCGGTTCACGCTCAACGGCCGTGACCGACTCTCGATCGAGGCGGTCTGATGCGATCCGGGCGCAGAGCAGCTGGGTTCACCCAGACACGCCACGAGTCGACGGGTGGAGATACCGAGCATGCGTCGGGCTGAAGCGGTGCCGCCGATCGAGGAAGTCGCGGCGATCACTCAGCGGTTGGCCGTCTTGCTGTCGGCCGGTGTGTCTCCGGTGTCGGCCTGGGGATACCTGCTGCCGCGTGTCCGGGCAGGGACCGCGGCGGCCGAATCCGGGCGCCGAACCGTCTCGCTGCCGGGAGGCGCCGATTCAGCCACGACGGGCATCGTGCGGGCGGCGGCCCGGGCCGCGGCTCGCGGGGACAGCGTGGCTGACGCGATCGCCGGGCAGGCACACCGACAGGTCAGGGAAAATCGGCCGGTGCACGGTGTCACGCGAGCGACAGCCGCGACCGGTGCCCGACGACGTGGCGACGCGGCCGCTCAGTCTGAGCGCGCCTGGCTCGGACTGGCCGCGGCCTGGCAGGTGGCCACGCAGGCGGGTGCGCCGCTCGCCGGGTGCCTGCGTGAGCTTGCCGATTCGCTGCGCGAGCTCGCCCAGGTGCAGCGTGATCTTGAGGTGGCCCTGGCCGCTCCACGGGCGACGGCCCGGCTGGTGATGGTACTTCCGGTGATCGGCGTCGTCTTCGGCAGCCTCATGGGTTTCGATTCCCTGCACACCCTGTTCGCAACCGTGCCAGGGCTGGTCTGCCTCGGTGGAGGCGCACTCTTGATGCTCGCCGCCGGGAGCTGGAATCGCGCACTGGTGCGTCGAGCGGGCCCGACCGACCTGACTCCGGGGCTGCGGTTGGAACTCATGGCGATTGCCATGTCGGGCGGCGGGTCGATCGACCGCTCGCGCGCGCTCGTGGGTGCAGCAGTCGAGCGCTATGGAATTGTGCCGGGTGCCGATGTCGACCCGGTTGACCGGGTGCTTGACCTCTCGACGCGGGCGGGAGTTCCCGCAGCAGAACTGCTGCGCAGCGAGGCCGAACAGTTGCGTCGCGATGCCCGCAGTGCGGGACAACGTCGGGCCGCAACTCTCTCGGTGACGTTGATGCTGCCGCTTGGCCTGTGTGTGCTGCCCGCATTCATGCTGGTCGGTGTGGTCCCGCTGCTGATCAGTGTGCTCTCCTCCACCCTGACGAGGTTCTGAATCTGTCCACAGATGAACGGACTCCGCAGCGTGGGCGGGCAGAACAGAGCAGAGTGAACCTGCTCGTGCCGCCCAACTCGCGTCGATGGACGCCGAAGGAGACGAGTCTGTGTATACGAAGATCGCAGAATGGACCACGTCCGCACCATCCACACGGACGGCAGCGCTGGCAGGGATAGCAGTGCCGACAAACACCACCGCTCCGGGGGCTGAAGTGCCTGAACTACCCGCAGTTCCCGCAGCGTCCGTAGTGACTGCAGTACCCGCCACAGCTGTACTGCGCCGGCTGGCCCATGAGGCAGGAGCCGCGACTGCGGAATACGTTGTGGCCACGATGGCCGCAGTCGGGTTCGCCGGGCTGCTCATTGTCATTCTCCGCAGCGACGAAGTGCGCGGGATGCTCACAGATCTGGTGCGACGTGCCCTCAGCGTCGGGTAACGGGGGTAGCCGGGGTAGCACGACAGCCGAGTTCGCCACGGCAATGCCGGCGGTCGTTCTCGTGCTGGTCTGCTGCCTCGGGGCAGTCCAGGTGGTCGGAGTTCAGGTGCGGTTGACGGATGCCGCCGCCGTCGCGGCGCGTGCGCTCGCCCGCGGCGACAGTGCCGGGCGTGCGGCGGGGCTGGTATCCCTGGCGGTATCGGGGGCGAACCTGTCGCCAGAACGGCGGGGCGAGTTCATCTGTGCCCGAGTCACTGCCACGGGGCTGCCGGGAGTGTTCACGGGCCTGACCCTCGAAGCACACTCCTGCGCCCTCGCCGGTGGCCAGTGAGCGCGCGTAACGGCCACTCAAACCCGAGAGTTCCCGAGGTTGGAGTGGCCGAGACAGGAGCGGGATCAATTCTTGCGCTCGGGGTGCTCGCTGCCACCGTGTTACTGACGACCCTAGTCGTTTCGGTTCTCGCGCTGCTCGCCGTGGGCCGCTCTGTCGCCAGCGCGGCTGATGCGGCCGCTCTTGCCGCCGCTGACACCGCATCCGGCGCGATCGCCGGCTACCCGTGCGAGGCAGCGGCTGCCGTGGCCACGCTGAACGGGACGGCTCTCACGCGCTGTGCGGTAGCTGGCCTGATCGCATCAGTTTCGGTGCTCCGCCACGTGAATGGCGTCGACATCTCCGCGAGTGCGCGGGCCGGGCCGCCGCCCGGATGACAGGAAGTCGCACAAGCTGAGCCCGCCAGAGCCGACTCTACGAGAGGAGCACCTCGAGGTATCGGTACTCAACTGCGGTCGGGCGACCGGGGGAGTCGGAACTCTCGAATTCCATACCGGAACCGCGCGCATACAGGTAGCGCTTGCCGGAATCGGAAGGAATCTCGATGCGGGGCTGCGGATCGCCCGAGTCGAGAAAAGTCGTCGTGATTGTCTTTCCCTGCAGTGGGCCGTCCGTCAACTTCGCGGTGTATGTGGCCGTTGTTGTACCCATGGGACTATTCTGCACTTGGGTGGGCAAACAGCAAGGGTTTGGGATTGTTGTACTGCAGGCTCAGAGCAAACTGGGCGATGGCTGGGGGTCTCGTGTGTGCGAGCGGGGCACGCCGAGACGTGCCCATCGATTAGGCGGGCACTCCATTCCGGTGTGTATGGTGTGCCTTGGCCCATCATTTGGCCACTACGTATAAAGAGGAGTCTGGTGCCAGGCACTAAAAAGCTGGTCATTGTTGAATCACCGACCAAGATGAAGTCGATCGCCGCGTATCTAGGCGACGGCTACGAGGTTCTGTCCTCGGTCGGGCACATTCGCGATCTGATCGAGCCGAAAAACCTGCCGCCCGAGCTGAAGAAGGGTGCGCTCGGCCGATTCTCGGTCGACGTCGACAACGGTTTTGAACCGTACTATGTGGTGTCTGATGCCAAGAAGAAGACCGTCACCGAACTCAAACGAGCCCTCAAAAACGCGGACGAACTCTTGCTCGCAACTGATGAGGACCGCGAGGGCGAGGCCATTGCCTGGCACCTGCTGCAGGTGCTGCAGCCCAAGGTGCCGGTCAAGCGCATGGTGTTCCACGAGATCACCAAAGACGCCATCCTCGCCGCCACAGACAACACCCGCGATCTCGACACCGCCCTCGTCGACGCACAGGAAACCCGGCGCATCCTCGACCGCATCTACGGCTACGAGATCTCCCCGGTGCTGTGGCGCAAGGTCGGCCCCGGTCTGTCGGCCGGACGGGTGCAGAGCGCCGCAACCCGCCTCGTCGTGGACCGGGAGAAGGAGCGCCTCGCATTCGTCTCCGCCGGCTACTGGGACTTGCTGGCGCGACTGGCGGCATCCGCTTCGGACACCGATCAGGCTTTCGACGCGAAGCTTGTGCGTCTGAACGGTGACCGCATTGCCACCGGTGGAGACTTTGACGACTCCGGTGCGCTCAAGCCCGCCGTGAAGGCCGTCACCCTCGACGCTTCCGCCGCCCAGGCCTTGACCACCGCGCTGCAGGTTCCCGGCGTGAAGCTCGAGGTCACCAAGGTGACCTCCAAGCCGTACCGTCGCAGTCCTGCCGCGCCGTTCACGACCTCGACCCTGCAGCAGGAAGCGGCGCGCAAGCTGCGCTTCACTGCTCGTCAGACCATGAGCGTCGCGCAGTCACTGTACGAAAACGGGTACATCACGTATATGCGTACCGACTCGCCGTCGCTTGGTCAGCAGGCGCTCTCGGCCGCCCGTACCCAGGCGGCAGCGCTCTACGGCGCCGAGACAGTTCCGGACGCCCCGCGCGCCTACAAGGGCAAGAGCAAGAACGCGCAGGAGGCGCACGAGGCCATCCGCCCTTCTGGCGACACCTTCCGTACCCCGCCCTCGCTCGCCTCAAGCCTGCGCGGCAACGACTTCAAGCTCTACGACCTCATCTGGAAGCGCACCGTCGCCTCGCAGATGAAGGACGCCACCGGCTCGACCGCCTCCGTCACCATCGCGGCCGGACCGACCCAAACGTCGGAGCACCCCGCCGCATCGGGTGCACTCGCGGAATTCTCGGCCAGCGGAACTGTCATCACCTTCCGCGGATTCATGCTCGCGTACGAGGAATCGAAGGACGAGGAGCGCAACACCGAGGTCACAGCGACCGAGTCGAAGCTGCCGCCGCTCGAAGAGGGTCAGACGCTGGCTCTGCTCGACCTGGAAGCCAAGGGCCATGAGACCACCCCGGCCGCGCGCTACACCGAGGCCAGCCTGGTCAAGAAGCTCGAAGAGCTCGGCATCGGCCGCCCCTCGACGTTCGCATCGATCATCTCAACCATCACCGAGCGTGGCTACGTTACGCCGCGCGGCCAGTCCCTCGTTCCGAACTGGATCGCGTTCTCGGTCGTGCGCCTGCTCGAAGAGTTCTTCGGCGATTTGGTCGAATACGACTTCACCGCCGAGATGGAGGACGACCTCGACCGCATCGCGGGGGGAGAAGCCAACCGCCTGGACTGGCTCAACAGCTTCTACTTCGGCAGCGACAGGCACCGCGGCCTGCGCCAGGTCATCGATAATCTCGGTGAGATCGACCCGCGAGTGATCAACTCCGTCGCCATTAGCGACGACATCACGCTGCGCATCGGCAAGTACGGTCCCTATCTTGAGGTCATCGACCCCGATGCTGCAGTGGATGCCCCGCCGCGCCGCGTCAACATCCCGCCGGCACTCGCCCCAGACGAACTGACCGCGGCGAAGGCCCAAGAGCTCATCGACGCCCCCGTCGTCGTCGACCGCGTCATCGGTGTGAACCCCGAAAACGGCAAGGAAATCGTCGCGAAAGACGGCCGCTTCGGCCCGTACGTCACCGAACTTGCGCCGGCTCCGGTTGTTCCGCTCGTTGTGGCGCCTCCGGTCGACGTGCTTGCTGAAACGGTCGACGCGGCCACCGGCGAGGTGAAGGCTCCTGCTGAGGCACCGACCAAGCCGAAGCGCAAGCCGGCCGCGAAAAAGGTCGCTGCCGCGGACAAGCCGCGCACAGCATCCATTTTCAAATCGATGGATCTGGCCACAGTGGACCTCGAAACCGCGCTGCGCCTGCTCGCCCTGCCGCGCGTCGTCGGGCTCGACCCTGAGACCGGCACGGAGATTCTGGCCCAGAACGGCAAATTCGGCCCGTACTTGAAGAAGGGTATCGACACCCGGTCGCTCACGAGCGAAGATCAGATCTTTGACATTGACCTGCCCGGTGCCGTCGAGCTCTATGCCCAGCCGAAGTATGGTGCCCGCCGGGCTTCGAGTGCCCTGAAAGAATTCGAAGAGCCCGACCCCGAAAGCGGCAAGGCGATCAAGATCAAGGACGGCCGCTTCGGCGCCTATGTCACCGATGGCGTCACCAACGCGACGATACCCAAGTCGGAGGACGTCGAGGAGATCGACTTCGACCGAGCCGTTGAGTTGCTCTCCGATAAGCGGGCCAAGGGTCCGGTCGCGCCACGCAAGAAGGCGCCGGCCAAGAAGGCCGCCGCCAAGAAGCCCGCTGTGAAGAAGGCGCCGACCGCGGCAGCGAAGGCCGCCACCGCAAAGAAGGCGGCCGCTACCCGGGCCGCGAACGCGGCAGCCAAAGCATCAGCAGCGATCGCCGCGGGCGCGCCTGTGTCCACGGCACCGGCCAAGAAGGCGCCGGTGAAGAAGACGGCGGTTAAGAAGCCAGCGGCCAAGAAGGTGCCCGTGAAGAAAGCAGCGGGTTCGGTCGCAGATTCCGCCGCGACGACGACGACGGCTGCGCACCCGGAGTGACCGGGCTGTTCATCACCCTCGAGGGCGGCGACGGATCGGGCAAGACCACGCAGGCGCAATTGCTCACCGACTGGCTCGAAGAGCGGGGGCGCACCGTTGTGCGCACGCGTGAGCCCGGAGGGACGGACGTCGGCCTCGAGATCCGGCAGATCGTGTTGCACCACCGCGGCGAAGTCGATCCGCGAGCAGAAGCGCTGCTCTACGCCGCCGACCGGGCCCAGCACGTGGGCACCAAGCTACGGCCGGCTCTTGCACGCGGTGATGTGATCGTGCAGGACCGCTACCTCGATTCTTCCGTCGCGTACCAGGGGGCCGGGCGTGTGCTCGGCGCCACCGAGGTGCGGGACTTGTCGTTGTGGGCAGCGGAGGGTTTGCTGCCCGATCTGACCGTGCTGCTCGACCTGGACGAGGTCACCGCACGGGCTCGCCTCGACGCCGATGACAAAGTTTTCGACCGCCTCGAGGCCGAGAAGAATGACTTTCACTCCCGCGTGCGCGCCGCCTTCCTCGAACTGGCCGCCGCCGAGCCTGATCGGTTTCTCGTCGTCGACGCCGGCGCCCCTGCCGTCGAAATCGCCGCCATCATCCA
>Ga0307487_1002638_pt1 | contig 11241 bp, 5 predicted proteins | sample CBIW12metaG_FD_203665 | JGI IMG/M metagenome (GOLD analysis project Ga0307487, IMG submission 203665) | Sea-ice brine microbial communities from Beaufort Sea near Barrow, Alaska, United States - CBIW 1.2 | ecosystem: Environmental > Aquatic > Marine > Coastal | place: USA: Alaska | collected... | reverse complement strand
TGAGTAAGGTATTGATCCTGACAACTAATTCCTCCTCATCAATCGGCTTTTTCAAATAATCAATAGCCCCCAAATAAAATCCTTTTAGAACGTCAATTTTTAATGAGCGGGCGGATAAAAAGATAAATGGGATTTCAGGATATTTACTTTTAATTTTCTCAGCTAAGGTAAAACCATCCATTTCAGGCATCATTACATCCAATATCGCCAAATCAAATTTATTCTTTTCAATTTCTTTTAAGGCGGTTACGCCATTTTTGCTCAATTTAATTTCGAAACCTTTCATCCTTAAATATTCGGTTAACAAATACCCTAAAGATTCATCGTCTTCAACCAATAATATTTTTTTTCTACTTTCCATTGTTATTTAATAAGGGAATACTCAGTGTAAATACAGATCCTTTACCGATACTACTTTTTACGTAAACTTTTGCTTTATGGCTTTTTAAAACCTGCTGAACGTAATTTAAGCCCAATCCATAACCTTTTACATTGTGTAAATCGCCGGAAGAAGCTCTGTAATATTTTTTGAAGATCTTTTTTTGGTCTTCTTCCAAAATTCCTATTCCATTGTCTTCAATTTCAATAACCAGGTTTTTTTTGTCAATAAAGGTAGACATCGAAATTTTGGTGTTTTTGTCAGAATATTTTTTAGCGTTTTCCAATATTGTGTTAATGGCATTTTCAAGATGGTTTGGTTCGCAATATACATTGTAATGGTCACCTGAAATTTCGGTATTAAACTCAATGTTTTCCAACTCCGCCAATTGCCCAAATTCAGTAATAATTTTTAAAATTACAGGTTTAAAATCGAGTTTTATTTTTTTGAGAACGCTTTGTTTTCCTTCAATACTTGCCAGTTCCAGAACTTTTTCGATCTGAAGCTTTAACTTGTCTACCTGGTTTCGAATTATTCCCAATATTTGTGTATTCTCCGGAATGGCCTTTTCCTCCAAAATCTTGGTTGCAATTCCAATTGAAAATACCGGGGTTTTTAATTCATGAGTGAGGTTATTAATAAATTCATTGGTGATTTTATTTAAATTGCGTTGCCAATAAAAGGATTTGAGCACCCAAAGAACAACAAAAATTATTGCGATAATAAATATCAAACTAGGAATAGTCAATCCGTTAAGTTGACTTAAAAAATATTTATTGATATCTTTAAACCTCAGTTCCAAAATCAGGCTTTTGTCCAATAATTTCGGCAGATAACCTTCAAGTTTAAAGGGGTATTTTAATAGGGATTCATCATTATCAAAAAACTTGGGTGATTTTAAATAATCTGTAGAATCTTTTGAATAAATTACGTAGGTGAAATCGGTTTTTATACCATTATGCAGTAGTTTTTCCTTTAAAAAGTCATTCATAAAATACCTTGAAGCATCTTGTACACTGTCCAGGCTTAGCTTAAAATAGGTGGAATCTGCTGTCATTGCCTTACCGGCTAAAAAGGTAAGTTCATTTTTTACTTGCAAGCCATCCTTAATAGCACCAATGGAATTTCCTATTTTTTGATCGAACTGTACCCTAGCTAAATTTAGGCCAATATTCAGATATTGATATTGTACAATTGCCAAGCCAATTATGGATATTATAAAGATGATCAGAGTTCCCTTTTTTATATTCATCTTATCGTGATCAGCTTAAATTTAAAGAAAGTAGGATTCATTAATCTTTTATTAAGTTAATTAATTATTTGTTGATCTTTTTTGTTTATCATTTTCCTCTCAGTTGTATGCTTTTCTGTTAATTTGGCAAAGTCAAGGTAAAGAAATGGTTTCAATTCCATAATATGACTAATTTTATCAAAAATAAGATTAAAAATTCAAGTAGAAATTATAGGAATCAAAATTAATGCACCTATTATGAAGGTCAGTAAGTTGAACAATGTTTTGTTCAACAATTAAATATAAAGTTTTTTTTACTGAAACAAATCAACAAAATTTTGATATTTTGGTCCATTCAGTAATTGTTAAATAACCGATATTCGGTTTTATATAATTTCCGTCAATAACAATTTAACCAACTATTTTTTGGAATAAAAAGATTCATATAAAAAATGATTATGAAATTACAATTTTTGAAATATTCTGTATGTCTCGTGATGACAATACTTTTCTCCGGATGTCAATCCAAAAAGGAAGAATCTTTAGAAACTACTGCCAAAACTGACGAAAACAGCTTGTTTTCATTGCTTTCCCCTGAGGAAACCGGCCTGGACTTTATTAATTCCGTAGAAAACAAAAAGGATTTCAACATCTTTAAATATAGAAATTTCTATAACGGTGGCGGGGTTGCAATTGGTGATGTTAATAACGATGGGTTGCCGGATATTTATTTGACCGCGAATATGGGCCCCAATAAACTGTTTTTAAATAAGGGGGATTTTAAATTTGAGGACATAACGGAATCTGCTGGAGTAGCCGGTAACAAACCCTGGTCTACCGGGGTGAATATGGTCGATATTAACAATGATGGTTTGTTGGATATCTATGTTAGCAATGCCGGAAATATGGAAGGTAACAACCATGATAACGATCTTTATATCAATAATGGCGATCTTACTTTTACTGAAAGAGCTGCGGAATACAACCTGGCTAAAACCGGTTTTAGTACCCATGCAACTTTTTTTGACTATGATAAAGATGGAGATCTTGATGTTTATATCTTAAACAACAGCAATATCCCGGTGAGTAGTTTGGGATATGCCGCGCAAAGGGAGGTTAGGGCGCAGGATTGGGAAGTTGTGCCCAATATTTTCAGGGGAGTGGGGGATATGCTCCTGAGAAATGATAACGGAAAATTTGTAGATGTAAGTGTGGAAGCCGGAATTTACGGCAGTCTTATTGGCTTTGGTTTAGGGGTAATGGTAAGTGATATTAATGGCGATGGGTATCCCGATATTTATGTTTCAAATGATTTTTATGAACGCGATTATTTATACATAAACAATCAGGATGGTACATTTACGGAAGATATTGTAAACTGGACCTCGCATTTAAGCCTCTCGGCGATGGGGGTAGATATTGCCGATATAAATAATGACGGCCTTGTCGATATTTTTGTTACAGATATGCTTCCTGAAGGCGATGAACGCACAAAATCGGTGATGGAATTTGAAGGCTACAATATTTTCAAATTAAAACAAAGCAAGGATTTCTCACAACAATATATACAAAATACCCTTCAGTTAAATAATGGAAATAACACCTTTTCTGAGGTTGCATATTATAGCGGCGTTGCCAAGACAGATTGGAGCTGGGCAGGGCTTATTTTTGATATGGATAATGATGGTTATAAGGATATATATGTCACCAACGGGATAAATAATGATCTCACCGATCTTGATTTTGTTGATTTCTTCGCCAATGAAATAATTCAGAAAATGGCTCTAACCGGTAAAAAGCAGTCCATAGATTCCATTATCAATAAAATGCCATCCACGCCTATTCCAAATTATGCCTTCAAAAATAATAAAGACATCACCTTTAGTGATGAGGCAAAAAACTGGGGATTGGCCCAGCCCAGCTTTTCCAATGGAAGCGCTTATGCCGATTTGAATAATGACGGAGATCTGGATCTTGTGGTGAATAATGTCAATATGCAGGCATTCGTGTACAGAAATAACTCTGAAAAATTGACAAAGAACAATTATATAAAACTAAAGTTGGACGGTACAGGAAAAAATAAATTTGCAATTGGCAGCTCTGTAAAACTTTATGTTGATGGGAAAGTGATACTTCAGGAACTAAACCCCTCAAGAGGCTTTCAATCCTCCATGGATTATGTAATGACCATAGGTTTGGGAACTACAAAAAAAATAGATTCTATCAGGGTCATCTGGCCAGATGACAGCACTCAGAAACTGACCAATGTTGAAGCAAACCAATTTCTTACCTTAAAACAAACGGATGCCTCAGAAAAATATAAATTTCAAAAAGAAATCATAACTCCATTATTTACTGAAATTTCCTCCAATCAGTTACTGGCGCATCAGGAAAATGAGTACGTGGATTTTAATTATGAAGGTTTAATCTATCATATGCTTTCCCGGGAAGGCCCAACCTTATCTGTGGTAGATATAAACGGGAATGGAAATGAAGATATTTTCATTGGGGGAGCTAAAGATCAACCCGAAATAATTTACGTGAATTCCGGAAATGGGAATCTTAAAAAGTCAACTCAAATTGCTTTGGATGAAGACGGCGGTTTTGAAGATACAGCTTCTGCCTTTTTTGATGCCAATGGCGATGGGCATATAGATTTAATGGTTGGCTCCGGAGGGAACCAGGTTGGGGAAGGAAACACCTATAAGCCACGTTTGTATTTAAATGATGGAAAAGGAAGGTTTGTTAAATCTGAAACAAATTTGCCTTCAACCTATAATAACATTTCGGTTATCGTCCCTTATGATTTTGATAATGATGGGGATATGGATGTGTTTATTGGCTCCAGAAGCGTTGTTGGTACTTATGGAGCGAATCCTGATCATTTGTTTTTAGAGAATAATGGCGATGGAACATATAAAAATTCCACAGAACGGATCGCTTTTGATCTTAAAAAAGCTGGAATGATCACAAATGCCATTTGGACCGATATTGATGGAGATGGTATCAAAGATCTTGTAACCGTTTCTGATTGGGGATCGCCCATTATTTTTAAAAATTCAGGAAAAAGGTTGACTAAATTAACAACAAATCTCGAGGGTTTGACCGGATGGTGGAATGTGATAGAAGTAGCCGATCTTAACAATAATGGACTCAATGATTTAATTATAGGCAATAACGGGAGCAATACTTCCTATAAAACATCTGAAACGAACCCCATGAAAATGTGGGTAAACGATTTTGATAATAACGGTACCATCGAGCAAATTGTGACCAGGAATTTTGACGGAAAAGATTTTCCTGTACACATGAAAAAGGAATTGACAAACCAAATGGTTTCTTTAAAGAAGGTTAACCTGAAAGCATCTGATTATGCCAAAAGATCCATTGATGAATTGTTCACATCTGAAATATTAAATAATTCAATTCTAAAAACAGCTGCTGTTTCAGAGTCCATTATCGCGGTTAATCTGGGAAACGGAAAATTTGAAATTCAAAAACTTCCCTTCAGGGTACAATTCTCAAGCGTGTCCGGAATTAGCACATTAGATATTAATGATGACGGCAATTTAGATCTCATTATGGGAGGAAACAATTTTGAATTTAAACCTCAATATTCAAGATTGGATGCCAGTTATGGGAACGTTTTACTGGGGGATGGCAACCTGAATTTTACCTGGCAGGACTATAAAAAGAGTGGTTTTTCAGTAAAAAATGAAATAAAGCATTTAAAGACCTTCAAGGATAAAAATGGAAAAATATTTGTAATTGCAGCGATCAATAATGAAAAACCAAAGATTTTTAGAATTAATGAAAAGTAAATTCAGCTACATATTCCTGATAATTCTGGTATTTGGTTGTGGTAAAAAAGAAGATAAACTCTTCCTAAGTGCTGCCTCAGAAAAAACGGGCATAACATTTACAAATACCCTTACAGAAACCCAAGACCAAAATATTTTAGACTATCTCTATTTTTATAATGGCGGTGGTGTTGCTCTGGGAGATATAAATAACGATGGTTTACTGGATATTTTCTTTTCGGGAAATCAGGTAAAAAACAAATTATATTTGAATAAAGGCAACCTGAAATTTGAAGATATTACTGATAAAGCCGGTGTTGAGGGAAACAGTACCTGGAATACCGGAGCAGTAATGGCAGATGTAAACGGGGATGGCCTTTTGGATATTTACGTTTGCGCAGTTGTGGGCATAAATGGGTTTATTGGTCATAATGAACTCTATATTAATAATGGTGATGGTACCTTTACCGAAAGCGCTGAAAAATATGGATTGGATTTTGAATCCTTTAGCTCCTCAGCTGCGTTTTTTGATTATGATGGAGATGGCGATTTGGACCTTTACCTTTTGAACCACGCCGTACACACCCAGGAATCTTTTGGCAGGGCCGATTTAAGGAATAATCGCAGTTATTCAACCGGGGATAAACTCCTGCGAAACGATGGCGGGAAATTAACCGATGTAAGTGAAGAAGCCGGAGTTTATGGAGGCGTAAATGGATATGGCCTCGGCATTGCGATTGCCGATTTTAACCAGGATGGCTGGCCGGATATTTATGTGGGAAATGATTTTCACGAAGACGATTATTACTACATAAATAATCAGGACGGTACGTTTAGCGAAAGCTTAAAGGAATATTTTGGACATACCAGCAGATTTACAATGGGCATTGACGTAGCAGACATTAATCACGATGGATATCCCGATATTATGTCTTTGGATATGCTTCCGGAAGATGAATTAGTATTAAAATCATCTGAAGTGGACGACAATGTACAAATGCAAAAAATGAGGGTAGATCGCCTTGGATATCATTATCAATTTACCAGGAATATGCTCCAGGTAAATCAAGGTGGGAAACATTTTTCAGAAACCGCACTTTTGAGTGGGGTGGCAGCAACCGACTGGAGCTGGAGCGCTCTTTTTGCCGATTATAACCTTAATGGGGAGCAAGATCTCTTCATTACAAACGGTATTCCGCGAAGGCCCAATGACCTTGATTATATTAAATATGTCTCTGATGACCAGATCAAAAAAAAGATCAATACTACCAGGTTGGTGGATCAGGAAGCTTTAAGCCTGATGCCTTCGGGAAAAATAAATAACTACATTTTCAAAGGAGAAGGTAACCTTCAATTTAAAGACAAGTCCGGAAAGTGGATTGCAGAAAAAGCCACAGTTTCCACCGCTGCCGCTTATGGAGACCTGGATAATGACGGAGATTTGGATCTAGTTGTCAATAATATAAATAGCCCTGTATCTATCTACATTAACCAATCAAAAAACGCAAATTTTCTTAAGATCAGGCCATTATATATACAGGAAAACCCCTTCGGGATCGGCACCAAAGTGTTTTCCTATGTTAACGGGATCATACAATATAAGGAACTCTATACCACTCGCGGATTTCAATCGTCATCAGAACCTGTGATCCATTTTGGTTATGGACAAGCTGAAACAGTCGATTCTCTCGTGGTGGTTTGGCCGGACAGGACCTTCCAGGTGCTTAAAAATGTAGCTGTCAATCAAACTTTGGTTGTAAAACCGGATGAATTCAGAAAGGAATTTATTTTTAAACCTCTTGAAAAAGAACGAATTTTATTTGAAAAGGTTCCCGGAAATCTCGGAATAGATTTTATTCACCGGGAAGATAATTATATAGATTTCAATGCTCAAAAATTAATTCCTTATAAAATTTCAGACAGGGGCCCGGCAACGGCTATTGGCGATTTGAATAACGATGGGAAAAAGGATATTTTCTTCGGCAGTTCCAAGTATTATCCCTCTGTTGTTTACCAGCAAAGTGATACTTCTTTTATTCGCGTTATCCAGGAGAATATAAGTAAGGACTCCATAACTGAAAATGTATCTGCAGTAATTGCCGATTTTAACAACAACAATCAAAATGATCTGGTAATAGGATCTGCAGGCGGAAATTTCTACGGAAAGATGAAGCCATTATTGGACCGCTATTTTATAAAGGAAGATTCAGTATTTATAAAAAGTGCCTTTCCTGAGATTTATGAAAACTCCTCTGTAATTCGTGCAAGCGATTTTAATAAAGATGGATATATCGACCTGTTTATAGGAAGTAACGCTGTTTCATATGATTTCGGAAACACGCCCAACTCCTATTTGCTGAGAAATGACAAGGGGAATTTTTCTGTTGTGGAAAATAAGGAACTCACAAAAATTGGAATGGTCACAGATGCTGTTTGGACCGACTTTGATGGAGACGGCTGGGATGATCTTATCGTGGTGGGGGAATGGATGGAACCCACTTTTTTCAGAAACAATAAAGGTAAACTTGAAAAGGTTTCCCTATTGGACGAAAAACTGAACGGCCTTTGGCAAGCTATTATTCCTTTTGACATTGATAGTGACGGGGATATGGATTATATACTCGGGAACTGGGGAACCAACACAAAATATAAAGCATCCAATAAATATCCCTTGAGGATGTATTATGATGATTTTGATGGGAATGGGGATACAGAAACCATTTTGGCTTCTGAAAAAAATGGAGAATATTACAGCCTTGAGGGACTCGATGAACTTTCCGGCCAGTTAAGCAGTCTTATGCGTAAAAAATTTCCCGATTATAAGTCTTTCGCTGGCAAACCAATAGAGAAGGTTTTTGGAAGTAATTTACTCGATAAGGCCAAACTTTTTGAGGTAAATATTTTAACATCGGGATATCTGAAAAACAATGATGGGAAATTTACTTTTGTAGCCTTTGATTCACCTTTACAATTGGCTCCCATTACCTCCTTTATTAAATATGATTTTAATAATGACGGTAAATTGGAAGTGCTTGCCGCAGGTAATTATTTTGGAATAAAACCCTATCACGGTAGATTTGATTCATTTCCCGGTGCTTTGATCAGGGATGAAAAAAATATAATTTTAGCACATCACCTCGGGCTGAACCTCACAAAAAAATCGGTTAGACATTTGAATATAATAGAATTGAATTCCCATAGATACCTGTTAATCACGGTTAATGATGCCCCTGCAGAAGTTTATAAACTAACAGATCATAAATAGAAAAATGAAAAGAAAGAGCATATTTTTTTTCCTGACAGCTATATTAATTTCAGTTTCCTGCAATAAGGAACCTGAAAGAAATATAGAAATATCCCCGGCAGATCTACATCAGGTAATTGATAAAGTTATTGATATTATGATCCACGATATTTTCTCGCCACCTGTTGCCAGCAGAATATTTGCCTACCCGAATGTCGCTGCCTATGAGATCGTTTCCCAGGAAAACCCTCAGTATAAATCCCTATCCGGACAAATTTCAGGTCTGGAGCCTATTCCAAAACCTGATCCTGATAAAGCGATCAATTATCAGTTAGCCGCATTGATCGCTCATATCGAAATAAGTAAAAGCCTTATTTTTTCTGAAGAAAGACTTGAAGTTTATCGTGATAGTTTATATCAGAACTGGAAAAAGACGAATAAAGAGGAGTTTGAGGCTTCTGAAAATTATGCGATGCAGGTTGCCAACCATATAAAATCCTGGATGGATAAGGATAACTATAAACAAACCAGGACAATGCCAAAATTTACGGTCCATAGCGATGACCCTGCAAGATGGCAACCCACTCCGCCCTCATATATGGACGGTTTAGAACCCCATTGGGGCAAGATCAGGCCATTTGTTTTGAAAACTTCCGATCAATTTAAACCTGCTCCTCCAACTGAATTTTCTATGGAAGAGGACAGCAAATTTTATAAGGAATTAATGGAAGTTTATACGATAAAACAAAAAATGAATGAGCAGGGTGACGACAGTGAAGAATTGGCCATTGCACAGTTTTGGGATTGTAATCCCTATGTAACCGTAACCCGGGGTCATTTAATGTTTGCGGCCAAAAAAATCACCCCCGGAGCTCATTGGATAGGGATCACAAAAATTGCCTGTAAAAAAGACAATGCAAATTTTGACAGAACAGTCTATTCATACACCAAAACTTCCATTGCCATTGCAGATGGTTTTATAAGCTGTTGGGATGAGAAATACCGAAGCAATGTGGTTCGCCCTGAAACCCTGATCAACAAATATATTGACGAAAATTGGTTCCCGGTTCTTCAAACACCTCCTTTTCCCGAGTATTCCAGCGGTCATTCTGTAGTTTCCGGAGTAGCGGCTATCGCTTTGACCGATATTTTTGGAGATAATTTCAGCTTTGATGATGATACCGAAGTTTCCTTTGGTCTCCCAATTCGAAGCTTTAACTCCTTTAAGGAAGCTTCCGCCGAAGCCGCTCTTAGCAGGTTGTATGGCGGTATTCACTATAGAACAGCCATTGAAGTTGGCCTGGACCAGGGGCAAAAACTTGGGGATTATGTAATTGAAAGTTTGGAAATGGATCTGTCCAAAAATAAATTAGTTAAAAATTAGAATGAGAAAAATTATTATTATCAGCCTCGTGCTTGCTATAATTGCAGCGGGATATTACATTTTTATTAAAGAATACGATTATCAGTTTCGGTTCAAAGCTAAATATGGCCCAGCCACAGTCTATCACGAGATCCTAAATTGGGAAAATTTCACTGCTGCAGATACTTTAAAAAATATCAAAGTAATAAATAAAGAGCCATATTCCGGACTATTACAGGAGGTTGATCTGGATAACAAGAATTCCCTGCTTATGGAATGGGAATTTAAATATATTAATGATTCTGTCACTCAGGTAATAGTAAATACATTAGACAAGGAGAATCAGTTCAAAAACCGGTTAGAAATTTTAAATCCTTTCAAAAAGAGCCGTCATTTTGCAAAATTAAAAGAGCGTTTTTCTGCGTTTAATGAAATGTTGAATGTCAGACAAAATGCTTATAAAATCACGATCTCAGATACCGTTACATCACCTTCATTTGACTGTGCATGTATAACTTCGAAAACTAAGGTAGAGAATAAAGCCAATGCAATGATGGCGACCATTAGGACAATAGAATATTATCTTTCAGATAATGACTTAAAACTTCAGGGTTTTCCTTTGCTTAAAGTTTCCCAATGGGATATGGATAAAAATGAAATTGTTTTCGATTTCTGTTTCCCTATAAAATCCATTGATAGTTTAAAAGAAACAGGTGAAATCCAACTTAAGCATATAGAATCTTCAAGATCCCTTTTTGCTGTTTTTAATGGAAATTACAGGCAATCACATCTGGCATGGCTTGATTTATATGAAAAGGCACGCCGGGAAAATATTGCTGTAAACCCGCTTCCATTAGAAGTCTACTTTGATAATCCTATGACGGGAGCTGAGTCTGTTCAATGGCGGGCAGATATTTACCTGCCTTTAGCTTTAAAGTAATTGCTCCTTACATTTGTTTTTAGAAAATATTTGGCATTTCTTTAAGCTTAAAGTTCGAAATTAATTGGGATTTCAATAAGCTTAAAAATTAATGAAAGCTATTTTCTTACGAAAACTGGTTTTCATTAATTTTTCATAAATTGCCTTTTAAATTTATTTTCAATAGTTTCAAAACCACGAATATGAAAAAATCCCTCTTTACTATCATTCTTGCACTTTCCACCACCTTTTTCTGCCAATCCCAAAACGACGGATGGACAATATCTTCAGAAAAAATTGAGCAT
>Ga0307487_1002635_pt1 | contig 11247 bp, 6 predicted proteins | sample CBIW12metaG_FD_203665 | JGI IMG/M metagenome (GOLD analysis project Ga0307487, IMG submission 203665) | Sea-ice brine microbial communities from Beaufort Sea near Barrow, Alaska, United States - CBIW 1.2 | ecosystem: Environmental > Aquatic > Marine > Coastal | place: USA: Alaska | collected... | reverse complement strand
AGAAACAATGGCGCGATGCCGTATTTTATCACCAAGACGATACCCCTCGCACAAGCGCAAGTATTCATACACTTTTTTAGTTGACTTATCAGTCTTCACGATCGTTTTTATAAACATTTCACAAAGATACGAAGATAAATCTAACTTAAAAACATTTTCGGGGACAACAAATCAGTTTTGAGTTTACTAAAAAATACAACATACTGGTTATCAGATATATATATTAAAAATATATCTTAAAATAGTTGAAAAAAGATGAAATATTATGATTTTTAACGGTTTCTTGGTGAAAAATCTGCAAGTTGGGTTAAGGGACTTTCTCCCGTTGGAACACTCACTTTCATGAGCTATATTCACCATTCAAGGCACACACAATGCATATAAGCTATGGCTTGGTTCGTGCCTATTTGGAAAATTTATGGATTCCCCAAAGTTGTTTATATTTGGAAAGGTTCGTTCTAAAACACGCCGCAGCCCATATACAAGACCGTTAGCGGTAATTCTAAATGACCGCAAGCATAATTGACGACAATAGAACAGGTAAGCTGAAAACTGAATAGAGTAAGCAACAATAAAAAAAATTACAATAAATAGAATTTTATCACTTTTTATGACACTTATTCCGGCTTTAACACTTTTCACAGCTTGCAAAAATGGTGACAACTCAATGAAAAAAGCAGAAGACAAAGAATTAACAGCAGACGAAAAGGAAGTTATCAAAAAAGCTATTTCAAACCGAATTGATGAAGTTATTCAAGGTACTAAAGAGCTGAATGTTGACAAGGCTGCAAGTGTTTACGCAGACGTTGCTGAATTTAAAATTGTAAATCCAGACGCTACCGTTAGTGACTTTGCAACTATGAAAAAAGGACAGGCAGAAGGTTTCAAAGGACTAAACTCATTGAACTTCAAGACAATAAAACAAGACTTTACATTCCTATCGAAAGATTTGATTATGTGTACGTGGACAGGTAAAAATGAATTTGAATTGAAAAGTGGAGAAAAAATGAAAATTGAACCATATGTGGGAAGTCTGTTATTTAAAAATAAGGACGGAGTTTGGAAAATTATTTATGTCCACGAAACAACGGCAACACCGATACCTGTAAAATGAAATTGTATCAAGACCAGAAAGCACTACCGTTAACAACTAGGTTTTCGTTGCGTACGCAGCACGAACAATGAAACCGCGGTTGCACGGAACCGGAGAGGTTCTTATGGGGATTGAGTCAGCTTTCAAGTCTTTTTTTATGCAGGAAGTAGATTTAAAAATGAGATATTAGACGCCCACTCTTCACTGGAATAAGTATATTTCCATTGTAAATAATACGTCTGGTTCAGCCCCCTGTCAAATGCCAAGTTTTTGTTGACTTGCCTTACAGAAGTCGTATTCTTTTCCAGGGTGGCAATGTGCAACAAGTCTTTTTGCTAATCTTTGGCTATTCCGGGATTTTCTTTGCCCTTTGCAATGCGCAATTTCCTCTTCAATGAGATTAATGGCGGATTTGTATTCCTTTTGGATTTATCGTGCATTCCAACCTTCTGAAAAAAAATCAATCTGCATCGTCTTAAAATGTGCTACTATATACTCGCACCCTCCCTCGGTATAGTCAAATCTTCGCTATTGACTGGGTGGGATTTGTAATTACACCCTTATATCCTTACCCATTTGTAATGGGCTAAAAAACCTCTCCGAGAATTTCTGAACCTTCTTTCAGCTGTTGAGTAAAAATTGATATGAAAGCTTTAGTAATACATTTTATCGTTATGTTAAGTCCTGGGCTGTATGCTCAGACGGTGATTGTCAATCCGAACGGCACCATTACTCAATTCAAGAAAAATAGTCCATAAAAAACCCTACGAGGGTTTTAATACCTCAACTATTTACTAGTCACCTACTGTAATTAGTTAGTAATTCCCGTTCCCGTTCCCGTTCTCGGACTCTCGATTCTTGGTTCTAGCTACTTGACTCTTATGTCTTGATACTAGCTACTCTGCTCACTCGCTTTTCAGAGAATTCACAGGATTTGCGATGGCAGCTGCAATTGCCTGATAACTAACTGTCGCCAAAGCGATACCCAAGGTGATCAATCCTGCTACTCCGAAAACCCAGAAACTTAAATCTACTTTAAACGCAAAAGAACTTAACCAGGAATTCATGGCATACCAAGCTATCGGAACTGCAATCAAGAATGCAAGTCCCACCAACTTGGCAAAATTGAGAGAAAGTAAAACCACTATACTTCCAACGGATGCTCCTAACACTTTGCGCACACCAATCTCTTTAGTCCTGAGAAAAGCAGTATATGCAGCCAGACCAAATAACCCAATACAGGCAATGAGGATTGCTAAGATTGAAAAAGCGTCCAAAATTTGAGCTGAAACACGTTCATTTTGGTACAATTCGGCAAGATCATTATCCAAAAATGAATAAACAAGGGGTGAACCATCAGCAAGTGTTGACCAAATTTCTTGAACTTTTGACACTAAATCTGATTGATCTGCACCAATATAACGAATGGTCAAGTATTGCTGAGATTCTACAATTGGATTTTTGCTGTGAAAAATAGCTAAAGGTGTTATCTCATCGTGAAGCGACTCAAAATTAAAGTTGTCCACTACTCCGATGACAGTCAATTCCACAGGTGTATTTTCACCCTCAATGTTAGTAGTAATAAGTAGCTTTTTGCCAATTGGATCGGATTCACCATAGAAAATCCTGACAGCTTCTTGGTTCAAAATGAGTGAAAGTGAATCATTGAAGCTTTCTTTAAAAACCCTTCCTTCCTTCGCTTGAATTTGAAGTGTCTCAAAGAATCCCTCATTTCCAGATATAGATTTTGCGGTATATACATTTCGCTCACCCGGAATTGTAAATTGAGAGCCGATTGTATTTTTGCCAGGCAAGGAACTTGAAACTCCAACCGACGAAACTTCGGATAGCTTTTCAATTTCAGATTTTATCGCTTCATATTTTTCCTGATTGCCAAAACGATCTATTATCAATACATTTTCACGGGCAAAACCTAAGCTGGTAGATTGAATAAAATTGATTTGCTGATTGATAATTAAGGTTCCCGATATCAAAATAATAGCGATGGAAAATTGAAAGACTACCAATCCATTTCGGAGCCAATTTCCATTCCCATTCACCTGAAGATTCCCTTTCAGAATATTGATGGTATTTAGTTTGGAAATATGAAATGCCGGGTAGTATCCTGCCAATAATCCGATCAACACTCCGAAGCCAATCAAAAAAGGAATTGATAACAATGCTGATTCATACTCTACTCGTAGTGATTTTTCAGCCAATTGATTGAAAAATGGTAAGGCAAAACTGACCATTAAAATACCTATCAAAAGTGAAATGAAAGTCAACACCATAGCCTCAAGTAAAAATTGTATGATGATTTGCCTCCTTGCCGACCCCATTGCTTTTCTCACTCCCACTTCTCGAGCTCGCTCTGCTGATCGAGCTGTCGAAAGATTTACAAAATTGATACATGCCAGCACCAAAATAAAAATCGCAATAAAAATAAAGATGACGACATACAAATAATTCCCATTGGGACGGATTTCTGATTCCATGTTCGAATGCAAGTGAATGTCTGCTACTGGCTGAAGAAAATATCTATAACCATTCCCAGCTTTGGTATACTCCGCAAATGAAATATCTAGCTCGCGTTCTATTTGACCTGCGGCATACTTTGTCACTAAGTTTGGAATCTGTGATTCGACAGCTTCGAGATCGAAATCAGGATTAAGCTTTAAATAGGTATAAGCTGAAAATCCGGTAAAATTCTCGTTAGCCAGTCCGGGAAAAGAAATCGATGAAAAGATATAATCCATCTTCAAGTGGGAATTGTCCGGAATATCTGCCATTACCGCGGAAACTTCATAATCTTCCTCAAACAGCCTCAGTGATTTACCAATCGCATTAGTTCTAGGGAAAATCCTAGCTGCAGTGGATACTGTCAAAACCACCGTATTGGGTTCGGAGAGTGCTTGGTCTTTGTTGCCGTGAAGCATTTCAAACTCAAATACCTTAAAAAAATTAGAATCTGCGGCAAAAAGATAAGACTCCTCAATTTTCTTATCACCAACTTCTACACTTGTTGAAATTCCAAAATCAAAAAGTCGTACAGATTCTTCCACCCCATTTACTTCCGCAGCAATCACTTCGGAATAGCTGTCTGGTATAATCGCATATAAACTCCTGTGATCTGGATAGATTCGCTCCAAACCCACCCGGTAAATATTTTCATGATTGGGAATAAACTTGTCGTATGAAAGTTCATCCCGAACGTGTAACATGACGAGCATGCAACAGATAAATCCCAGGCTCAAGCCCAAAATGGTGATGCCCGAGTAAATCTTGTTTTTCATCAAATTCCGAAAAGCGATTTTTAGGTAGTTCTTAAACATCTTATTGTGGTTTAAAAAGTGAAATAGTGAAGTGCTGGACAATTAAGTCGCAAGGTTAGAAATAAGCTATGTACCACTAGTTGTTATGGTTTTCTTTTTATCATGTATGTATCACTTCTACGTTCTTACTTCCTGCAATAGTTGGAAATCTCCGTTCTTGGATTCTTGAATCTAGCCTCACAATTCTCCTTTCTTGGCTCTCCTTTCTTGATTCTTGATTCTTTATTCTCGGTTCTAGCTACTTGATACTTACGTCTTGATACTAGCTACTGTCCTCACTCCCTTTTCAGTGAATTCACTGGATTGGTCCACGCAGCTTTAATTGCCTGAGACCCCACCGTGAAAAGTGAAATTATAAGTGTTACCATTCCGGCAAATACAAATGTCCAAACCGATAATCCTGCTTTATATGGGAAATCTGCCTGCCATGTATTCATTGCATACCATGCCAAAGGAAATGCAAAAATCATCGCTATACTGACCAGAATAACAAAATCCTTACTGATTAAACCCATAAGACTTTTCGTACTCGCTCCCATTACTTTTCGAATTCCAATTTCTTTGGTCCTCTGCTGCACAGCATAGGCAGCCAACCCAAATAATCCCAAACAGGAGATCAGAATAGCTAAAAGTCCAGCGATAGAGAAAGCCAAACTCAGTTGTTTTTCTAGTTCATATTGCGAAGCAAAGGACTCATCCAAAAATGAATAGTTAAAGGGATTTCCTGGAAACATCGATTCATACGTCTTTTGTGTTGCCGCGATTGCTTCTTTCATCTGCGAAGGATCGACGACCAAAGTAAAAAATCCATCTGCCTCAGAGGCCAAGAAAATCATAGGTTTAATCTGTTCCCGCAATGACATGTGATGATAATCCTTGATCACCCCCATTATTTCAAATGGATTTCCCCAAAGTATATTTTGTCCAACGGCAGCGGCAGGATTATCAAAACCTAGTTGGATGGTTGCGGATTCATTGAGCATAACCTTGTTGAGTTTGTTCCAACTTTGATCCGCTTCTTCTGAGTTAAAATTTCTCCCCGCCAAAACTTCAATTTCATAAATGGGAATAAATTGATCATCGATAATGAACATCGAATAATTGTTTTCTTCATCCTCAGGCCTAGCTACCAAAGGAGAAATCCCATTGCTAGAGAAATTGTATCCTTGACCAGGAAGATTATTTGATCCTGCAATTCCTTTGACGAAGGTCTGAGCTAGAAGAGCTTGCTTAAAAGCATTCATTTTAGATGATCGGTTTTCTCCGACATCATTTGGTCCTTCTATTATTAGCTTTTGATTCACATTCATGCCCAAGCTTTGGGACTGCATAAATGAAAGCTGATCTCGGATTACTAGGGTGCAAATAATAATTCCAATGGATATTACAAATTGAAAAACCACCAAAGATTTACGAAGCAGTTGACTTTCAGGATTGAATCTTATGTTTGATCGATTTTGGAATTTGCCCGAAAGTATCACCACATAGAATCCTGATAGCAGCCCACAAAATCCTATAATAGCAAGAATCATCAGGATGGTTTGTGGAGTTTTTAATGCTTCAAACCATATCTCCTTACCAAAAACACCTGTGGCATACGGTGCCAAAAGGTACAGGCAGAAAACAGAAATCAAGAGAGAAACTACAAGCAGCAGCAAAGTTTCAATCATAAACTGTTGGGCCAATTGCCAAGAATGTGCACCCAAAACTCTTCGCATCTTGATCTCCTTAATTCGGGTCAGAATATTGGCGGAGGAGAGGTTGAGGTAATTGACATAGGCGATGGCCAAAATCAAAATCGCAATAACTAAAAACACCACCACTGAACCCATCTTGGTAACCGTAGGTAATGGATCGGAAATCGAACTTCCTAAGTGAAGCCCAGTCAGATCTTGAAGCACAACTGTTGATGCTTCGGAATTAGGGATTTTCTGGATAAAAGTAGTTATTTGATCAGCCAGGTTTTTAGATTCTACACCGTTCTTGGTCATCACAAATAGGGTGACAAATCCCGATTCAAGCCCATTTGGATCTGCCCAATCATTACCAGAGCGATTTGCAGGATTTTCCAAGGTATTAATGGAGAGAAAAATATTTCCAAAAATATCGGAACGAAAAGGAATCTCTTCCAGCACACCGGTAACTGAGAATTCATGCTTTCCAAATTGATTAGTTAGAACAAATGTCTTCCCAAGAGGATCGCTGCTGCCAAAGAACTTATCTGCCATCCCTTGAGTAATCACAGCAGTAGTTGAGACAGACAAGTCGGCACTTCCCCGGGCAATTGGAAATGAAAAAGTCTTAAAAAAATCTCCCTCGACAAAGCTGATTTCATTTTCTTTGAAAAACAGATCAGTTTCGGGAATACCTATAAGCCCAGAGCCGATAAATTCTGCAATCCTTCCAACCGAAATAATGTCAGAGAAATTGTTCTCCAACACTCCTGCGTAGCCTGGCGGCAAATAGGTTTCATAAGACCCATTGCCTTCTTGAATTACCACACGGTAAATACGGTCCTTATTCACATGAAAATCATTGTAGCTCCATTCTGTGGCCACGTAAGAAATTAGTCCTAAGAATGCTACAAGGCCCAAAACTAGACCAATCAAATTGACCACCGAAAATAGTCGACGTTTGATCAGACTTCGAAATGCGATTTTCAGATAATTGCTAAGCATGTTTTTTTGTTCAAAAATTAAACTATTCAGAAAATCTGATAGCATATTGACCTATTTTGAGTTGTAAAGACCTGAATTTCAAACGAATTACTTATTAAACTTACTTTTCAATGAAGCATTGCCGTTTTGTCAACTTTCATTTTCGTCTGCTTTAAAATCCTTTCCCGCTTTTCACTATACTTATTGGGCTGGCTAAAGTCGCCTCAATTCCTGTTTCTTCCATCTACTTTCTTAACTCTTGCATCATGATTCTAGCAACTTAATTCTTGATTCTTGCTACTTGATACTCATTTGAGATTGCCGCTCTCCTTAGTCTTACGCAATGACGAAGTCCAAACTCCGAAATCGTAATTCCCCATCACTCGCTTTTCAGTGAATTCACAGGATTGGAAGTCGCAGCCTTAGTTGATTGGTAACTAATAGTAACCAGTGCGATGACTGAAACAAATAATCCAGCAATCATAAATATCTGCCAACCTAAATTAATCTTAAACTGATAACTTTCCAACCATAGATTCATTGCCCACCAAGCCACAGGTATAGCGATTACAAATGCAATCAATATCAACTTTGTCAATTCTTTGGATAGCAGAAATACGATACTTGACACACTGGAGCCCAACACTTTTCTTATTCCTATTTCTTTGGTTCTTTGTTCGGCAGTAAAAGCTGTCAGGGCAAATAGTCCCATACAAGCAATGAGTATCGCAAACCCTGCAAAAATCCCAAACACCTTCCCCAAACGCGTTTCTGAAGCATACATATTCCCAAATCGTTCATCCATAAATGAGTAAGTGAACGGCTGACCAGGAGCTAATTCATTCCATTTAGATTCCAAAAAACCAACTACCGCCTCTGTATCTGAAGACTGAAAACGAAATGATGCTATTCCTTGTGGCTTTTCGCCAATGAATAGCATAACTGGACCAATATTTTCTTTTAGAGACTCGAAGTTGAAGTTCCGGACTATTCCTACAACCGTCTTTTCTTCAAGCTGATTAAAATTTGCTCCATCGAAGTCAACTATGGTTAGAATTTTCTTTCCGATCGCATCTCCTTCAAAGTTAAAATTTCGTGCGGCTGTTTCGTTCAGAATAACTGCACTAGAATCAGTAAGAAATTGAGTTGAAAAATCCCTTCCACTGACTATATCCATCTCAAGAGTCTTGATATAATCGTAGTCAACCCGCCAATTTTGGATACTTACCAAATTATCTGTTTGTTTGGGATCCTTACCTTCTGTCCACCATTGAGTATCGTTTCTCCAAGTATTTGCCACCGGTAAATAGCCTGAGATGGTACCACTTACAATCATGCTGTTCGAAAGTACTTCGCTCTTAAATGATTGTGCATTATCCCCCAATACATAGATGTCGTCTATGGTGATGATCTGGTCTTTGTTGAATCCAATCTTCTTGGTTTGAATAAAGTCGAGTTGCTTATAAACCGCAATAGTTGCGATAATCAGAACTATGGAAATAGAAAATTGGAAAACCACCAGAGAACTTCGAATAACGCCACTTTTCATACCCAGCGAAACCTGCCCTTTCAAAATGCTTATAGGCTTAAAGCCAGAAAGAAAGAAGGCTGGATAAATACCCGCCAAAAAGCCAGTTGACAGCGCTCCAGTACTTAAAATAAGGTAAAAATTAAATTCAGAAAATGGCAGCACCAAAGCTCTTCCTGCCAACTCATTGAAAAAAGGTAACAGTATAGTAACCAAAGGTATAGCGATCAAAATTGCAATAAAACTGAGTAAGGTAGATTCCATCAAAAACTGACGAATTAAATTTGAACGAAACGAGCCCATAACTTTGCGTATCCCCACTTCCTTTGCTCTATTAGCCGATCGTGCGGTAGATAGATTCATATAATTAATACAGGCAATGACCAGTATGAAGAGAGCTATCGCAATGAACAAATAGACATAGGTAATATCGAAATTGGGTTCAAATTCACCTTGTAAATCGCTTTGCAAGTGAATATCAGTCAGGGCTTGTAAATCAAAACTCAGTTTGCCACCATCTCTTTCGATGGATTCAAGTGAAGAGCCTTCCCCGAGAATCCGTATGAATTCTGGCTCTATATGTTTTTTGACCATAGAAGGAAATTTGGCTTCTAAATCTTTATAGTTTGAACCCTCTCTGAGTATTAGGTACGTCTGAAAATTATTACTCAACCATACATTTTCTTGCGCTTCGTCCAATCCTTCTGCGGACAGCAAAAAGTCAAAATGAAAGTGACTATTGACCGGAATATCTTCATAAACAGCTGTAATTCTAAAAATCTGATCGTTGTCCAGTGTTAACGATTGACCAATTGGATTCTCATCTCGAAAGTATTTTTCCGCAGCAGTTTGGCTGATCGCCACAGTATTTGGTTCTGATAAAACATTCTCGCCGCTACCTTCCAATAAGCGAACTCCAAAAACCTCGAAAAAATGTTTACCAGCCCATACGACCTTATTTTCTTTGATATTTTCATCTTCTCTTTTAACTAAATATGAACCTTTAGTTCGGAAGTGAACAGCCGCTTCAACCTCAGGATAATCTTCTTCCAATGCTGCCGCCATGGGTGCAGGTGCCAAAACAGTGTTCCAGCGAGTGCCTCCAAAAATAATATCACTGTGAATTCTATAAATTCTATCAGAGTTTTTAAACTCTTTGTCATAGCTAAGTTCATTAATTACAAAAAGTGAAATGATCAAGCATATGGCCACTCCGACAGAAAGTCCCAATACATTGATAATGGTGTAGAACTTATGCTTCTTTAAGCTTCTCAACGCAATAGTAAAGTAGTTTTTAAGCATGATTAGTTAAATTGTAAAATTCAAATTGAAATATTACTTTTATCAGCCAGATTCTTTTCTTTCGCAGACCACTTGATTAGCGAATCATTTCAGTCTAGCAAGCCTTTTTTTCTCCGTGGGCTAGGAAAATTTGTAACATAAGATGTGTTGGTAGATAGGTCATCTGGGAAGAAGTGCATCGCTTTTACACCTGACGGAAGACTTAAATCCCAGCTTTCATACTTGGATGAGCAGTACCTTCCGCATCCTCTATATTTACACTTTTTAATATTCCACTTCTGTGCCATCAAAAAATTGCTTAAATCATTGGAATGAGCCCGTTTGATAAGATGATGCATTATCTCCTCGGACAAAATCGTCCGCTTACGGGCAAAAAATATAATAGAGCTTTTAGGGAAGGAAATCGAAAGGGAATTTCAATAGAAATTATGAATATTTTAGATCAACCGCCTAATCGTCGCATCACCAGTTCATCGATTTTTTTATAAAGTTGCTTAGGATGACGAGTTCTCCAACTCAGATCGTTGAGCTTCCCTCCCGTTACCAAATAATGGTCAATACCATATTTACTCATTTCGGCGAAGACATGGTCTCGCATATTTAGTACAGCGATCCAGCCATCTTCCAATTCATCCTGCCATTCCTCATAATAATCATTCGCATCTAAATCAGTGTGGAAGTTGAACACATTTTCACAAATCAGTATGTATTTAGTGATCCCTTCTTCGATCATCAATTCAATAATATTACGCTTCAGGATCATAATATCATTGTGCAGAAGGTCATTCCATTCCCCTATCAATTCGATGATTGCAAAACCTTCCTGATAATTCACATATAGAACTTTCAGAAAGAGCGTCTCGCTTTCTATGTTATCCCATTGAGGATGAATCAGATAATTATAAATCTGATCTGTAAAGTAAATCTCGCTGTTTTGGTACCCAAAAAATGGAGACTTTTCATCATCTGAAGCTATATATAAATTTCTCCAGTTATAGTGTGGCTCAAGAGTATGCATAGGAGTGGAACACTATTGAAAAGGGCAAAGTTGCAGGTAGCTATTAGATTTTAACCTTCTTTTATAAGTATCCATCCGACCAACCCCATATTGCGAGTGGTTTCCTGAATGCTTAAAGTTGCAGGATGAAAAAGACAAGCAACGAAGCGTATTATTCCCTGTATTGTAAGTGGCAGGAATCCGGTAAGACCAAGGCAACCTTTGCCGCATCAGTAGGCATACCCAAAGCAACCTTCTATTATTGGTGCAGAAAGTTTGACACCGATACTGTTCCTACATCTTTCCCTTCCCCGTTTTCAATTATCCCGATGGATCAT
>Ga0307487_1002633_pt1 | contig 11256 bp, 9 predicted proteins | sample CBIW12metaG_FD_203665 | JGI IMG/M metagenome (GOLD analysis project Ga0307487, IMG submission 203665) | Sea-ice brine microbial communities from Beaufort Sea near Barrow, Alaska, United States - CBIW 1.2 | ecosystem: Environmental > Aquatic > Marine > Coastal | place: USA: Alaska | collected... | reverse complement strand
GACGATTCGAACGCAGTTCGCGACAAGTTAGCGGATGGTGGACGTTCAGTTGTGCTGATCGGGGCGGGTTGGATTGGTATGGAAGTGGCGGCAACGGCGAAGAGTTTGGGCAACAAGGTCACCATTCTCGATCGTAATGCTGTTCCATTGGCGGGTGCGATCGGTGATGAGCTCGGAACTTTCTTTGCAGAGAAGCATCGGTCGCACGGTGTGACGGTGCGATCCAGTGTCATCGTGGATCGGATCATCGGTGCGAACGGTCAGCTTTCGGGTGTCGTGCTTGACAGCGGCGAGGAGATCCCCGCCGATCTTGTGATGGTCGGCATCGGCGCTGTTCCGAATACTTCTTTGGCGCACGCCGCCGGCTTAGCGGTCGACAATGGAATCCTCGTTGATTCAGCTCTGAACACCAGCGCCCCTAACGTCTTTGCGGCGGGCGATGTTGCCAACGAGTTGCATCCGGTGATCGGGATGCGTCTGCGGACTGAACACTGGGCGAATGCGCTCAATCAGGGCGCAGCCGCAGCACGGTCGATGCTTGGCCAGGCCGAGAGCTTTGACGACATCCCCTATTTCTACACAGACCAGTTCGATATCGGCATGGAATTTTCTGGCTATGGGCCACTCATGAAAGATGCGCGTATTGCCTATCGCGGCGAACGCGACTCGGGTGAGTTTGTGGCCTTCTGGCTGAAGGATTCGGTTGTTGTCGCGGGGATGAACGTGAACGTGTGGGACGTGAATGATCAGGTGCAACGACTCATCCGTGAGAAGACGGTTGTGGATGAGGCGCGGCTAACGGACTCCGCGGTCGCGCTTGCAGACGTTTAGCCCGCCTTCGAGTGATCAGTCAGGTCTGCGGCATCCAGGATCGTGTAGCTGTAGCCCTGCTCTGCCAAGAAGCGCTGACGGTTTTGGGCGAAGTCTTGGTCAACAGTGTCACGCGCAACAAGCGTGTAGAAGTTGGCGGGAAGGCCGCTCTCCTTGGGGCGCAACAGGCGGCCCAACCGCTGGGCTTCCTCTTGGCGGGAACCAAATGACCCGCTGACCTGGATCGCGACAGTTGCTTCAGGCAGGTCGACCGAAAAGTTGGCGACCTTTGAGACCACCAGCACCTTGGTAATGCCATCGCGGAACTCTTGATAGAGCCGCTCTCGTTCGACGACAGGTGTTGCGCCGGTCATCTTCGGGGCATTCAATTGTTCGGCAAGTTCATCAATCTGATCGAGGTACTGCCCGATCACGAGTATCCGTTCGCCGGCATGCTTCTTCACGAGTGCCCGCACAACCTCGGTCTTTGCTGGTGCGGTGGCGGCAAGCCTAAAACGTTCATCGTCGGCGGATGCGGCATATTCGAGTCGCTGGTTCTCAGGCAGGTCGACACGCACCTCGAAGCAGCTTGCGGGCGAGATGAAGCCTTGCGCCTCAATCTCTTTCCACGGGGCATCGAAACGCTTGGGACCGATGAGGGAAAACACGTCGCCTTCACGTCCGTCTTCACGCACGAGTGTGGCGGTGAGGCCGAGGCGGCGGCGGGCCTGCAGATCGGCGGTTAGTTTGAAGACGGGGGCGGGGAGCAGGTGAACCTCGTCATAGATGACGAGACCCCAGTCCAAAGCATCCAGAAGCGACAAGTGGGCATATTCGCCTTTTCGCTTGGCCGTCAGGATTTGATAGGTTGCGATGGTGACCGCGCGGATCTCTTTGGTCTGCCCCGAATATTCGCCCACCTCATCTTCGGTGAGAGTTGTGCGCTTCAGAATCTCGGAACGCCACTGACGTGCCGACACCGTATTTGTCACCAAAATCAGGGTTGTAGTCTTGCTCTGGGCCATCGCGCCCAAGCCGACAAGCGTTTTACCGGCGCCACAGGGCAGCACAACAACGCCTGAGCCGTGATGGAAGAAGTTATCGATTGCGTGCTGCTGGTACTCACGCAAACCCCAACCCTGAGCATCCAAGTCCATCTCGTGGGGAGTGCCTGGCGTGTAGCCTGCGTTGTCTTCGGCAGGCCAACCCAACTTCAGTAACTCCTGCTTGAGTTGACCGCGCGCCCACGGCTGCACGACAAAAGTGTGCTCGCCGCGACGCTCGAACAGCAGACTCGCGACCTTCTTGCCTCGCGTAATTTCCCGCAAAACAGCAGGATCGATCGCGGTGAGCGTGAGTGCGCCATCATCATCGCGATTGATGACGAGTCGCCCGTAGCGGCCAACAGTCTCAGTAATGTCGACGCTGACGCTCTGCGGGATGGGAAACTTCGAATACTTCTCGAGCGTCTCCAACATTGCGTCGGAATCGTGGCCAGCGGCGCGAGCATTCCAGAGCCCCAACCGGGTGATGCGGTACGTGTGAATATGTTCGGGGGCACGTTCCAACTCGGCGAACACAGCCAAATCATGGCGCGCGTCTTGTGCAAGGGGGTGCGCGACCTCAAGCAGAACCGTGCGGTCAGACTGCACGATCAGAGGTCCGTCGGGTGCGGCGTTCATCCGACTTAGCCTACGCCCGGATGCTTAGCGTTCAGTCGTCGCCTCAACCCCGATGATGCTCGACAACGGCAGAGTGCGCTCGATGTCGGCCGCACGATCGAGTGCGCGAATCCGCCCAGCAGCCACACTCGACGGTTCGAGGGTGTAGAGCACTTCTCGGCCATCAGGCATCTTTACGGTGACTTTCAGCAGCAGTTTGTTGCGAATCGCGACCTCGATTTGCCGCGAAAGCCACGCCTGATCCTCATCGCCGGTAGCCCCGCCCTGGCCGTTGCGAAGTTTCGCCAGCAACTGCTCTGGTTGGGCGTTCTGAGGTTCATCCGCACTTGCGTCGCTCACCTGATCGCGTCGCAGCGACAAAATCTTGCCGTCGCTGTCTTCTGCGGCAACCGGGTATCGAGCATCGCTGAGAGCCCAAAACAGTTGCTCGACACCAAAGCGTGAGACCAGCCGACCAAGTTCGTGGCGCAAACCGAACGGGCTAAAGTTGGGGTCGACGGCGATTGATTGCAGCAGCACCGAATCAGGGGATGTGACATAACTGCCGACCGCCCCGTGCAGACCAACACGCACCAGCCCATGACGCGAGGCAGCTTCGGCCAACAAGTACTCGACCGGTTGCGGAACGCCCGTCAACGAAATCTCTGCTAAAAACGCTCGCATGCCCTCAAGTGTTTCTCCGAGCGTCATCGCGTGATGCAGGCTCGACGGTGAAATGCGATATGTGGATGCCAGAGCTCGAGTCTCAACATCGGCAATGATGCGCAGGCGAGCATCCAGTTGCGGCGCCAACGGCCCAGGCGAAATCACCGTCAGGTCGGGCTGCACGTACACGTGGTGCACTTCCATGGGGAACAGCTCAGCCATCGCCGCAGCAGCTTCGGCCGGTGTGCGTGTCAGCAGGGCGATCCCTGCGGTGCTCGGGAGTCTTTCTGCGGTTACGCCGAGCAGCTGAGCATCACGGCTGTAGCGACGCAGTTTTTCGAGCATCCAGTCAACGCCGGCGGGGAACAGCCACCCAACATACTCTTCGACTCCGTCTCCCCAGAAGCTGTGGGTGCGATCAGCCAAGATTGTGCGGATGTCGTCGGGCACGCCCTGATACCAGGCCTCAGCGAGGTGCAGCCAGCGTTCGTCTGCGGAGCGCGACATCCACGCGGTGGCGTCGGCGGTGGGCATCCATTGGGCATTCGTGGTTGCAACAAGCCCAGCGCGTTCCGCAATGTCGACGAGTCCGGCGACCTTATCGAGGCGCACAGACATGGAGACCGCGAGCCGCTTGGAGTCGGGCAGTGAGACTCCGCCCCGAGCGAGATCGCGAACCGGAGTGGTGCGAAGTTGGTTGAGAAGCTCGGTGACTTCGTTGGTGGTAGCGAAAGCGTTTTCGGCCGCAATGCGGTCGAGGGATGCGCGCTCAGACGGCTCGACCGAGGTGAGCGTTGATGGGGGAGCCGTCTCAAGCAACTCTCCTGTGGTTGGCAGGTCATCGAAAGGCCAGCCGGCCAAATGGTCAGTGACGCCGTCTGGAGCGCTGTAACGACCACCGCGGAAGATCAGCAGTGCATGCTCCACAAGTCGGTCGAGTCGCTGCTGCACGGCCACAGCATCGTTGCCAAACCTGCCAAGTGCGGAAGCAACATCGCCAGCGGTCAGCGAGTTTGTATCGGCAACAACGGCCAACGTCGCGAGTGTTGGACGGTCAAGAGTGCGCAGAACGCGCTCAAGCGATGTGGTCTGCTGCAGAGCATCCGCAAGATCAAAGAAGTCGCTGACGGAGTTGCTGCGCACAACTCGCGAGCGCAACAACCCAAGGAGTTGACTATCGTCTAGTGCGCGCAGCTGAGCGGCGAGCAGAAGAGCAGCGTCGCTAATTGTGGCCATTCCTATATTCACGTTGGCGGCGGCGCCCATTCAGCACCAGAAGGGTGATGATGAAAGCCACACCCAACGGGAGAGCAAAGTAGGGCATAGTGATGACTGCGGGCCACGCACCTGTGTCGAAATCGCTGAGACCAGCTGCGGTGGCAACAACTACGGCGACAAAGCTAATCACGGCGAGTGCGATCGAGATGGCGACGAGGTAGGCGAGCACACGCTCGATACGAAGGTCGCGTTCAGTTGAATGATTTGTCACGATGACAAGGATACGCGCCCGTTTACGTTCTAAGCTTGAGTCACGATACGAAGGAGCACGCCCATGCCCACCGGCAAGGTTAAGTTTTACGATGACGAGAAGGGTTTTGGCTTCATCATGAGTGATGAAGGCCAGGAGGTTTTCTTGCATGCCTCAGCGCTGCCTGCGGGCACGACAGGGGTAAAGGCGGGTACTCGCCTTGAGTTCGGCATTGCTGACGGCAAGAAGGGCGCCCAGGCGCTTTCCGTGCGAGTGATGGATGCCCCTACGAGTATGAGCAAGCTGAACCGCAAGCCAGCCGACGACATGGCCGTGATCATTGAAGATCTGGTCAAACTCATGGATGGTATTGGTTCCGGCCTCAAGCGGGGCCGTTACCCTGACAAGGCGCACGGCGCCAAAATTGCTTCAATGTTGCGAAAGGTAGCGGACGAACTAGATGCCTAAGCGCCAGTACGAAAAGCTTGCTCGGGGGGCACTCCTCGAGATCACCGACACGGCGTCGATTGGCGCGGTCGTTGGTGAGCAGGTCGAAAACGACGGCACCGTCTCGGTGATCTTCGCTTCGGCCATGCGTGGCTACCCCGGCTGGAACTGGACCGTTAGCATCGCCCACGTTGAGGGTGCAGATCCGACTGTTCTTGAAGCAGAGCTCATGCCGGCCGAAGGCGCACTGCTATCGCCCGACTGGGTTCCGTGGTCTGAACGACTCGCGGACTACAAGGCTGCCCAAGCGGCGGCTGAAGCGGCCGATGCCGAAAAAACGACCTCAGACACAGCGTCAAGCGGCGACGACTCAGACGACGACGGCTCAGACGACGATGATTCAGGCGACGATGAAGACGACGACGATGAAGACGACGACGAGTTCGACTCTGCCGTCTTGCATGGCGGAGATCTTGACGGTGTGGACATCGACGCCGTAGCTCACGACGACGACGATGACGAAGTCGGCGACGATTATGATTCAGGCGTCTTTCGTGGGGGAGACCACGACGGCGTGAGCGTTGACGACCTCGATGAGTCTGCCGACGACGATGACGATTCGGACGACGATGACGACGATTCGGACGATGAAGAGTCGGACGATGACGACGACGACGACGACGATGACGAACCAGATGACGACGGCGACGACGATGACGAATCAGATGACGATGACGACGATTCAGATGACTAGTCTGTGCGCTTCCCGCGTCTGACGTGCGTGTAGATCAGCCCGATAAGTCCGAGCACGAGCCCCGCCACTGCGGTCCATAACCACCACAGGTTGCCTGCAGCGTTCAGCGGCTCGAGAAAGAGCAGCAGAGTGGCAAGGCCGAGCACCCACAGGCCGATACCGAAAAGCATCGCCTTGCGGTCGTCGGTCTCGACCGGCTTAGGGTCGGGCCGCCGTTCCGAGTCTTTCAGCCAGATACGCACAGTTTCAGGTTAGTGGCTGTTGGCGATCACGTAGTCGATGGATGACACCAATTTGCGTACGTCATCCGGCTCAATCGCAACGAAGGTTGCAACCCGCAGTTGGTTACGGCCGAGTTTGCGGTACGGATTGGTGTCGACGATTCCATTTGCGCGCAGGGTTTTATCGACTGAGGCAGCGTCGATCGAGTCGTCGAAGTCGATTGTGACGACAACCTGCGAACGTTGCTCAGCCTCGGTGACGTACGGGGTCGCGACGGTGCTGGCTGTAGCCCAGTCGTAGAGCACCGACGATGATTCGCGGGTGCGGGCATCCGCCCACGCAAGTCCGCCGTTGCTATTGATCCAGTCAATCTGGTTTTCGATCAACAGCAGTGTGCTGAGCGCCGGGGTGTTGAGGGTCTGGTTGAGGCGTGAATTGTCGATTGCATTTTTGAGTGACAAGAATTCCGGAATGTAACGGCCAGAGGCGGCGATACGCTCGACGCGCTCGATCGCGGCGGGGGAGAAGAGGGCGATCCACAGCCCACCATCCGAAGCAAAATTCTTTTGCGGGGCGAAGTAGTAAACATCAGCTTGGCTTGCATCGAACTGGATGCCGCCCGCCGCGCTTGTAGCGTCAACCACGGTGAGCACGTTGTTACCGTCGGCCCGTCGAACGGGAGCCATCACACCGGTTGAGGTCTCATTTTGTGGGTATGCAAATACGTCTGCACCGTTGAGATCGTCGAGTTCAGCCAGCGACCCGCCAGGGGCAGTGACGATATGAGGCGATTCGAGGTGGGGTGCGGCGGCGGCTTTAGCGAACTTGGAACCGAACTCACCAAAAGAGAGGTGGGCGCTGCGACGTTCGATGAGGGCGAATGCTGCAGCATCCCAGAATGCGGTGGATCCGCCGTTACCCATAACCACTTCGTAGCCTTCAGGAATCTGAAAAAGCTCGCCTATTCCTGAGCGCACGCGGCCGACGAGGTCGCGAACGGGCTCCTGGCGGTGAGATGTGCCAAGGATGGTGTGGGCAGCTGACGCTAGATGTTTGATCTGTTCGGGGCGCACCTTGGAGGGGCCGCAGCCGAATCGTCCGTCAGCGGGAAGAAGGTCGGTCGGAATCGTCAGGCTCGGCATACGTCCGATTCTATGGGCCGGTTCGGGCTAGTCTTGTTTCATGACCGATCTCGTTGACACCACCGAGATGTACCTGCGCACGATTCTTGACCTTGAAGAAGAGAATATTGTTCCGCTGCGGGCACGCATCTCTGAACGCCTCGGCCACTCTGGTCCGACCGTTTCGCAAACTATCGGCCGCATGGAACGTGACGGCCTTGTCGTTGTCGAAGGCGACCGCCACCTCGAATTCACTGAGGAGGGCCGCCGACGCGCCACCCATGTGATGCGCAAGCACCGTCTTGCCGAGCGACTGCTTGCTGACGTTATTGGCCTCGACTGGGCGCTTGTGCATGATGAAGCCTGCCGGTGGGAGCACGTGATGAGCGAGCAGGTTGAGCGCAAGCTCATCGAAATGCTTGATCACCCCACGGAGTCGCCCTACGGCAACCCGATTCCGGGTTTGGAAGAGCTGGGTGGCACGGCTGCCCCCTCATTCAGCGCGGGAATGGTGAACATTGTCGATTTGGTCGCCGAGACTTCGGCACCCGTTTCGGGCCGCATCCGTCGTTTGGGTGAGCCCGTGCAGTTTGAGCCAGAGTTGCTGCAGCAGCTGTTCAATGCGGGGGTTCTGCCCGGCAAGATAGCAACCTTCTCCGCCGCTGATACGTATGTTGCGGTCACCGTTGAGGGGTTTGGCGAAGGCCTTGAACTGCCCAATGAGGTCGCTGTGCACATCTTCGTAGAGAAGCCTGGCGCGTAAGTTTCTGATTCTGGTATTCACCGAGGCGTTACCTTCTCGTCATTAGCTGCGGCGCGCCCGCGTGCGGAAGGCGCCCAAAATTGGGTTAGCCTATAGCTCTTGAAGTTCACGAATGAACCGGAGAATCGCATGTTAAGTAGGTGCAGCATCCAAACCGTGGATGCGCGTGCTCATTTCTACATACGACACAGCAGTACTGTGCGTGGCAGTTTTTGCGCGCTGAATCACTAGGCATCGTCTTTCGACGGTGTTTTTTTGTTTTCTGCCTCCCATTCGCTGAGCCTCAAGGAAGTCGATTGCCTGCAAGCCGTGCAGGCTCTTTCGAGAGGATGACAATGCGCACACTGGTATTGAACGCGGGCTATGAGCCGCTTGCGGTCGTGTCTTTCAAGCGAGCGATTGTGCTCGTGCTCAATCAGAAGGCAACGATCATTGCTGCCGATTCGGAGCATCCTGTCTGGGGTTCAAGTGGGTCGTGGGAGCGCCCGTCGGTGATCATCCTGCGAAATTATGTGCGCATCCCGTCTACGCGCAGACTGCCAGTGTCGCGCAGAGGAGTGTTGCGGCGCGACGGTCACCGTTGCGGTTACTGCGGAGGCTTAGCGAACACGATTGACCATGTTTTGCCGCGTTCGCGGGGTGGGGAAGATACGTGGGAGAACCTGGTGGCGTGCTGCCTGCGCTGCAATAACCTGAAGAGCAATCGCACCCCTGCGGAGATGAATTGGCGACTGCTGACGAAGCCGCGCCCGCCGCACACGAGCGCATGGCTGGTCAGGGGAATCGAGAAGGCACTCCCAGATTGGGAAGAATATTTGGCTCCAGCCGCATAACTGTTATGCTGTTGTGATTATTCCCTTTGTTTGAGGTTTGCCCTAGATCTGTCTCGAATCCGCTCCACTGTTAGGTTTCCGTTTGTCCCGCATGTCTTCTGATCGTACGGATGCGTTTGGTGTCCCCGCGGGCGAAGCCGCCAGTGATGTACCAGTTTTCGTGTCGCGGCGCGAGGCCCGTTCTGCGCGTGAGGGGGCTGAAGCGCACCCGATAGCCAAATCTGCGGATGTTGCATCGGCCAAGCCGCGCGCAATTTTGACGCCGAAACGGGCACGGCGCAACCCGATGCGGGCGATGGCTTCACTGACCGTTATTGGTGCCCTTTTTGCTGTCGCAGGCTTGCCTGCTTACGCGCAGGGAAGATCTGTCTCTGATGAGGGTTCCGCGGTTGCTTCGGTTGCCGTGGCAGACGCTTCGAGTGTGAGCGCGCAATCGATCACCGTGAGCGCTGATTTGGCTCTTCCTGAGCTTGGGCGTGACCAGTTCGCGGCGACGTCGCCTGAAGATCTGGAACTGATCCGCCAGCAGTCAGCAATTGCGTCGGAAAATGAACTGTATGCGGCATCGGGAGCTCGTGAGCTTGGCGATGACTACCCGTGGGCGACTGCCGGCTACGACCTGTCGGCGCTCAACTATTACTACCGCGAGTGCACCGACTTTGTTGCGTGGCGTTTGAACCGCGATGTTGGGTCATTCTCGGCACCTTTCCGTTGGGCGTGGGCTGACCTCACCCCAAACGGTGGAAACGCTTCGCAGTGGAAGGCTGCTTGGGATGATCACGGCTGGACCATCAGCGCCACGCCGGTTGTCGGTTCGGTTGCCTGGTTCGGTTGGGACAACCACGTGGCTTATGTGAAGGCAGTCAATGCCGATGGCAGCGTTCTGCTTGAGGAATACAACTACGTGAACCGCGTCTATAGCCAGCGAATTCTCGCGTCCGCCGACGTCGAGGCATTCCTCTACCCACCCGGCCAGTAGCCCGCGACTCGACTACACTCATACCGCAAGCCTCTGTAGCTCAACGGAAGAGCAACTCCGTCCTAAGGAGCAGGTTGGGAGTTCGAATCTCTCCAGGGGCACAATTTGTGAACATAAAAATGCTGGTCAGAGGCTTGTTCTGTAATTTGACGGAATTGCCTCTGACTAGCCTCTTTGACAGAATCCCCCGTTTACCCGACGTTTTCACTGGAACTTGCGGATAGAGATACATGCCGATTTTTCTATGGCGCGAGGCTATCTAGGGCTGCACGGACATCCGGCCCGGGCTGTAGTAGCGCCTCGACGTAGTGTCGCTCAGTGATGGCTGAACTGGAGTGGTCTACGTAGGCCGCAGCCGTATCTAGCCCCATGACATTTGCGATGCGGGTCAATGCCGTGCGGCGCAAGGTGTGGGGAGTCACCCAATCTGGCAGGTCAGCATCAGCACGCAGCCGCCGGATAGCCTGCTGAATGTGATGGGGGTCAATCATCGTTCCACGCGACGATGTGAATAGGAGACCGCCCGGGCCTGCGTTCTCTGCACGCTTCCGAAGAATGTCAGCAACCCATACCGGCGGGGTGACGATTCTCTGACCATCAGGCCCATCTTTGGTGTGCAGTTGCCGCATGATGGGCCGCACAGCACTGACCGTAGCGCGAATATGGACACGCGGTCCGGCTGGGTTGTCGAGGTCAAGGTCACCGACGGTCAACGCCAAAGACTCACCCACACGGGTTGCGAGCCCGAGTTGGACGTTAGCCCAATCTTCCAGGTAATAGTTGCCTCGTTTGCGGGGGGCTCGCAGTGCCTCCCGCAGCCGCGCCAGTTGTTCATCGCTGAGCGCCTGCGGCTTCGATTTCGACGGTTTTGACTTCGATGTCGCCTGGATGGGATTTGCGGCGACGGCATCACGCCGAGCGGCGAAGCTGAAAGCTTGGTTCAAGATGGTGCGCGCCAAATCAGACTGTGCGGCACGCACAGCACGTTCAGCAGTGAGCCACAGGTCCAGCCGCCCAGTGGTCGCTTCACGCAACAGCAGCGAACCAACACCGGGGACGATGATGCGGCCCATGATGTCTTCATATGAATACTTAGTGCCGCGGCTCAGGTCAGGGGATTCGAGCAGCTTCGCCGGCCACCAGATGGCAAGCAGTTGAGCAACGGTGCTGCCACCGTCAAGCTCACCACCACGGATGTGCGCACTGCGCTCTTGCAAAGCCTTACTCAACGCAGCGCGGGCGGCACCTTTCGTTGCGCCGCCGCGTTCGACAGCCCGCGTCACACCATCACCGTCACGGAACCGGGCGCGTGCGGTGAAAGCTCCTGGACTACCAGCGACCGAGACGGTCCCATGGCTTCCAATTTCGAGACGCGGCCGAGACATTAGGCCACCTTCTTCATAGCCCAAGCATCCAACATTGCTGTCGGATAGCGGACGGAGCGGCCGAGTTTTAGATACGGCGGCCCATCGGTGCCGACCGCTCGCCAGTTGCGCAATGTCTTCGGAGCCAGCAACAGACGGGTTGCCGCA
>Ga0307487_1002629_pt1 | contig 11265 bp, 11 predicted proteins | sample CBIW12metaG_FD_203665 | JGI IMG/M metagenome (GOLD analysis project Ga0307487, IMG submission 203665) | Sea-ice brine microbial communities from Beaufort Sea near Barrow, Alaska, United States - CBIW 1.2 | ecosystem: Environmental > Aquatic > Marine > Coastal | place: USA: Alaska | collected... | reverse complement strand
CTGCCCGAGCAGCTTGCCGGCGGCGGCCTTCTGGTCGCCCGGCACCGTGCGCATCAGGGCGTTGAGCCTGGAGAGGGGGGACGACTCCCCCACATGCTCGGCTCTCACCGACCTGAGGTCCGCGGAGGTTTCGGACAGCGAAATGGCGGTGAGGGCCGCGTCAACCGCAGCACTCACCGCCTCTTCGGTAATGGCGGGCGGGTCAAGGGGACCAGAAGTTTCAGACACAGTCCCTGAGTTTAGCCGCCTCAGGCACCCTGGCTTCTGCTCTGGGCACCCAACGCTCGCGGGTCGACCAGGTTCGGGTCGACGGGCGGGGTCTCGTCGGGCTTGATGAGCTTGCCCGCCTGCGGGCCGGTGCGCTTCGCGATCCGGCGCGCCACCCAGGACAGGGACAGGTTCATCGTCAGGTAGATGGCCAGCACGATGAAGAAGAACGAGAACTGGTACTGGTTGCCGAAGAAACCGCCGAGGTTGTTCAGTCCGGAGCGGAGCAGTTCGTTGTAGCCCACGACGAAGGCCAGCGAGGTGTCCTTGAGCAGCACGACCAGCTGCGCGATGATGATCGGAAGCATCTGCCGGAATGCCTGGGGAAACTCGATCCGGAACCGGGTGGCGACGGGGGTGAGACCGATGGCGAGGCCGGCCTCACGCTGTCCGCGTGGGAGGGCATTGATGCCGGCACGGAGGGCTTCGCCGATGATCGCTCCGTTGTACACGGAGAGCGCGGCGACGCCGGCCCAGAACGAGCCGGTGCCGAATACCAGCAGAATGAACAGCATCATGAGCAGCACGGGCATGCCGCGGAAGAATTCAAGGATCACGGTGGTCGGAACTCGGATCCAGGCGGTGTCAGACGCACGCCCGAACGAGAACAGCACGCCGAGGATGAGCGCGAACGTCGCGGCGACCGCGGCCATGCGCAACGTCGCCAGCGCGCCGAGCCCGAGGGTGCGCCAGACCAGCAGGTCGCCGAAGACGTCCCAGCGGCTCACGTCCCAGAGGCCGGGCTGCACCGCGCCGTTGGCGCTTGCCTTGGGCAGGCCGAGCACGACGATGAGGGCGGCCAGGCCGCCGGCGATGACGATCGCTCCGACGATCGAGAGCATGCGCGAACGCGCCCGCGATTTCGGTCCGGGGGCGTCGTACAGTACAGAACTCATCGGAGCACCGCGACCTTCTTCTCGATCCTGCCGGCGACGATGCCGAGAGGAATGGTGATGATGAGGTAGAACGCCGCGACGGCAAGCAGGATGGCGATGGTGGCGTCCCCGCGGTCGTTCGTGATCTTGCGGGCCGCCCCGAACAGTTCGAAGACGAAGAAGGCGCCGGCCACCGAGGTGTTCTTGGTGAGGGCGATGAAGACGTTGATCAGTGGCGGAACCACCATGCGGATGGCCTGGGGCATGACCACGTAGGAGAGGGTCTGACCGAAGGTGAGTCCCACGCTGCGGGCTGCTTCGGCCTGTCCGACGTGCACGCCGTTGACACCGGATCGCAGTGCCTCGGCAACGAACGGGGAGGTGTAGACCGTGAGGCCGATGGCGGCCAGCTGGAAGTACCCGGGGGTGAACTGCAGGTACGGCAAAAGGTAGGCGCAGAAGAACAGCACCAGGGTGAGCGGCGTGTTGCGTACAAGCTCCGTGTAGGCGGTGGCGAAGATGCGGAACGATGCGATCGGTGAGATGCGCATGGCGGCGACGATCATGCCGAGCAACGATGCGCCGACTCCGGCGATGGCGAGCAGGCCCAGGGTGTTCCGGAAGCCTTCCAGGAACAGCGGCAGGTTGTCGATGACTGCGTCCACAACTCACCTCCTCTTCTTTGTCTGTCTGCGGGTATGGCAGGGGTGTACATGGACCATGCTGGGCCAGATCACCGCAGCGACCCGCCCCTTCGGGCGGGTCACTGCGGGTCAGTGGAGTACTGCGGGTTTGTGCTGGTTATCGACGGAGACGGTCGACCTAGTAGCGGTCGACTGCCGGAGGCGTCGGGGTGTCGAGCACGGAGCCCGCGGTGGATTCCCAGGCCTTGACCCAGCTGCCATCGTCGTAGGACTCTTCAAGCACATCGTTGATGAAGTTGCGGAACTCGGTGTCGTCGTGTGCGAGGCCGATGCCGTAGGGCTCATCGGTGAACGCGTTGTTGACGACCTCGAACTCGCCCGGGTTCTGGTCGGCGAGGCCGGCGAGAATCACGTTGTCCGTGGTGACGGCGGCAACCTCGCCGCTACGCAGCGGGCCGAGGCAGTTGGAGTAGGTGTCCGTGGCGATGATGTCCGTCGTGTACGCGGCGATGTTCTTCTCCGAGGTGGAGCCACTCACGGTGCAGACCTTCTTGCCGGCGAGGTCCTCCGGACCGGTGATGCCGTCCGGGTTGCCCTCGAGCACGAGCAGATCCTGACCGGCCGAGTAGTACGGTCCGGCGAAGGACACGACCTCCTTGCGAGTGTCGTTGATCGTGTACGTCGCGATGACGAGGTCAACCTCGCCGTTCTCGATGAACGGTTCGCGGTTGGCGGAGACGGTCTCGCTCCAGTTGATGCCGCTGGCGGGGATGCCGAGCTTGGCTGCGATGATCTTGCCGATCTCCACGTCGAAGCCGACCGGCTTGCCGTCGGGTCCACGCAGGCCGAACAGCGGCTGGTCGAACTTGGTGCCGATATTGATGCTGCCCGCTTCGGCCAGTTTCGCCATCGTGGTGCCGGCTTCAAACTCTGTGGCGTCGGCTACCGGCGGCTCGTCAGACGACGTTGCGCCGGAGTCGCTGCAGCCGCTGAGAACGAGCGCGCTGATGGCAAGGGCCGAAATCACTAGACCTTTTTTGAGTCTCATGGTTTTTCTCCTGATTGCTGGTGTTGCTGCTGTGTGGGGCTTGCTCACGGTTACTTAGTGGGCAAGTATTTTGGAGAGGAAGTCTTGCGCTCTCGTGCTTTGGGGATTGGTGAAGAACTGCTCGGGAGTGGCTTCTTCCACGATCTCGCCCTCGGCCATGAAGATCACGCGGTCGGCAGCCTTGCGGGCAAAGCCCATCTCGTGCGTGACGACGATCATGGTCATGCCGTCGTTGGCGAGGTCGACCATGACCTCGAGTACCTCGTTGATCATTTCCGGGTCGAGTGCGCTCGTCGGCTCGTCGAGCAGAATGACCTTGGGGTCCATGGCGAGGGCGCGCGCGATGGCGACGCGCTGCTGCTGCCCGCCGGAGAGCTGTGCGGGCATCTTCTTGGCCTGGTTCGCCACCCCCACACGGTCGAGCAGGGTCATGGCCCTCTTCTCGGCCTCGGCCTTCTTCATGCCGCGCACCTTGATCGGTCCGAGAGTGACGTTCTCGAGCACGGTCTTGTGAGCGAACAGGTTGAAGGCCTGGAAGACCATGCCCACGTCGGCGCGCAGGTGAGCGAGGGCCTTGCCCTCCTCGGCGAGCTTGACCCCGTCAATGGTGATGACCCCATCGTCAATGGTTTCGAGGCGGTTGATCGCCCGGCAGAGCGTCGACTTGCCCGAACCGCTCGGCCCGATCACGACGACAACCTCACCGCGGTTGACCGTGGCGTTGATGTTCTTGAGAACGTGCAGTTCTCCATAGTGCTTGTTGATGTCTTTTACGACCACCAACGGTTCGCCGCGACGGACCGTGATGTTTGACGTGGCCGGCGTGGCGTTTGTAGGCTCCATAAGCCCAACTTAGAACAAAATTCGACCAGGGGTGCACCAAACCCCCGACGGTAACCGAGTTGTAACAGTCGGCACCGCCGGGGGCGGGATAAAACGGGTCGGAACGGGGGTTTCTCCCGCCGATTCAGCTGCGCTGAGCGAAGGCGCTCTCGTACAGGCACACGGATGCCGCGGTGGCGAGGTTCATGGACTCGGCATGACCGTAAATCGGAACGCTGATGGCGCGGTCCGCCTTGGCCAGGTCTTCGTCGGTGAGCCCGCGCGCCTCGTTGCCGAAGAGCCACGCCGTCGGCGCGGTGAGGAGCCCCTCGGTACGCGCGGCGAGCAGATCCTCACCCTTGATGTCCGCGGCGAGCAGCTGCAGCCCGGCGGTACGCACGCGGTCGCGCACATCCTCGAGGCTCGCGGCGATCGCGACGGGCAGGTGGAAGATCGAACCGGTGGACGACCGAATCACCTTGGTGTTGTACAGGTCGACGCTGCGACCGCAGAGGATGACGGCGTCGGCACCGGCGGCATCCGCCGCCCGAATGATCGTGCCGGCATTGCCCGGGTCGCGCACCTCCTCGAGGATGACGACAAGTTTCGGTTCGGCGTTGAAGATCTTCCGCACCGAGGTGGGGAACTGGTGGCATACGGCGACGAATCCCTGCGGCGTGACCGTGTCGGCCATGGCGTCGAGCACTTCTTCGGAGACGAACTCCACCTCGACGCCCGCGGCGACGGCGGATTCGGCAAGGTCGCTGTAGCGTTCGAGGGCTGTCGGCGTGGCGTACAGTTCCACGACGAGTTCGGGGCGGAACGTGAGGGCCTCGGAAACGGCCTGCGGACCTTCGAGAAGGAACAGCCCCGTCTCGGTGCGCGCATCGCGCTTCGCAAGTTTCGCGACGGCTCTAACGCGCGGTGAACGTGGGTTATCAAGCATGTATCAAGCCTACTTGCAGAAAACGTGCGCAGATGCAGAAAAAGGGAGTGGGCGCTGTCGCGGCCACTCCCTTTTCACTGTTCCAGCGAAGCTGCTGGTCTGACTACGCTGCTGCAACCTTCGGTGCCGACGTGTCGGCGGGAAGGGCACCCTTGGCGGACTCGACGAGGGCCGCGAAGGTGGCGGGCTCGTTGACGGCCAGTTCGGCGAGCATACGACGGTCAACCTCGATGCCTGCAAGGCCGAGGCCCTGGATCAGACGGTTGTAGGTGAGGCCGTTGGCGCGCGATGCGGCGTTGATGCGCTGGATCCACAGGCGACGGAAGTCACCCTTGCGTGCACGGCGGTCACGGTAGCTGTAGGTGAAGGAGTGAGTGAGCTGCTCCTTCGCCTTGGTGACCAGACGTGAACGCTGTCCGCGGTAGCCCTTGGCGCGTTCGAGAATAACGCGACGCTTCTTGTGGGCGTTTACAGCCCTCTTGACTCTTGCCATTTTTCCGGTTCCTTAAAAGTGTGTGGTCGTCGGCTGTTTAGAGACCGAGAAGCTTCTTGATGACCTTGGTGTCCGACTTGGCCAGAACCTGGTCCTGGTTGAGGCGAGCCTTGCGCTTGGTGCTCTTGACCTCGAGGTTGTGTCGCATACCAGCCTGCTGCTTCATGATCTTGCCGCTTCCGGTGACCTTGAACCGCTTCTTCGTGCCGGAGTGAGTCTTCATCTTAGGCATCTTTTTCCTCCAGTTTTGCTGCCTTATCGGCAACCTTGTCTGCCTTATCGGCAACCTTGTCTGCCTTTTCAGCAGCCTTATGTGCGTTAGTCTCCGCCTTGGCCTCTGACTTGTTTTTCAGAGGTCCGATGACCATGACCATGTTTCGTCCGTCAATGGTCGGAGTTGATTCCACGGAACCGAACTCGGATACATCCTCGGCAAATTTTCTGAGCAGTCGCACACCCTGGTCGGGACGGGACTGTTCACGACCACGGAACAAGATCATGGCCTTGACCTTGTCACCGGCCTTCAGAAAGCCTTCGGCGCGTTTGCGCTTGGTCTCGTAGTCGTGGGTATCAATCTTGAGGCGGAATCGAACCTCTTTGAGGATCGTGTTCGCCTGGTTGCGCCTGGCTTCTTTAGCCTTCTGCGCAGCCTCGTACTTGAACTTGCCGTAGTCCATGATCTTCGCCACGGGCGGCTTAGCTTCAGGGGCAACTTCGACAAGGTCGAGGTCGGCGTCCTGCGCCAGTCGCAGGGCAACATCAATGGCCACGACCCCGACCTGCTCGCCGTTGGGACCAACGAGACGAACTTCGGGGACGCGAATACGGTCATTTGTACGGGGATCGCTGATGCGTCTCTCCTCTTGGTTAACTTCGTGGTTACAACCGGCCAACGGATGTCGGCCGGGGACGAAGAGAGGAAAATCACGAGCATTTGTTCGAGCGCGATGCTCGTCCAACCACACGGCACCCTGGCTGCCTTCACCCTCTGGAAACCAGCGGACGACGACGGAGTGCGAACTACCCGGTAACCTTTATGAAGCGGTCAAGCGCGGGTGGGAGATTCTCCACTTTCGTACCGAGACTAATGTCTCGGAACCGACATAACTCTAGCAGAGGATAGCAGTGAGCACCAATTACGACGAAGAGACCGCCCAGGCCACACGGGACATCGCGGATGTCGGAGCGGTGGAGATCATCACCACCGCGGCCGTACATTTGCTGAGCGCGGCGGCCGTGAAATGCGGACTGGCCGACGACCCCAGCACCCAGACCGACCTCGATGAGGCCCGCAAACTCATCACCGCCCTCGCCGGCCTCGTGACGGCAGCAGCGCCCGAAATCTCCGACATGCATGCGCGCAGCCTGCGCGACGGCCTGCGTTCCGTTCAGCTCGCGTTCCGCGAGGCGTCCACCATTCCCGACCCGATCGGTGAGGGCCCGGGCGAGAAGTTCACCGGCCCGGTCAACTAGCCCGTGGACCCCCGCCTTCTCATCCCGTTCCGTCGCGACGCGAAACGCGCACAGATGGCCACACCCGAGAGACGACGGATCTTCTACATCCTCTTTATCGGGTATTTCGTGGCCCTCGTGGTCTCGTTCACGATTCTGCCCGGCCCGTGGCTCTGGTTCGTGCTGATCGGCGTCTTCGCCGCCCTCACGATCCTCGGCAACTACTGGGCTCGGGCGGATGCGCAGAACGGCTCCCACCCGTAGTCTCCCGGACGCGGCGCCCCCCGCCGCACACTCGGTGGGTGGTGCCGGCTTCGGGGGCCCGTCAGGTCTGGCAGCGGGGGCACCAGTACGTGTCGCGCAGCTCAAGTTCGCTGCGGCCGATCTGCGCCCGGGCGATCCGTGCCCCGCAGCGGCGACACGGCTGCCGATCCCGGGAATACACCCACAGTCGGCCACCGCGGCGGGTGTTGCCCGTCGTCGTGCGTTCGGCTCGGTGCCGGTTGGCCTGGATCAGACGATGAGCCAGGCCGACAAGCGCGGGAAGGTCCGCCACGTCGCCGATCGCCCTGGTTGGACGCAGCCCGCGCAGGAAGCACAGTTCGTTCACGTACACGTTGCCGAGGCCGGCGAGGTTGCGCTGGTCTGCCAGTGCCACGGCCACCGGCACGCCCGGCCGGCCGGCCAGCCGGCGTATCGCTTCGTCGGCGTCCCAATCGGCACCGAGCAGGTCCGGTCCCAAATGCCCCAGGCGGTGGTCTTCCTCCGCGCGCGGCATCAGCTCGAGCACGCCGAGGTCGAAGCCCACGGCCGCCCAATCGAGCGTTTCGAGCACGATCCTCGCCTGGAACGCCGGCCGCTGCCACGTCGTTCCGTGCCGGTAAAGGTGCCAGGACCCTTCCATTTTCAGGTGGGAATGCACGCTCACGCTGTCGGTGCGGATCAGGATGTGTTTGCCACGACTGGCGACGTCGCGCACGGTCTGCCCCGACAGGTCGACGGTGGCCCATTCCGGTACCCGAATGTCACTGCGGGTGAGCACGCTCCCGCGCAACGCGTCGCCGAGGGAGCGCGCCTCCCGGAAGACGGTGTCACCCTCAGGCACTGAGCCGGAGCCCTTTGGGGGTGAGGGTGAAACCGGCGGCCTGCAGCTGCCCACCGACGGTCGTGCCGATCACGAAGGCTCCATTGACGGTCTCCACGGCGACCCGGTCGATTCGTCCGGTTTTCACCACGGCGGCCAGACTCGCCGCGGCGGCGGCGAGCGGCTCATCCTCGGACGAATACGCCAAAACGGTCTTGCCACCCCGTTCGATGTACAACACGAGAACGCCGTCCACGAGCACCACAACGGCACCGGACTTGCGGCCGGGTCGGTGGCCGGTGCCCTCCGCGAGCGGCGGCCACGGCAGCACGGCGCCGTATGGATTGGCCGGATCGGTGGCGGCGAGCGTGCGGGCGACCGGGCGCCTGGGCCCTGCGCCCTCTGCCGCGGCGGCGAAGGACCGCAGTCGGTCGATGGTTCCCCCGCCCGCGAATTGGGCGGCGCCGAGGCCGTCAACGAAGTATCCGCGGCGGCAGCGTCCCGTCTCCTCGAAGCCGCTGAGCGTGCGGTAGACGAGGGCGAAACCGCCGACAATGCCCTCCGCCTGAACCGCACCGCGGGTGACCACGCCGTACCGTTCCAGCAGGGTCTCACCGAGGGCGTGGGCGCGACGAGTCGCGACGGAGTCGGCGAGCGGCAGGAGCGACCACCGCCCCGACACCGTCGGCGGGCCGCCGCGGGTCGGAAGCCCCGAGCGCGGCACCGACCGACCGCGGTGCATGCGGGCGCGCGGGGCCGAGCGGCTGGGTTTGTGGGACGTTCGTCCGCCGTTCAGGCGGGCCCGCATGGGCGCGAATGTGTCGTTGGTGATCAGTCCCGCCCAGACCAAATCCCAGAGGGCATCGACCAGGTCGGCGTCCACCGTGCTGCCCACCGCGTCGGACAGCTGACGGAAGAAGAACCCGCCTCCGCCTCCGAGGGTGGCCAGGACGTCGTGCTGCAGCACGGTCAGATCCCGGCCCGGCGCCGGTGGCAGGGTCAGGGGCGCGGTCTCGGCCAGGTGCAGGCTGATCCAGCCGTCGTTCCCGGCGAGGGATCCGGCTCCGGCCCAGATCACCTCCCCCGCATTGGTCAGTTCGTCGAGCATGCCGGGCAGGTACCCGTCGATCCGGGCCGGCAGGATCAATGATTCCCAGGCGGAGGCGGGGATGCGGGCGCCCTCGAGCTGTTCGATGACGGCGGCAACGCCGTCCACGCCGCGCAGTCGTCCGCCGACGTGCTGCCATTCCGGCAGGAACCGCGCCATCGTCACCTGATCGACGGGTTCGACTTCATGTCGCAGCGCCGCGAGCGAGCGCCGACGCAGTCGCCGCAGCACCTCCGCGTCACACCACTCGCTGCCGGTGCCGTTGGGCCGGAACTCGCCCTCCACAACGCGGCGGGAATCGGCGAGCCGACGCAGCACCTGCTGCATGACCGCGGTGCCGAGTCCGAAACGATCCGCGGCCGCCTCCGTCGTGAACGGGCCGTGCGTGCGGGCGTAGCGGCTCACCAAGTCGCCGAGGGGGTCGGCGACGGCCTCGCTGAAGACCCGTGGGATGCCCAGCGGAAGGGGAACCCCGAGCGCGTCCCGCAACCGGCTGGCGTCTTCCGTCACCGCCCACCAGTCGCGGCCGGCGAAGCTGGTGTAGACGATCCGTTTGGCGTCGACGAGTGCCCCCAGGTGTGCGGCCCGCTCGGCTTCGTCGCCCGCCGACATTCGGGGACCGAACTCGTCCCGGGTGAGGGGTCCGAGGCCGCGCAGAAGATCGAAGACACCCTCAAGCCCCTTCGCCCGCCGGTCGGGGGCGAGACGTTGCAACTCCCGGTCCGTCGCCTCGATCACCGCAGGGTCGAGGAGTTCACGCAGCTCGACCCGGCCGAGCAATTCCGCGAGCAGGCTCGAATCGATGGACAGAGCCGTCGCGCGCCGCTCGGCGAGGGGCGTGTCGCCCTCGTACATGAACGCGGCCACATAGCCGAACAGCAGGGTGCTCGCGAACGGGCTCGCGGTATCCGTGTGCACCTCCATCAGCCGAATGGAGCGGGATTCGATCTGCGTGGCCAGCCGGGCCAGCGCCGGCAGGTCGTAGACGTCTTGCAGGCATTCGCGCACGGTCTCGAGGATGATCGGGAACGTCGGGTAGTCCCGGGCCACGTCGAGCAGTTGCGCGGCCTTCTGGCGTTGCTGCCAGAGCGGGGAACGCGAGCCCGGGTTGTAGCGCGGCAGGAGCAGCGCCCGGGCGGCGCATTCACGAAAACGCGCCGCAAAGAGGGCGGACCCGCCCACCTCCTCGGTGACGATCTGCTGCAGGTCGTCGGGTTCGAAGACGAACAGTTCCGCGCCGGGCGGCTCGGCTCCCGTGTCGGGGATGCGCACGACGATGCCGTCATCGCTCGCGACGCAGTTGCCGTCGAGGCCGAACAGTTCCCGCACCCGCGCGCCCACGGCGAGGGCCCACGGCGCATGCACCTGCATGCCGTATGGGGAATGCAGGATGACCCGCCAGTCCCCCAACTCGTCGGTGAATCGTTCGACGACGAGGGTGCGGTCGGTCGGCAGGTGACGGGTGGCGGAGCGTTGCTCGTTCAGGAAGGCGAGCAGGTTGGTGATCGCCTGCTCCCCGAGGCCCGCGGCGGCGCAGCGTGTGCGGGCGTCGGGTTCGGGCAGCGCGGACACGTCCCGCACGAACACGCCGATCGCTTCGCCGAGTTCGGCGGGCCGACCCTGCCCGTCCCCCTTCCAGAACGGCAGTCGGCCCGGTTCTCCGAATGCCGGGAGCACGAGGACGCGGTCGTGGGTGATGTCCTGGATGCGCCAGCTCGTGGTGCCGAGGGCGAAGACGTCGCCCACCCGGGATTCGTAGACCATTTCTTCGTCGAGTTCGCCGACACGTTTTCCGCCCACCTCGTCGCCGCCCACCATGAAGACGCCGAAGAGCCCGCGGTCGGGGATGGTGCCTCCGCTGGTCACGGCGAGCCGTTGCGCGCCGGGCCGGCCGGTGAGGGTGCCGGCCACCCGGTCCCAGATGATGCGCGGCCGCAGTTCGGCGAACTGGTCTGACGGGTAGCGCCCGGCGAGCAGGTCAAGGGTGGCTTCGTAGAGGGAGCGGGGCAGGGCCGCGAACGGCGCGCTGCGCCGGATCGTGTCGAACCATTCCTCCACGTCGATCTCGTCGAGGGCGACGGCGGCAACGGTCTGCTGGGCGAGGATGTCCAGCGGGTTGGTGGGAACGCGCAGGGCCTCGATCCGGCCACTGAGCATCTGCTCGGCCGTGACGGCGGCGTGAATCAGGTCGGCCCGGTGCTTGGGATAGATCACCCCGCGGGAGATCTCGCCCACCTGGTGGCCGGCCCGACCCACTCGCTGGAGGGCGCTGGCGACCGACGGCGGCGACTCTACCTGCACCACAAGGTCGACCGCGCCCATGTCGATGCCGAGTTCGAGGGTGGAGGTGGCGACGACGCACCGCAGCCGACCGGATTTCAGGTCGTCCTCGATGACGGCCCGCTGTTCCTTGCTGACCGAGCCGTGGTGGGCACGGGCGAGCACGGCCTCGGCGCCGGCGGTCTGCCCGCTGGCTCCGAGCAGTTCTGCCGGTGGGCGGGTGCGCGGGGCGGATGCCGGGGTGCC